>Ga0114930_10002684_pt1 | contig 15943 bp, 17 predicted proteins | sample AnhtaG_FD_87300 | JGI IMG/M metagenome (GOLD analysis project Ga0114930, IMG submission 87300) | Deep subsurface microbial communities from Anholt, Denmark to uncover new lineages of life (NeLLi) - Anholt_01485 metaG | ecosystem: Environmental > Aquatic > Marine > Oceanic > Sediment | place... | reverse complement strand
TTCGTGAAGATGCACGGGCTCGGCAACGATTTCGTCGTGCTGGACGGCCGCCTTGCGCCGGTCGCGCTCGACGCGCGGCGCGTGCGCGCGATCGCCGACCGGCGCGCGGGCGTGGGCTGCGACCAGCTGTTCGTGCTGGAGCGGCCGCGCAACGCGAAGGCCGACGTGTTCATGCGCATCTTCAACAGCGACGGCGGCGAGGTTGCGGCCTGCGGCAACGGCGCGCGCTGCGTGGCGGCGCTGGTGATGCGCGAAAAGGGCGCCGAGGACGCGGTGATCGAAACCGCCGCCGGCTGCCTCGACGCGGTCTCGGCCCGCGGCGGCCGCGTCACGGTCGACATGGGCGCGGCGCGGCTCGGCTGGCGCGACATTCCGCTGCGGCGCGACTGCGACACCAGCCATGTGCCGATCGCCGCCGGGCCGCTCAAGGACGCGGTCTGCGTCAACATGGGCAACCCGCACGCGGTGTTCTTCGTGCCCGACGCCGAGGCGGTGGATTTGCGCGCGCTCGGGCCGCAGCTCGAGCACGACGCCATGTTTCCCGAGCGCGCCAACATCGAGGTGGCGCAAATCCTGGCGCCGCAAGGGAACTCTGCGCGCATCCGCATGCGCGTGTGGGAGCGCGGCGTCGGCATCACGCTGGCCTGCGGCACCGGCGCCTGCGCCGCGGCGGTCGCCGCCGCAAGGCGCGGCCTCGCGGAGCGCAAGGCGACGGTGGTGCTGGACGGCGGCGCGCTCGACGTGGAGTGGCTCGCCGACGGCCGCGTGCTGATGACCGGCCCGGTCGCGGTCAGCTTCACCGGCACGCTCGACGCGGCGATGCTGGCCTGACACGCCATGGCGGAAACCGAAGTCATCACCCTCGGCTGCCGCCTCAACGCCTACGAGTCGGCGGTGATGCGCGAACTGGCCGCCGGGGCCGGCGCCGGCGACACGGTGATCGTCAACACCTGCGCCGTCACCGCCGAGGCCGAGCGCCAGGCGCGCCAGGCGATCCGCAAGGCGCGCCGCGCCAAGCCCGGGGCCACCATCATCGTCACGGGCTGCGCCGTGCAGATTGCGCCCGAGAAGTTCGCGGCCATGCCGGAAGTGGACCGCGTGGTCGGCAACGGCGAGAAGATGCGCGCCGCCACGTTCGGCCCCGGCGCGTCAGCGCCCCGCGTCGCCGTGGGCGACATCATGGCGCTCGGCGAGACCGCCCGGCACCTGCTCACGGGGTTCGAAGACCGCGCGCGCGCCTTCCTTCAGGTGCAGCAGGGCTGCGACCACCGCTGCACGTTCTGCATCATCCCCTATGGGCGCGGCCCCAGCCGCAGCCTGCCCGCGGGCGCGGTGGTCGAGCAGGCCCGCGCCTTCGCCGCGGCGGGCGTCGCGGAAATCGCGCTGACCGGCGTGGACCTGACGGCCTACGGGCAGGACCTTCCGGGCAAGCCCACGCTGGGCGCGCTGGTGCGCCGGATCTTGACGCTGGCCCCCGGGGTCGCGCGCCTGCGCCTGTCCTCGCTCGATCCGGTGGAGATCGACGACGAGTTGTGGCGGCTGATCGCGGACGAGCCGCGCCTGATGCCGCACCTGCATCTCTCCGCCCAGGCCGGCGACGACATGATCCTGAAGCGCATGAAGCGCCGGCACTTGCGCGCCGACCTGCTCGCGGTGTGCGATCGCGCGCGGCGCTTGAGGCCCGGCATCGCCGTCGGCGCCGACCTGATCGCCGGCTTCCCGACCGAGACCGACGCGATGTTCGCCAACACGCTCCGCGTGGTCGAGGAATGCGGTTTCGGCTTCCTGCACGTGTTCCCGTTCTCGGCGCGCGCGGGTACGCCGGCCGCACGCATGAAGCAGCTTCCCGGCGACACCGTGCGCGGGCGCGCCAAGGCCTTGCGCGAAGCGGGCGCGGCGGCGCTTGGACGGCACCTCGCGCGTCGCGCCGGCACGCTCGACCGCGTGCTGGTCGAGGCCCCGGGCCGCGGCCGGGCCGAGGATTACACGCAAGTGCGGCTGGACGCGCCCGGGCTTGGCGTCGGCGCGGTGTTCGCGGCGCGTCTGGAGCCGCTTGGCGGCGAGCTGATCGCCCGGCCGGTCGAGCGACTGGCGGCGTGAGCGGAACCCAAGCGCGCGGCGGCGGCTGGCTCAAGCGCCTGGCCGCGGGGCTGAAGCGCAGCTCCGCGCGCCTCGGCGATGGCATCGCCGGCATCCTGACCAAGCGCCGGCTCGACGCCGCCACGCAGGCCGAGCTGGAAGATGCGCTGATAGCGGCCGACCTCGGCGTCGAGGCCGCGCACGAGCTGGTCGGGCGCATCGCCAAGGACCGCTTCGACAGGGAAATCGCCGACGCCGAGCTGCGCCAGGCCCTGGCCGGCGAAATCGCCGCGATGCTGAGGCCGGCGGAGCGCGCGTTCGCCGCCGACCCCGCGTACAAGCCGCACGTAGCGCTGGTGGTGGGCGTCAACGGCAGCGGCAAGACCACGACCATCGGCAAGCTCGCGCACCTCGCCAAGGGCGCGGGCAAGCGAGCGACGCTGGTCGCGGGCGACACGTTCCGCGCCGCGGCGGTCGAGCAGCTGAAGATCTGGGGCCAGCGCGCGGGCGCCGAGGTGATCGCGGGTGCGCCGGGCGCCGACGCGGCCGGCCTCGCCTTCGCGGCCCTCGAGCAGGCGCGCCGCGAGGGCGCCGACCTGCTGCTGATCGACACCGCCGGGCGGCTCCACAACAAGTCCGGCCTGATGGCCGAGCTCGCCAAGATCGCGCGCGTGCTGACGAAGCTCGACCCGTCGGCGCCGCACGACGTGGTGCTGGTGCTGGACGCCGGCATCGGCCAGAACGCGCTGCAACAGGTCGAAACCTTCAAGGAGATGGTGAACCTGACCGGCTTGATCGTCACCAAGCTCGACGGCACGGCGCGCGGCGGGGTGCTGGTGGCCCTGGTGCGCCGCTTCGGCCTGCCGGTGTTCGCGGTCGGCGTGGGCGAGGGGATCGACGATCTGCGCCCGTTCGACGCGGAAGCCTTCGCCCGCGCGCTGGTGGGGCTCGCGGATTGAGCCGATCGCCGTGCAAGCCGAGCTGATCGCGCTGGTCCTGGTCGCGGCGTTCCTGCACGGCCTGTGGGGCGCCGCCGGCAAGGGCAGCCGCGATCCGGTGATGGCGGCCACGGTCGGCGCGCTGGTGCCGGCCCTGGCGGCGGCGGCGCTGGTGCTCGGGCGCGGCATCACCGCGCCTTCGGCCTGGGCCTGGCCGTGGATGGCGGCCTCGGTCGCGCTGCACCTGCTCTACATCGCCGCGATGCTGCTGGCCTGGCGCTATCTCGCCCTGGTGCTGGCTTACCCGATCGCGCGCGCCGGCGCGGCCCCGGTCGCCGCCGGCTTGGGCGCGCTGTTGCTCGACCAGCCGCTGTCGGCCGCTTCGCTGGCCGGCTTGGCCGCGCTCGCGTTGGGCCTCTTGGTCCTGGGCGCCGACCGCGCGCTGCTCGCGGGCCGCGGCGCGGCGGGCGCGGCGCTGGCCGTGCTGTCCGCGGTCTCGCTCGGCGGCGCCACGGCGGTGGATTTCGTCGGCCTGCATCGCGCCGACTCGACGCTCGGCTACATCGTCTGGATCAACCTCGCGGAAGGCGCGGTGATCGTGCCGGCGGCGCTGCTCATGCGCCGGCGCGGGCTCGCCCAACTGCCGTGGCGCGAATTGCCGCTGCATGCCCTGACCGGCCTATGCGCCGCCGCGTCCTATGCGATGGTGTTGTGGGCGCTGAGCCTGGCCCCGCTCGCGCCCGTGGCGGCCTTGCGCGAGACGCAGGCGCTGTTCGCGGCGCTGATCGGCGCGGCGTTCCTGGGTCAGCGGCTGGGCTTGCGCGGCTGGGCGGCCGCGGCGCTGGTCGCGGCCGGCGCGGTCGCGGTCGCGGTCGGTTTCTAGGGCCGGCCGACGGCGCGAACCGGGCGGATTTCAACCCCCGCCGCCGCGCCGTTTACCATCGCTTAACCAAGCCGGTTAAGGAACGCTCAATCCCATTGGATTTAAGCTGCATTGCGCCCGGCCATGCAGGCCGGCCGCGGACACGACGTCCAAGCGAAGGGTCAGGTAGACCGCCCAATGACCGCCGCCCTCTCGATCGCCCGCGACTACGCCGACGACCGCGGCCGTGCCCCGCGCGGCGAGGTTCCCTCGGCGCTGATCGACCACCTGACCCAGGGCCGCTATCACCTGTTCGAGGCGGGGCTGGCGCACCGCCTCAACCTGCGCATCCTCGACGTGCGGCGCATGGTGCACGAGCGCGCCGGCGCGCGCCTGGCCGTCGCCTGCCGCGCCGCGGGCTTCTCGCGCGACGAATTCCAGAGCGCCTACCGGCTGATCCAGGCCTCGCTCGAGCGCCTGCCGGCGCCGGGCCTGTGCGGCGCCGACTGGCCGCAGCAGCTTGCCTCGCTGTTCGACCTGGTCGACCGGCACGAGGCGGAGACGGCGCTCCGGCGCTGGCGCCGCGCGATCGGCACCGCCGGCATCGCCGGCTCCCTCCCCCTATCCACGCGCGCGGTTTCCTGACACCCTTGCGCCCGGCGGCCGGCGCGGGAACCGGGGAATAGTCCCGGCCGGCGGGTGTCCATAGCATCGCGGCGTCCGCGATGCCGAAGGGTTGCTGCCCGTGGCGGACGACGAGCTTCGACAGCTGGTGATCGACCAGATCCCGCATCTGCGCCGCTACGCGATGGCGCTGGTGGGCGATCGCGACCGGGCCGACGACCTGGTCCAGGACAGCCTGGAGCGGGCCTGGAGCCGCCTCAAGCTGTGGCGCCGCGACGGCAACATCCGGGCTTGGCTGTTCACGATCATGCACAACCTCAACGCCAACGCCGTGCGCCAAGCCAAGCGCCGCCCGCGCCACGATCCGATCGACGAGGTGTCGGTGCTGCCCGCGACGCCGCCGAACCAGGAACAGCGGCTGGAGCTGAGCCTGCTGGCGCAGGGCATCGCGGCGCTGCCGGCGGAGCAGCGCGCGGTGGTGCTGCTGGTCGGCCTCGAACAGATGCGCTACGAGGAGGTGGCCGGGATTCTCGACCTGCCGATCGGCACCGTGATGTCGCGCCTGCATCGCGGGCGCGAGCGCCTGCGCCGCGCGCTCGCGGGCGAGGCCGCGCCGGCGCTCAGGAGGATCAAGTGACCGCGGGCCAGCCCATCGACCGCGACGCGCTGCACGCGCTCGCCGACGGGCAGCTCGACCCGGCGCGGGCGGAGGAGCTGCGCGCCGCGCTCGGCGAGCGGCCCGAGGCGCGCTCGGTCGCCGATTACCGGCGCATCAACGCGGGCCTGCACGCGCTTTACGACGCGACGCTCGACCAGCCCGTGCCCGACCGGCTGCTGCGCGGGCCCCAGGCCTGGTGGCGGCACCGGCGCTGGGCGCGCGCGGCGTCGCTCGCCGCGGCGGGTCTCGCGCTGCTCATCGTCGGCGCCGGCGGCGGCTGGTACGCGCGCGACTCGATGATCCGCATGCGCCAGGAGCAGACGGCGATGGTGCGCCCGGCCGCGGTCGCGCATCGCGTCTACGTGGCCGAGGTGCGCCACCCCGTCGAGGTGACCGCCGACCAGGAGCATCTGGTCCGCTGGCTCAGCAACCGCCTCAAGAAACAGATCAAGGCGCCGGTGCTCGATTCCGCGGGCTTCCGGCTGATGGGCGGGCGCCTGCTGCCCGGCGAAACGGGGCAGGCCGCCCAGTTCATGTACGAGAACACGCAAGGGCGCCGCCTGACCATTTACATCCGCAACGACATCCGCGGCACGCGTGAGACCGCCTTCCAGTTCGGCCAGGAGGAGGGCGGGATCAACGTGTTCTATTGGATCGAGGGGCGCATGGGCTACGCCATCACCGGCCAGATGGCGCGCGAGGACCTTCTGCCGATCGCCAAGCTGGTGTACGAGCAGCTCGAGGGCTGAAGCGGCCGCCTGCGCGTTTTCCAATCCGCCCGCCGCCTGCTAGAAATCGTCCCGGGGAGCGCCGGGAACGCCGGCGGGATTCATCGGCGGGATTCATCGGCGGGATTCATCGGTGGAATTCATCTTCATGCTGACGCGCGACGACCGCACCGTGGGCGATTGCCTGGCGGTGGCGGAGCGCATCGCGCCGCTGGTCGAGCTGGGCCTGCGCCATGTCGGCTTCAAGGACGTGGGCGTGCCGCCGGCGACGCTGGAAAAGCTGCACGCGCGCATCAAGGGCATGGGCGCGATCAGCTACATGGAGGTGGTCAGCACCACGCCCGAGGCCTGCCTCACCTCGGCGCGCGTGGCGGGCGATCTCGGCGTCGATTGCCTGCTGGGCGGAACCCAGGTGGACGAGGTCCAGGCGATCCTCGCCGGCAAGGCGATCCAGTACTACCCGTTTCCCGGCTTCCCGCGCGGCCATCCCACCAAGCTCGGCGGCACGCCCGTGGACATCGCGCAGCACTGCCGCGAGTTCCTGGACAAGAAATGCGCCGGAGTGGACCTCCTGGCCTACCGCGCCACCGAGGCCGACCCGCTCGACCTGGTGCGCGTCGCCAAGGCGGTATTGGGCGAGGCGTGGCTGATCGTCGCCGGCAGCGTGAACTCGCCGCAGCGCATCAACGACCTGGCGCGCGCGCGCGCCGACGCCTTCACCATCGGCACGGCCGCGTTCGACGCCACGTTCGCGCCGGGCCGGGGCGGATTGGAGGAGCAACTGAAGGCGGTGCTGGCGGCCTGCGCCGCCGCCGCCAAGCTGCGCTAGCGAGGAGACACATGGAAGACCAACCGACGCTCGCCGCCGACACGATCGAGAAGCTGAAGCGCGCCAGCACCGCGACCGTCACCATGCAGCTCCTGAAGCGCGGCTTCCGCCACGGCGCGATCAAGGGCGCGCGGCCGCTCGACCCCCGGCACGCGCGCTGCGTCGGCCCCGCCTTCACGCTGCGCTTCATCCCGATGCGCGAGGACCTGGCCGCGCCGCCCAAGCCGGGCAAGCTGCTGCCGCATCGCATGGCGGTCGAATCGGCGCCGGCCGGCTCGGTCCTGGTGATCGACTCGGGCGGCGCCGACAATTGCGGCACCTTGGGCGACATCCTGGTGGCGCGCCTGAAGACGCGCGGCGTCGTGGGCGTGGTCAGCGACGGGCCGATGCGCGATCTCGCCGGCATCGTCTCGGTCGGCCTGCCGGTCTTGTGCGCGGGCGCGGCCGCGCCCGCCAGCATGAACCAGGTGATCCCGATCGACACCGGCATCCCCGTGGGTTGCGGCGGCGTGGCGGTGTTTCCCGGCGACGTGATCGCGACCGACGCCGACGGCGCGGTGGCGATCCCGCGCCATATCGCCGACGAGGTGGCGCGCGACGCCTTCGAGCAGGAGCGCGTGGAGAAGTTCGTGTTGCGCGAGGTCAAGCGCGGGCGCAGCATCGACGGGCTCTACCCGCCGGGCGAACAGGCGCTAGCCGACTACAAGGCGTGGCTCGCCGCGGGCGAGCCGGAATGAAGGAGCGGACCATGAAGGAGCAGGCATTGCGCAATGAACGCAACGACCGGGGATGCACCTGTTGCGCCGGACTTTCGCGCCGCGGGTTTTTCCGCGTTGGATTGGGCGCCGGCTTGGGCGCCGCGCTGGGCGCCGGGGGGCTCGCCGGCCTGCCGGGCGGGGCGTTCGCCGCCTATGCCGAATCCGAGCTGATGCTGCTGTCCTGCATGGACCCGCGCCTGGTGCACGACGTGCACGAGCAGATGGAGGCGCGCAAGCTGCGCGGAAAATACAGCCAGGTGGCGCTGGCCGGCGGCCCGGTGGCGGTGGTCGCGCCGACGTTCAAGAAGTGGCACGCCGCGGTGTGGGGCAACCTGGACGCCACCATCCAACTGCACAACATCAAGCGCGTGTTCGGCCTGGCGCATATCGACTGCGGCGCGGTCAAGATCGCCTACGGCGCCGAGTCGCTGGCGACGCCGGAACGCGAGCGCGCGACCCTGATCCGCATCCTGGGCGACTTCCGCGCCGAGGTGGCGAAGCGCCACCCCAAGCTGATCCCCGAGACCGGGATCATGGCGCTCAACGGCTCGATCGAGATGATCCGCGCGTAGGGTCAGGCCGCCCGGGGCAATTCCCCCGCGATCCGGCGCGCGGCTTCCGCCGGGTCGGCGGCCTGGGTGATCGGCCGGCCGATCACCAGGTGCGTCGCGCCCGCGCGCATGGCCTCGGCCGGCGTCATCACGCGCTTCTGGTCGCCGGCATCCGCCCAGGCGGGCCTGACGCCCGGCACCATCAGCACGAAGTCCGGCCCCATCGCCCGGCGCAGCGCCGCCACCTCGTGCGGCGAGCAGATCACGCCGTCGAGCCCGCATTCCCGCGACAGCGCCGCGAGCGCGGCCACGTGCTCGGCCGTCGCGCGCTCCGCGAAGCCCACGCGCCTCAAGTCCCCGGCGTCGAGGCTGGTCAGAATCGTCACTCCCAGGAGCTTCACGCGGTCTTCGCCGGATCGGGCCGCCGCTTCGGCCGCCGCGCGCAGCATCGCCGGGCCCCCGGCGGCGTGGACCGTGAGGTAGCGCGGCCCCAGGGGAGCCACGGCGCGCACCGCGCCCGCCACGGTGTTGGGGATGTCGTGCAGCTTCAGGTCCAGGAACAGCGGCAGGCCCGGCGCCTCGGCCACGACCGCGCGCACGCCCGCGGGGCCTTGCGCGGCGAAGAATTCCAGGCCCAGCTTGATGCCGCCCACGGCGCCGGCGAGGCGCCTGGCCCAGCCCTTGGCCTGGTTCAGGTCGGTCGTGTCGATCGCCACGAACACCGGATTGCCGCTCATGCCCGCGCGCGCTCCACCGCCAATTCCGCCGCCGCCAGGTCCTCGAGCGCCGTGCCCACGGACTTGAACAGCGTGATCTCGTCCGCGCCGCCGCGGCCGTTCTTTTCCCCGCGCGCGAGCTCGAACAGGTCGGCCACGATGTCCGCGGGCTTCAGCACTCCGGATCGCAGGGGCTGCGCCACGTCGCCGCCCTCCCTGGTGGCGCCGGCCCTGGTGTCCACGAACACGCGCGCGCGCCCGACCGCCGCGTCGTCCGACTCGCGCATGTCCGGCCGGTAGGCGCCGACCAGGTCGACGTGCTGGCCGGGCCTGAGCCACTTGCCCAGCACCAGCGGCTCCTTCGACAGCGTGGCGCAGGACACGATGTCGGCCTGCGGCACGGCCTCCGCCAGGCTGCGCACCGCGCTCGCCTGGAACCGCGCGCCCTCGAAGGTCGCGGCCAGCGCCCGGGCCTTCGCGGGATCGCGGCCCCAGATCAGCACGTTGCGGATCGGCCGCACCGCGGCGTGCGCGGCGACGAGGTGCGGCGCCAGCGCCCCGGTGCCGATCATCAGCATGCTTGCGGCGTCGGCGCGCGACAGGTAGCGGCTGGCGAGCGCCGAGGCGGCGGCGGTGCGCCTGACCGTGATCGACGGCCCGTCGATCAGCGCCACCGGCGCGCCGGTCGTGGCGTCGCCCAAAAGGTACTGGCCCATGACCGCGGGCAACGCCTTGGCCGCGTTGCCCGGGAACACGGTCACGACCTTGACGCCGAAATGCCCGCCCACCTGCCAGGCCGGCATCAGCAGCAGCGCGGCCTCGGCCCCGTCGGGCGTGCGAATCGCGTGGTGGTGGCGCACCGGCAGCTCGCAGCCCCGGCGGAACATCGCCTCCAGCCGGTCGGCCAGCGCGGCATAGTCCAGCGCGGCGTGGACATCGGCCGCGTCGATCGTCCGCATGCGGGAACTCAGCCCTGGATGGCGACGAGTTGCCGGCGCGTCGTCTCGGCGTCGGTGGCGGCCGGCGCGCCCGGTGCCGCCCCCGGCGCGGCCCCCGGACCTGCCCCCGGCGCGGCCTGCGCATCGCCGTCCGCGGCGGGCAGGCGGCGCTTCAGGTCCTCGATCTCGCCTTCCAGGCGCCTGACCTCGCGCGCGCGCTCGCGCAGCAGCGCCCTCTTGCGGCCGAAGGCGAGCCACGCTGCCAAGCCGCCCACCACGACCCCGAGCAGCACCGCCGCGAACACGATCGCGAACGCCGGCAAGGTGACCGCGAACTGCGAGGGCCAGAAGCTCACGGTCAGCGCCCCGCGGTTGGCGAGCGCGAACAGCACCGCCCCCGCCAGCACGGGCAGGCCGATCAGCCAGCAGAGGATTTTCTTGAAGGTTGCGCCGCGTCCTTCCGCCATCGAAGGCCGGGCCCGGTTCAAGAGGCCTTGTCGTTCAGCCGGTCGCGCAGCTGCTTGCCGGTCTTGAAGAAGGGGATGCGCTTGCTGGTCACGGCCACGGTCTCGCCGGTCCTGGGGTTGCGGCCCTGGCGCGCTTCGCGCCGCTTGACCGAGAACGCGCCGAAGCCGCGCAACTCCACGCGCTGGCCGCGCGACAGCGCCGCGGAAATCTCGTCGAACACGGTGGCGACGATGCGCTCGACGTCGCGCTGGTACAGGTGCGGGTTGCGCTCCGCCAGCCGCAGGATCAGTTCCGATTTGGTCATTGCCCCCGCCTCGCCGCCGGTTTCCCCCCGAATGGGCCGCTCAAAGCGGCCCCGGCCCGGCCCCCCCGGTTCATTCAGGGTGCCAAACCGACACCAGCCCGTCAAGGGTAAGTCTCTCGGATAAAAGCATTTTTCCGCCCGCGACCCAGGCCCCAAGCAGCCGGTTCAAGAGCGGTAGCCGGCTTTCCGCCGAGGCGAGCTCGACATCCTCGACCGGCAGCTTGTCGTCCACGCCGCGCTCGGCCTTCAGCCACTTGAGCGCCTCGGCCTCGCCGCCGACCGCGTCGACCAGGCCGCTCGCCAGCGCCTGGCGCCCGGTGAACACCCGCCCGTCCGCCAGCACCCTGATCCGCTCGGCCGGCAGCTTGCGCCGCTCCGCCACCATCTCGACGAACATGCTGTAGATGTCGTCCACCACCTCCTTGGTGGCCTTGCGGCCCTCGCCGGTCAGCTTCTCCAGCGGCGAGGGAACGCCCTTCAGCGCCGAGGACTTGATCGCCTCGGCGCCGACGCCGATCTTTTCCAACAGCTGCGTGAGGTCCGTGGTCTGCAGCAGCACGCCGATCGAGCCGGTGACCGTGCCCGCGCCGGCCACCAGGTGGTCGCCGGCCAGCGACACCATGTAGCCGGCCGAGGTGGCGGTGGTGCCCATCACGGTGACCAGCGGCTTCTTCTCCGCGAGCTTGCGCAGCGCGCCGTACAGCCGCTCGCCGCCCACCACCGTGCCGCCGGGGCTGTCGACGTGCAGCACGACCGCCTTCACGCGGCCGCTCTTCGCCAGCTTTTCGATCGCCCGGTCGCGCTCCTGGTCGTGGACGATCGTGCCCTTGATCGTGATGCGTGCGACGTGCGCCGTGGGCAGCACGCCCGCGGACCGGCCGACCGCCGCGGCGGCCAGCGCCGCCAGCGCCAGCACCGCGACCACCCGCCACGCCGACAGGCGGCGCTTGAGGCGCCGCCGGTCGATCGCGTGGTCGGATGCGAGCGTCATGGCGGGCTGGCCCGGCCTTCGCGGCTCAGTCCTCGCTCTTGGTCTGCTTTTCCTGCTTGGCCTTCAGCGCCGCGCCCAGGATGTCGCCCAGCGCCGCGCCCGAGTCGGACGAGCCGTACTCCGCCATCGCCTGCTTTTCTTCCTCCACCTCGCGCGCCTTGATCGACAGCGTCAGGCGCCGGGTGGACTTGTCGATGGCGGTGACCTTGGCGTCGATCTTCTCGCCCACCGCGAAGCGGTCGGGGCGCTGCTCGGCGCGGTCGCGCGACAGGTCGGCCTTGCGGATGAAGCCGGGCACGCCGTCGGCGACGGTCACGTCGATGCCGTTGTCGTGGATCGCCGTCACGGTGCAGGTGACGACCGCGCCCTTCGCCAGCTTCGACGCGCCGGACTCGAACGGGTCGCTCTGCAGCTGCTTGATGCCCAGGCTGACGCGCTCTTTCTCCACGTCGACGTCCAGCACCTTGACCTTCACGCGGTCGTTCTTCTTGTAGCCCTGGATCGCCTGGTCGCCCGGCTTGTCCCACGACAGGTCCGAGAGGTGCACCATGCCGTCGATGTCCCCCGGCATGCCCACGAACAGCCCAAACTCGGTGATGTTCTTGACCTCGCCCTCGATCTCGGTGCCGGGCGCGTACTTCTCCAGGAACGCCTCCCACGGGTTCGCCAGGCACTGCTTCAGGCCCAGGCTGATGCGGCGCTTCTGCGGGTCCACGTCCAGCACCATCACCTCGACCTCCTGGCTGGTCGAGACGATCTTGCCGGGGTGCACGTTCTTCTTGGTCCAGCTCATCTCGCTGACGTGCACCAGGCCCTCGATGCCCGGCTCCAGCTCCACGAACGCGCCGTAGTCGGTGATGTTGGTGACGCGGCCGGTGAACTTGGCGCTCTTCGGGTACTTGGCGACCACGCCTTCCCACGGGTCGGCCTCGAGCTGCTTCATGCCCAGGCTGATGCGCTGGGTCTCGGGGTTGAAGCGGATCACCTGCACGGTCACGTTCTGGCCGATATGCAGCGCGTCCGAGGGATGGTTGATGCGCCGCCACGCGATGTCGGTGACGTGCAGCAGGCCGTCCACGCCGCCCAGGTCCACGAACGCGCCGTAGTCGGTGATGTTCTTCACCACGCCCTGCAGCACCTGGCCTTCCTTGAGGTTGGCGACCAGCTCCGAGCGCTGCTCGGCGCGGCTTTCCTCCAGCACCGCGCGGCGCGAGACCACGATGTTGCCGCGCGAGCGGTCCATCTTGAGGATCTGGAACGGCTGCGGCGTGCCCATCAGCGGGCCGATGTCGCGCACCGGGCGGATGTCCACCTGGCTGCCGGGCAGGAACGCGACGGCGCCCGACAGGTCGACCGTGAAGCCGCCCTTGACGCGGCCGAAGATCACGCCTTGGACGCGCTGGTTGTCCTGGAACGACTTCTCGAGCTGGGTCCACGCCTCCTCGCGCTTGGCCTTCTCGCGCGACAGCATGGCCTCGCCGTTCTTGTCCTCCATGCGCTCGAGGTAGACTTCCACCTTGTCGCCGACGCGGATCTCGGCCGGGCGGCCGGGCATGGCGAACTCGCGCAAGGGGACGCGGCCCTCGGATTTCAGGCCCACGTCGATCAGGGCCATGTCGTTCTCGATCGAGACGACGGTGCCTTTCAGCACGCTGCCCTCGAGGCCGTTGCCCGCGCCCAGGGTTTCTTCCAGCAGCGCGGCGAAGTTGCTTTTCGGCTTGTCGGCGGATTTGGCGGTGGCGGCTCGAACCATTGGTCGGTCTGTCCTTTCTTCTATGCAGGCCGTCCGGTTGTCTCCGGCGGTCTAAACGCGACGATGCACGCCGGCCGGGACCGGGCATTCCCGGCAGTCGGTCGGCGGGCGGGTTACTTCGTTCCGTTGCCCAGGCGCGACTTGGCGTAGGCCAGCGCGGCGGCAAAGGCGGCGTCGGCGTCCATGGACGTGGTGTCGAGCAGGAACGCGTCTGCTGCCCGGACCAGGGGGGCTACGCTGCGCGCGGTATCGCGGGCGTCGCGGTCCCTCAGGTCCCGCAGAACGGCGGGATATATAGCCTCGACGCCCAGGCCAAGCAACTCCTTGTGGCGCCGGCGGGCGCGCTCCTCCACCGACGCGGTCACGAACAGCTTCACCGCCGCCTCGGGGCAGATCACGGTGCCGATGTCGCGCCCGTCGATCACGGCGCCCTTGGCGCCGCCCGGGGGGCGGGTGGCGAACCGCCGCTGGTAGTCCACCAGGGCCGCGCGTACCGCCGGCAGGGCCGCCACGCGGCTGGCCACGGTGCTGGTCGCTTCGGTCCTGAGGTCGGGGTGGGCCAAATCCTCGGGCGTGATGCGCCGGGCCTCGGCGGCCGCCGCGACCGCGTCCCCTGGGTCGATCCGGCCCTTGAGGCAGCGCAGCGCCACGGCGCGGTAGAGCCGCCCGGAATCGAGATGCGCGAAGCCGTAGTGTTGCGCCAGGCGCCGGGCCAGCGTGCCCTTGCCCGAGGCCGCCGGCCCGTCCACCGCGATGATGTTGTTAGCGGCGGCCACGCTTTGGTTTTCGCCCGCGCCGTCCGCCGCGCGCCGACCCGGACGGCGCGGGGCCCCGCCCGCGCCGCTTGCCGCGCTGCGGCTGGGCTCGCTTCTTCGCGGCGGGGCGCGGCGCGGCCTTCTTCAACAGCGGCCCCGCGATCCTGGCGCCCAGCCCGTTCATCAGCGCGGCGAAGCCGGGAAAGCTGGTGTCGATCATGGTGCCGTCGTCCACCGTCACCGCGCGCCGTGCGGCCAGGCCCAGCACCAGGAACGCCATGGCGATGCGGTGGTCCATGTGCGTCGCGACCGTGCCGCCGCCCGGGGGCGGCGCGCCCGTGCCCTCGACCATGAGGCTGTCCTCGCCCAGCTCGACCGTCACGCCGTTGGCCGCGAGGCCCGCGGCGATCGCCGCCAGGCGGTTGCTCTCCTTCACCTTCAGCTCGACCAGGCCGCGCATGACCGTGCGCCCGCGCGCGCACGCGGCGGCGACGGCCAGGACCGGGTATTCGTCGATCATCGTGGGCGCGCGTTCGGCCGGCACCTCGACGCCCGCGAGGCGGCTTGCGCGCGCCACCAGGTCGGCCACCGGCTCGCCGCCCTGCTCGCGCCGGTTCTCGAACGCGAGGTCCGCGCCCATCTCCTGCAACGTGGTCAGCAGGCCCGCGCGCAACGGGTTGATGCCGACGCCGGGCAGCCGCACGCGCGAACCCGGCAGCAGCAGCGCCGCCACCATCGGGAACGCGGCCGAGGAGGGGTCGCGCGGCACGTCGACGTCGCGCGCGGCGAGCTCGGGCTGGCCCATGAGCGCGATGCGCCGGCCGCGCTCCAGGGGCTCGACCGTCACCGTGGCGCCGAAGTGGCGCAGCATGGTTTCGCTGTGGTCGCGCGTGGGCTCGGGCTCGATCACCGCGGTCGTGCCCGGCGCGTTCAGGCCCGCCAGCAGCACCGCAGACTTCACCTGGGCCGAGGCCACGGGCAGGCGGTATTCGATCGGCAGCGGCGCCTTCGCGCCCACGACCGCGAGCGGCAGCCGCCCGCCGCTGCGCGCGGTGAAGCGCGCGCCCATGCGCTCCAAGGGCTCGATCACCCGGCCCATCGGCCGGCGCACCAGCGAAGCGTCGCCGGTCATGCAGGCCGTCAGGTCGTGCGTGGCGACGAGCCCCAAGAGCAGCCGCGCGGCGGTGCCGGAGTTGCCCATGTCCAGCACCTCGGCCGGCTCGGCCAGGCCGCCCACGCCCACGCCGTCGACGGTCCAGGCGCCGTCGGCGCCGCGCGCCACGCCCGCGCCCAGCGCCTTGCACGCCGCCGCGGTGCGCAAGACGTCCTCGCCCGCCAGCAGCCCGGTGATGCGCGTGCGCCCCACCGCCACCGACCCCAGCAGCAGCGCGCGGTGCGAGATCGACTTGTCGCCGGGAACGAGCGCCGTGCCCCTGAGCGCGCCCGAGGGGGCGGCCGCCAGCGGGGAGTGATGCGCGTGCAAGGGCCGGTTCTCCCTGGTTGTCCCCGGTCGCGCCGCCGGCGTGCGGCGGCCGGCGCTTGGGGGAAATGGCGGTTCGGCGCGGCTCTGTAGCACGGAAACCGGGCCCTAGAAATGCCGCGGCGGCAGGCGCGTTTTTGCTTTTGACAAGCCCCGGGAGCCATGGCAAGTGCCTGCGACCGCGCCGGCAGGGCCTGGGCCAAAGGCCGCCGCCGCGCGGCCGGGCCCGGCGCCGCGTCCGGGCCGGTGCGAAAAGACCAAGCAGCAGAATTTGACAGGGAGTTATCGACCGTGGCCAAGCCGGAATGGGGCATCAAGCGGACGTGCCAGAGCTGCGCGGCGGTGTTCTACGACCTGAAGCGCAGCCCGATCACCTGCCCGAAATGCAGGGCGGTGTACGACCCCGAGGCGATCTTGAAATCGCGTCGCGGCCGGCCCGCGCCGGCGGAGGAGGCCAAGCCGACCGCCGCCGCCCTGGCGGCCGCCGCCGCGACCGCGGCCGCCGCCGCGG
>Ga0114930_10002683_pt1 | contig 15945 bp, 12 predicted proteins | sample AnhtaG_FD_87300 | JGI IMG/M metagenome (GOLD analysis project Ga0114930, IMG submission 87300) | Deep subsurface microbial communities from Anholt, Denmark to uncover new lineages of life (NeLLi) - Anholt_01485 metaG | ecosystem: Environmental > Aquatic > Marine > Oceanic > Sediment | place... | reverse complement strand
TGAACATAGTCAACCCCAACAACCCCACCGGGACTGCTCTGAGCTATGAGGAGATAAGGGGATTTGTAGCCAATCTCCCCTCACAGGTGGTAGTTCTCATCGACGAAGCGTATCGCCATTTTATTGAGAAGGAACATCCCAAATCGGGAATTGACCTCGTGCTGGAGGGGGCCAATGTGATTGTCACCCGCACCTTCTCAAAGGCTTACGGATTGGCGGGGATGCGGCTGGGCTACGGCGTAGCCAAAGCCGAAATTATTGACAAGCTTCGCCCCCACAGTATGGGGGGGCTGGGGATAAATCAGGCGGTCTACGGAGCGGCTATGCTCTGTCTTGACGACCAGGAGCATGTAGCCCGCTATGTGAAGCTCTGTGCTGAAGGAAGGGATTACTATTACCGTGAATTTGACTCCCTGGGACTGAAGCATATCCGCAGTGTCACCCCCTTCCTTATGGTTGATGTGAGACAGGATTCCGAACAGATAGTCAAGAAGCTGGCAAAAAGAAAGATTTACATCCGCAAGGGGAAGGATTGGCAGATGCCCACCTTCCTTCGCATCTCTATGGGCACTATGGCGGAGAACCATGCGTGCCTGTCCGCTCTCAAGGAGATTCTGGGTCAATAGGCTTCGGACAACTGTATTATTAACCTTATTTAGCTAAAGGAGGAGTTCCCATGAAGACCTCACGAAGAGATTTTATGAAGGGTTCACTGGCTTCTTTAACCCTGGTGGGCGGGGGAGTCAGTCTTTTGTCAGGGTGCACAAAGGAGACTTCCGTTGTGCCCCCATCCACTGGGCAGCCTCTGTTCCCGGGGCCCGACAGATTGACGGTGGAGTGGCATAAAAACACCATCAAGAGGTTACAGGGTAAGCTGGCGGCTGAAGGGGTCAGCGGTGTGCTGTGCTCAGATGCCCTTAATATTACTTATCTCAGCGGATATTTCCACAGCAAGACCGAAAGACCGGAGTATCTATGGGTCCCCACCAAGGGTGAGCCTTTCCTCTATGTTCCGGGTCTCGACCGTGACCTGATAACCACATGGTGGATAAAGGATTATGAGTGGTATTTCGATTTCCCCACCGCCGAGAAGGGCGGCTTTGACAATCCGCAGGGGACCCGCGACCACCTCGTCTATGTGCTTAAAGCCATTGATAAGCGAGGTTACGATACCAAGGTGGTGGGCATAGAGCATGAAGTCGGTCCCACTGCTATGGATAAGATGAAGAAAGCCCTTCCCCATTCTTCCTTCAAGGCGATAGGTAAACTGATTCACGATATGCGTATCCGAAAGACCCCCGAGGAGATTGAGCTCATGCGCAGAGCACAGCTCTACGAGGACAAAGCCCTGGAGTTCGCCCGTGAATATGTGCTCAAGCACGGCACCGATGCCACCGATTATGAGGTAGGGATGATGGCTACCAAGTATGGCACCGACCTGTTGATGCGGGATATCAAGCGGGATGGTCGCCCTCATACCGCCGTGGGCTGCCGCATCGGCATTAGCTGCCGTTGTGGTGTGGGCACTGCTTATCCCCATCCCAATCAGGTTCATCATAACAGGATTCAGAAAGGGCAGGCCATGCAATTCTCCGGTGGAGGGAGAATAGGGGGCTACGGGGGAGAAGGCTATCGAGCTTGTCACATTCTTCCCATGCCCGACCTGGCAAAGAAGATGTGGGAGGTCCATACTGAGATGACCCTCATGCAGGCTGAGCTGCAAATAGTGGGAGCGGTGGGTCGTGATATAGCCAAGAAGATTATCGACCACGCCCGAAATGCGGGTTTGGAGAAGTACATCTACCACCGACCGGCTCACGGAATCGGGATGGAGGGGCACCAGGCTCCCCATCTGGCATTGGGCGATTATATTGTACTGGAAGAGGGAATGGTCTTCTCTAATGAGCCGGGGCTTTACAACCCCGAGGGTGGATACGGATACAACCACGGTGGAACTATAATCACCAGACCAGAGCGGGGTGAGGTCTTAAACAAAACTCCGCTTACCAAGGAGTGGTGCTGGCTTAAGATATAGAAGAGGAGTCCGCATTAAGAAGCGTTAAATCTGCAGCTTTCCGTTGACTACCATATCCTTGAGTTTGAATTTGCACCTGAGGGTAAGGTCATTCAATCGAGTGGAAAAGGTCACCTCCTTATCCTCAAGGGTAAGGAGGGGCTTACCATCCTCTTCCCGGGGGAAGATAAAAAGGGCAACTCTCTTATTCTCCATGGTGGGAGGGAGGTAGTCGAGCACCGGGATCTTCTTTCGGGTTTTGGTCTGCAGATAGGTCATCTTTATTATCTTATCCTTCAATGCGGGGAGCATAAGCTCGGGGTCGCTGGTGGTTATATTTATCCGAATGTAGCTCTCGGTGGCATTAAGGAATTTCTCTATCTGAATCACATCCAGCGGCTGCCCCTGCAGCTGGTTATAGCGAACAATAGCCTGCTTCCAGGGCAAAGCTGAAATCCAGGAGATGTAGTAGACCTGCTCTGCGGACCGCTCCTCCTCCGGGGGAAGGACTGGTGGATTGATGGGGACCCTCTTGTTGGACTCTTCGCCAATAATGTTGGTGTCCCGGGAGATTATATCTGTCTTTGAGAAGGAATATCTCCACTTCTTGACCCAGGGAGAATCAAAGAGGAGCTTACGAACCTCCTTTTCCGTCCATTCGGTAAACGGCTTCTCTTGCCAGAATTTTCCTCCTCTGCCAGCTCCCCCTGCCATCAAGAAGATTAGCATAAGGACGCCAATTGCCCTTTTTCTCATTGTCTGATACCGCTTCTTATATTTTGTGTGCCTGTAATACAACTACTTGTTAAAAGAATAACTTATTCCCTGAGGAATGTCAAGATTCATGCTCCAGGTATGGTGGCAAATACCCTTTGACGGAGGAGGGATTTTATATTATAATTAATTATATTTATTGAGTCACCTCGAAAGGAAATCGTTGAGAAGCGATGTCGTTTTTGGGGTCAGATGCTTAACCCCCTTTACTGGAATCAGAGAGGAGGAATAAATGAAGCGTAGCTTAATGTTCATCACAGGAGTCGGACTTGCTGTCCTTATGCTCTTTTCACCAGAGGTAATAGAGGGAAAGGAGTATGGCGAGGGAGCGAAGGATTGCCAGCAGTTGTCCCCTCCTCCGGCAGCCCAGCAGGAGGAGCAGGTTCAATCCCCGGAATTTGAGGCTCTGCAGCAGCTCATTGACGAAGGAGCAGCCCGCTCGGAAATACCCCTGAAGTTCAAAGTCAACTATTTTTATACCAAGGAGAACCTCACCTATGGTCCCTTGATATTCGAAGTCCAGGGGTCAGATATATCCTTTGGGAAAGAGACCGGAGGAAATGAGGCGCAGCTAAAGGCTTTCGGGACCGTCCGCTCCCCGGAAGGAGAGGTAGTAGCTCCCTACTTTTATTTGCCCATGCAGCTCTATCTGACCGACCCCCAGCTGGAGAGTTTCCAGCAGGGAGACTACCTGTGGTCGGTCTCCCTGTTCATACCTCCCGGGGAATATTATCTCTACTTTGGGCTCCGAAACGAGGTGGATGGCAAGATGACCACTATAATGAAGCCCCTTATGGTGCCCAATTTCTCCCCGGATAAGCTATCGGTAAGCGATATAGTTCTGGCAAAGGAGCTGCGCCGTAAACCAGACTCGGTATTGGAAGCTATCACTGTCTACGACGGCCTCAGCTTCGGGAGCATAGCCTACCAGATAAACTTCGACAACAAATTCCAGGCAGAAGACCAGATCGAGTTTGTATTTATGGTGTTTGGAGCAGGGGTCGACCCTCAAACTCAGAAACCCTCTTTAAAGGTAGATTATATTATCAAGAAGGACGGCACCAATATCGGTCAGTTCCTCTTGCAATACCAGATAACCACGGTGAGCCAGCCATTGCCCCTCAAGCTCTTTAAGCTCAGTCCTGGAAGCTACACCTTTGAGATAACGATAGCCGACCTCACCACCCAGGCTACTATCACCAAGTCGGTCTCCTTCGTCATCATTTAGAGAGAGGAAATTTATAAGGGAGGGGCTCTCAGTCTTTTCGTGGTCCGTTGGGAAAGTGAGTTGTTCTCATAAAAAAGCTTCGCCCCTGAAAGAGGGGGAGCTATCATCCTCATTTTCCCAATAGGGAGTTATTAAGCACCCATTACCCCGAAGCTTTCCGCCACCTTTTTCTGTCAGTGGAACAGAACTTATGCTATCATAAAGGGTAATTTTTATAAATTTTGGAGAGCGATGTTACCGGATAGAGAGAATTTAGCTCGCCTGATATTAGCTTCTATAAAAGCCCCCATATCGTGGCGGGGTTTAATTCGGCTGATGAAGGTTGAGCGGAAGGACCGGCAGGAGTTCGAGAAGCTTCTGGAAGACCTGGTCTCCGAAGGAAGATTGGTTAAAGTAAGAGGAAATAAGTATGCCCTGTCAAGCAGGATTAGGCTTATCCCCGGGCGGTTATGGTATAAAAACTACCAAAAATATGGATGGGTAACCCCTGAGGTAGAGGGGCAACCCGACATTTACATCAGTGCCCATAAGTTGAAGGGGGCTCTCCGGGGTGACCGAGTGCTGGTGAAAATAGAGAGAAAAGGAAGAAAAGGCTACAAGCCCGAAGGTTCCATAGTAAGGGTCATCGAGCGGGCTCCGCATAAGATAACCGGGTTGTACAAGCCCCAGGGAAACCATGGTTGGGTTGTCCCCTTCGATGTGGGAGAGCTCCCCCGGCTCTTTATCCCGCCAGATAAAAAGGGGGATGCCCGGGATGGGATCTTTGTAATTGCCGATATAATAAAATATCCCTCCTCATCCCGCCCGCCTGAGGGAGCAGTCAGGGAGGTGCTGGGCTACCCGGAGGAGCCCGGTATCGATGTGGAGGTGATAATAAGGAAGTACGCTATCCCCTACCAGTTCCCGGAGGAGGTTGTTGAGGAGGCAGTTGCCCTCCCTTCGGAAGTTGGTGAGGAGGAAATAGCCGGCAGAAGAGACTTTCGCCACCTGCCCACTATCACTATTGACGGGGAGCGCGCCCAGGACTTTGACGATGCCGTTTCCATGGAGAAGCTTCCCAATGGAAACTATCGGCTGGGGGTCCATATAGCCGATGTCACACAATATGTAAAGGAGGAGAGCCCTATCGATAGAGAGGCATTCCGCCGGGGAACCAGCATCTACTTCCCTGATAGGAGTATCCCTATGCTTCCCCGTCATCTCTCCAGTGGCATTTGTAGCTTGAACCCCCTGGTTGACCGCCTCACCCTTTCTGTTATGATGGAATTTGACCCCCAGGGGAATAGGGTGGGCTATAGTTTCCAGCCCTCAGTTATCACCAGCAAGGAGCGTATGACCTACTCCGTGGTGAAGAGACTGTTGGAGGATAAAGACCGTTCTCTACGGCAGCGATACACTCACCTGCTGGAGAGCCTTCAGCTTATGGAGGAGCTCTGCCACCTTCTGCTGGAGCGGAAGCATAGAAGGGGAGGCCTCGATTTTGACATACCAGAGCCGGACATAATCGTAGACCAGAAAGGGGAGATGACCGGCATTATAAAAACCCGCCAGAGTATCGCTCATCGGATAATCGAGGAGTTCATGATAGCCGCCAACGAGACTGTAGCTTCTCACCTCTTCAGCAACAGCCCCATCTCTTTATACCGGGTGCACGATGAGCCCGATCCGGAAAAAATAGCCGAGTTCGGTATGTTTATCTCCCGCTTTGGCTACCATCTACCTTCTTCCCTATCGCCGCCCCCGGTTCAATCTCTCCAGGATATTGTGAGGAAGGTAAAGGGGAAGCCCGAGGAGTCGATTGTGGTCTACTCGCTCCTCCGCTCCCTTAAGCTGGCTCACTATGCGGAAAAAAATGGTGGGCATTATGGATTGGCTATACCCATCTACACCCAGTTCACCTCACCCATAAGGAGGTATCCCGACCTGGTGGTCCACCGACTCCTTAAAAACCTTCTTCAGAGGTCTGAGGGGGAGGTTGAGAAGGAAGGATATTCACCCCATAAGCTCGGCGAAATTGCTCGCCAGTCCTCAGAACGGGAGAGAGCAGCCCTGGAGGCGGAGCGTGAGCTGATAGAGTGGAAGAAGGTAAAATTTATGTCCCATAGGATCGGTGAGGAATACCCTGCCTTCGTCAAGGAGATTGACCGCCGTGGCATCTATCTGGAGCTGGAGGAGTACTTTGTGGATGGGTTTCTACCGATTTCGGCTCTCCGGGACGACCGATACTACTATGACGAAAGCCACTACCGGCTGAAAGGGGAACGCACAGGGAAGGTCCTTCAACTGGGCGACCACATCAGGGTGATAGTAGCACGGGCAGACCGGGAGAGGCGCCTGATAGAGTTCTCCCTTCCTTGAAGAGATGACCGCCCTCCTTTCCCATATTATAATAAGACAGACAGGGAAAATTGCCATGAGAGGGTTTTGCTATAATCAGGTCCGTCAGCTCATTTTAACATGATATTTAACACAGCGAACACTAAATTGTTGAATAGCTAAGGGAGGCAGTTATGAAGAAGATAAAAGAGGTTGTTGTAGTCTTGGTTCTCTGCATTTTGTTTGGCGGAGTAGCCTATCATACCCTGGAAAGAGGATGGTATGTGGGAGGAGTGGTTCTGGCTCTAAGCACCCTGCCTTTAATTGCCGCCAAACTCTGCCGCCTCAACATGACACGGATGATACCCGATATGGTCTTCGGTGCCATGGACACCGGGCTGCTCACCATCCCGGCTATAGCCGGAGGGACACTCTTCGGCGTGCTGGGAGCGATTGTTGGGAGTGTGATTGGTGATTCCATCACCGATGGGATAGCGGGATTTTTTGAGGGGAGTATTGCCGAGTGGCTGCGGAGCAAGGGCATAGAGGAATCCCGCCTCCCCCTCAGCTCGGCTCTGGGGAAGATGAGCGGTTGTTTGTTGGGTAGTGGGCTGGTTCTTATCCTGGCTACTCTGATAGGGGTGAGAATGGGATAGGAATTTTAAAAGGCTGTTCAGATTAAAAAAGGAGGTCTGAGGGACGATGGTCAGTAAAGCTCTTTTCCGCTGGGCGGGTTGGTGTGCCATAATATTTGGTGTGCTGGGATTAGCCGCATATATAACACATAGCGCTGCTCTTGGGTTTTCTTCGGGAACCCCGTCAATCCCCGAAGGACTCATGGAGATTTACGCCAGGGGGGGAATTCGGGCGGGACATCTGCTGGAATATATCTCCCTCTTCTTCTTGCTCCCCGCCCTGATAGGTATGGCTCTCTTTCTCAAGAAGAGGTCTCCCGGGAGAGCAGTGGTGGGATTGGGGTTCGGCTTAGTTTACTTAATAGGGGTCTTCCTGCTCAGCGCGATGACAGGCAAGATTATTAATATGGTTTCAAACCCCGGCAGAATGGTTGACGAAGCCTTCAAGGCTCAGGTAGCCCTTCTGAACCTGGTTGGTGAATCTATCTTTTATCCCCTTCTGGGGATGGGGTTTCTCTTTTTTATCCTCTGGGGGCTTGCCTTCCGGCGAGGGAATATGGCAGAAAGGTGGGTGGGCAGCATCTTTATCCTGCAGGCTGCGATGGTAGCGCTTACCTTTCTCTTCTTCGCCCTTCAGATGAATACCCTGGCCAATGTGGGGATTCTCTTGCAGACGGTGATAACCACCGCTGCCTTTATTATGAGCGGGATACTCCTCCTGGAAGCTTCGCCCTGAAGTCATCTCGCATTTTTAACTCCTCTCATCCAGAGGGTTTACCACAGCTAAAGCCCCCCTGAAGAGGGGACCCTTGCATAAGAGTATGTGTTTTGATTGACGAGTCAGGCGTGCGGTTGAGATTTGATAACGAAGGGCAAATCCCTCTTCAGCCCTTTACCATGCGAAGGAGTTCTTTCTCCACCAAACGCACTGCTCGGGGGATGGCTTTCTGAACCAGGGGGGTGCACTCTTCGGAGAATGTTTGATTATCTGCTATTTCTACTGCAAAGATAATGATTTCCTTTGGCACTTTCAGTCCCATCTGCTTCCCAAATTTCATGGCTGTCGCCAGGTTTGTTTGGTGAACGGAAGTTAGATGAACAGACCTATCAAACACCTCGGGTTTGAAGGAGTAAATCTCGCCTACTTTCCCTCCCTTTGTCTTTACGGAATCAATAATTATCGCTTTATCATACCCGAGGAGGAGGTCCATCAAATAGAAACCGCTTAGGGATGATTCCTCCACTACCACCTCTTTCGGGAGGGACCTTTTTTGGAGCTCTCTGGCTATATAAATCCCCACCCCATCATCTGCCAGGATGGGGTTTCCCAAACCGAGGACTAGTATCTTCATCTCTTGAAAGTCTGGATCAGCTCCTGGTGGTGATTGTATATGTTGACCTCCAGGGGCATCTGTCCCGGTAGGGTGTGGGTGCCGCAGGCGAAGCAGGGGTCGTAGGCTCGGAAGGCCATCTCCACCATATTCAATATTCCATCATCCACCTTACCCTTTTTGATGACCCCCTGAGCAGCTTTCTTGATGGACATGCATATGGCGGCGCTGTTGTTCACGGTGGCTACAATGAGGTTGACCTTGGTGATAATACCATCCGGGTCGGTCTGATAGTGGTGATAGAGTGTCCCGCGACAGGCTTCCACCACCCCCACTCCTTCGGTAGGCGTCTCAGTGGGAACAATGCGGATGTTATCGCTGGTTATCTCCTCATCCTGGATCAGCTCAAGCAGGTGCTCGGCGGCGTACATCATCTCAATTACCCGCGCCCAGTTGGTGGCCAGAGTGTGCGGGACAGGCTTTCCTCCCAGGGTCTGGTAGAACTTCTCATACTCTTCCTGCGCTATCGGGGTGGCCATCCCATCCGCCGCATTGAGGCGGGCTAAGGGGGCTACCCGGTACACACCGCTATCTTTGCCTCCGACGAAGCCTTTCCAGCCGACACCCTTGAGATAGGGGAACTTCAGATAAGTCCAAGGTTCCACATGCTCCTCAATATAGTTCAGGTACTCATGCGGCTTGAACTTGGCAAACTCCTTCCCCTCAGGGTCCACCACCCGAATATCCCCATCGTAGAAGTTGACCTTATTATTCTCGTCGACCAGCCCCATATAGTAGCTGGAAATGGTATAAGGGTCGCTGAGGATGAGGTCTACATACTCCTTGTTCTTCAGCACTATGTCGTCTATCGCTTTCAGGGTGAACTTACCGAACTCCACCGCGGACTTGGCCATCTCCTCTACCTCAGCCCTCTCCTCCTCGGTGAACCCTTTGGTAACCCCTCCAGGGATACCCCAGGTGGGATGAATCGGCTTGCCACCCAGCATCTGAAGTATCTTCTGCCCGTAAGCGCGATGCTTTATCACCTCTTTGCCTACATCAAGCCCTACCTTTTCGATAACCCCCAATATGTTCCTTTTGGCAGCAGGAGCAGTGGGACCGACAATAAGGTCTGGTCCCTGCAGATAGTAGAAAGCCAGCAAGTGGTCGGAAAAGTAGTAGGCGCTGTAAAAGAGTTCACGGAGCTTCTTGGCAGGTGAGGGGGGGTCAACCTTCCACAGGTCATCGCAGGCTTTAGTGGATGCCAGATGGTGTGCCGGAGGACAGACACCGCATATGCGCGGGGTTATGCGGGGAAGCTCCTCGGCGGGGCGCCCCTCGCAGAACTTCTCAAACCCTCGAAATTCGGGGATTTGCATGAAGGCATTGGCTACTTCCCCTTCCTCGTCAAGGAAGATCTCTATCTTCCCGTGTCCTTCCAGTCGGGTAACAGGGTCGATGGTTATCCGTTTCATTACTTTTTCTCCTCCCTGAGTAGCTTTCGTTTCAACATCGAGTAGGGCAGAGTAAAGCGGTAAAAATAACCAGCCGGGTCGGGGATGGAGTTGACAAACTCTCCTACCCTCTCCTCCTCGTTGATGGCGCTGATAGAGGCTATGGCGCTCAGGAGTTTTGCCCCCTGGTCGTGGATCTCCGGCGCGGGACCGAAGCAGCCCCGGCAGGGCTGGTTAGCATTAATGCACCGGTTGCCGCAGCCACTGCGGGTAGCCGGTCCGCAGCAGATTACCCCTTCCTCCAAAAAGCATTTCTCATTGTTGGGTATGGTATGCACAATGCGTTTAAATTGGGGGACGATCTTTTCCTCCCTCAATCGCTCGCAGGTGTCGCATAGGGTCTTGTCCCCGGCGATAACTGAGCCTTCCGGGGGTAGCTCTTTCTTGATGAGAGCCTCCACCAGGGTCATCACCTGGTCAGGAACCGGAGGGCAACCGGGGACAAAGTAGTCAACCTTTACTGTCTGACCAAGTGTATGAACCGTATCATAAAATTCGGGAATAGTTATCTCCCCTTCTTTAACCTTGGTAACTTCCTGAGGAAGGATATTATCGGGATTGACTGTAGAGGGAGTCTCTAAATAAGCTCGATTCATTATCTCATGGCGATAGAAAAAGTTTGCCAGCCCGGGGATTGAACCGTGACAGGCACAGGCGCCGAAAGCCACCATTATCTTAGACTTCTTCCTCAACAGGTGGGCTAAATGCTCCTGCTCGGACATCCTGATGGCCCCGTTGAAAAAGCAGACATCGATGTAGTTATCCTTCATCGCCTCCACATCTTTATATTTGAAGTCCAAGGCTACCGGCCAGAAGACGATGTCGGCAATCTCTATCACCTTGAGGATGTTCTCATGGACATCCAATACCGCAACCTCACACCCCCCACAGCTGGAAGCCCAGTAAAATGCTAACTTGTATTTTTCCATCTCTAATGTTTCCCTCCTTTAGGCTGGGGAATCTTCCAATTGAGGGGACCCAGAGCCTTGATCTGCTCGGTAAACTCGTTTACCACTCTGGCGTATTTCTCCCCTTCGGAAGCGGAGACCCATTCCAGACGGAGACGTCCCTCTTCAACTCCCAGCTGCTTTAGCATCTTCTTGAGCAGAGGGATGCGCCGCATTGTCTTCAGGTTACCTTCCTGATAGTGGCAGTCAGAGGGCGGGTGGCAGCCTGCAATAAGGACTCCATCCGCTCCCTCCAAGAAGGCTTTTATGACAAATGTGGGATCAACCCTGCCGCTGCACATCACCCTTATGGGGCGAACATTGGGTGCATAGACCATTCGGGAAGTACCTGCCAGGTCCGCTCCCGCATAGGAGCACCAGTTGCAAAGAAATCCCACGATTTTAGGTTCAAAGACCATCCTTGTTCCTCCTTCCTATCGACTTTTAGAGGCATCTGGATGCTATCTTGATATTATCCTTCGCTGGTGTCGATTTTTATCCCGGCTATCGGAGCGTTCCTAAATAATAACTGGTGAGCTGCTTCTTTCTGACCTCGGGATTGCTATAATCAGGCAGCAGCATGGGAGCTACCCTATCGGTTACAATGCCAGCCTCCTCCAGCTCCTTATGATATCTCTTGACATGCCCCAGGGTGAGCCTTCCCTCCTTGGCTTTCTGCTTGGCAAAGACAGCAGCGTTTTCCCCCGCTATTCTGCCGAAGACGGTCACATCGAGTAGGGAATTTCCCATCAGACGGTTCTCTCCGTGGATCCCTCCAGCGGCCTCTCCCGCTACATACAGACCGGGGAGGGAGGTCTCGCTTTTGGTATTAATCTCCAGCCCGCCATTCTGATAGTGAAGAGTAGGGTAGACCAGCATCGGCTCCTTGCTGATGTCGATATCGTACCTTCTGAAAAGGATGACTTTGCCGGGAAATTCCTTGGCTACCGTCCCTTCTCCCCACAGCATATCGATCATAGGGGAGTCTAACCAGGCACCAAACTTGCCGGTTGGTGTAGGAACTCCTTTGCCCACTTCAGGTGAGCACTCGCGGATAATGCCCGAGGCTTCCACATCACGGGGTTCCCTCTCATAGACGAACTGCTCTCCATCGATATTGACCAGATTAGCTCCAGAGCCGCGGAACTTCTCGGTGATCAACAGCCCCTCTGCCTGCTCAGGGAAGATAACCCCTGTGGGGTGATACTGCACAGTGTGAAGGAAGCACAGCTTCACCCCTGCGCGGTAGCCGAGCACCAGCCCGTCACCGGTAGCCCCGTAGTGGTTGGTGGTCATATAATCCTGGATATGGAGCCGTCCCGAACCGCCTGTAGCCAGCACTACCGCTTTTGCCTTCACCACATAGTATTCCTCGGTTTCCATATTGTAAAGTACTGCCCCGGCACACTGTCCATGCTCGTTAAGGATGAGCTCCACCGCGGGGCAAAACTCCAAGGTCTTGATATCATCCGGGTAGTTCTGAACCTCGTCCCTTAAGGTGCGCATTATCTCAGCCCCGGTGATATCTCCGGCATAGTGCATCCGCTTGCGGGAAGTGCCCCCACCGTGCATTGACTTCAGTCTCCCATCGGGGAACTTGCTGAACATGCCTCCCAAATTCTCTCCTAGCCACTTCATCACCTTGGGGGCTTCAGTCACCAGGGTGTAGACCAGCTCGGGGTCATTCTTAAAATGTCCACCCCCCATAACATCGAGATAATGGAAGTAAGGTGAGTCTTTCTCCGGCTTGGTGGCTGCCTGGATGCCTCCTTCAGCCATCATGGTGTTGGCATCCCCATTGCGCAGCTTGGTAGCTATTAACACCTTGGCTCCCTGCTGGCGAGCTAAGAGGGCAGCGGCGTTACCCGCCCCACCGCCACCGATGATGAGCACATCGGTCTCAAAGTGTGCTGCGGAGAGGTTTATTTTGTCCGGGTCAACGCGGCTTTTTGCCTCCAGTACGTCGACCACCTCATGGCTGATGGCATACCCCTTGTTGGGACCAACTTTTATCGGTCGTTGGTTCCCTTTAATAAAGTCCGGATGATATTTTTTCAGCATCTCTCCCCTCTTCTCCAGGGGGATAGATGGAAACTCCTCGCCCCTCTTTTTCCGCTCCACCCGGGCTGGTCTGGTTTTTTCCACCTTTTTTATCAGCTCTTTCATCTCTGGTGGATATGGCATTTTGACTCTCCTTATTTATGTTTTATAAGGGAGATAGTAATATGTTTATAAGTGGCTCTTATCCTTAGGCTCCCACATTTCATCTGCCATGGCGGGCTCTACTTCTCTTTCCTTATACAGGGTTTTCAGTTGTTCCCCCTTGACCTGCATTAATTCTCGCAGGTCGGTTTCAAACTTTCCCGCCTCTACAGCTTTGACCTGTTTCTCGAGGTGCTCAGCCCTGGGAAGCTGATATTTCGAATACAACCTCCGACAGAGGATAGCCGTGAGATACTGAGCCAGCTCGGATGGACAACGGGCTGCGCACAAACCACACATCACGCAGTCGAAGGACTCTTCTGCTGCTTTAGCAATGTTCCCCCGGATTGCCTGGGAGATGTAGTCCAGCACATCGATATCCATGGGGCAGCTTCTGGTGCAGGTATTACAGCCGATGCACTTGAAAATCTCCGGATAGAGTCGGGCTACGGTCTCACCGGTGGGCTCCAGCAGGTTGATTTCATAAGTAGCCTTATTAGCGGGGAAGAAGGGTATCTGAGTGATGTACATGTAGGGCTCTACCACAGTCTGACAGGATAAGCCGACCTCTAACCGATAGCTCCCCGGTTTCCGATAGATGGTGGCACAGGCGCCGCAGATTCCACCCCTACATCCGCATCCTCGTATGAGCTGATAGCCAGCATACTCCAAGGCTTTCTGGATGGTGAGGCTTGCTGGCACCTCATATTTTTGGCCCAAGATAAAGATGGGAATCAGCCCTGTCTCTTTGGTTTCGGCAAGCGCCTCTTTGGTTTGGGTTGTTTGAGGCATCTTTGTCAACCTCCTTGATTACTTGATGATAATCCCTGTTAAGATATAAGCCAAATTATTCGCCCTAAGAGTAGCCAAACTGGCTAATCTCTTAAAATGCTGCTCACCATTTCTAACATCTGCTTGTCGGTGAAGTTCTTCGGCTGAGCCGCTCCCGTGGGGCAAGCAGCACCGCACACCCCACACCCTTCGCACAGTGCGGTGTTGACCTCAACTATCTTCTTCTCAGTATCTAACTTCCGGGCTTTGTAAGGGCAGACCTCCACACATATTCCGCATCCGCAGCATAGATCCTCGTCCACGCCGGTGACGGCGGGGTCGTGGAAAAGCTCTTCCCTGGAGAAAAGGCCAGCCACCTTGCTGGCAGCTCCGCTGGCTTGAGCTACTGCTTCGGGAATGTCCTTGGGTGCCTGGCAACAGCCGGCAAGGTAAAGTCCTGCAGAAATGAATTCTACCGGACGGAGCTTGGGATGGGCTTCGTTCAGGAACCCGTAAGGGTCGGTGGGGACCTTCAGCTTCTTGACCAGCTCGGCAGTAGCTTTGTTGGGGAGCATTGCGGTGGCTAATACCACCAGGTCGGCAGCTATCTCTATCTTCTCCCCGGTGAGGGTATCGGTCCCCCATACGATGATCTTCTCCCCCTGCTGAAACACCTTGGAGACCCTTCCCCTCAGGTAGAGTACCTCATCCTGCTCGGTAGCCCGCTGGACGAATTCCTCGTAGCCTTTCCCACCGGCTCGGATGTCCATATAGAACACATAGGCTTGACCATCGGGTACCCGGTGCTTGTAAAGCATAGCGTGCTTGGCGGTATACATACAGCAGATTTTAGAGCAGTAGGGCATTCCCCTCTCCTGGTCGCGCGATCGCACGCATTTGATGAACACCACCTCTTTGGGGACCTTACCATCGGAGGGTCTTCTGATCTGCCCCAGGGTTGGTCCCGAAGCTGACAGAAGCCTTTCGAACTGCAGCCCATCGATGACATCTTTGTATTTGCCATAGCCGTATTCGCCTATCTCGGGTAAGGGGTAGAGGTCGTAGCCTGTAGCCACCACGATAGCTCCCACCTGAAGCTCCTCGACCTCATCCTTCATCTGGTGGTCTATGGCACCCACCTCGCAGGCTTTGACGCACTCCATACACTCTACACAGGTACCGCAGGCCAGGCAGCGGCTGGCTTCCTCCTGAGCCTCCTTCTCCCCATAACCGAGACTGACCTCCTGGAAGTTCTTAGTCCTGTCATCCCGGGGGAGCTCCGGAACCTTAGCTCGCTTCTGCCGTGCTCGCTCCTTGTAGACCTCTGCCCAATCGGGTTCGGGCGCCTCCTCTTTCTGTCTCCGCTCTTCTTCCTCCCTCTCCAGCTCGGAGCGGTACTCTTCAAGCTCTCCGCAGAGATAACGGTGGATGGAGACTGCCGCCCTCTTTCCGGCAGATATGGCTTCAATCACCGAAGCCGGACCGCTGACCACATCTCCTCCCGCAAAGACGCCCGGGATATTGGTAGCTAGTGTCTTATCGTCCACCACCAGGGTGTTCCAGCGTGTCAGGTCAAATGTGCTCCTGGCATCCATAAAGGTGAGCTCCGGTGCCTGACCAATGGCCAGAATCACGGTATCAATGGGCATCTCATGCTCGGTACTCTCCACGGGGATGGGACGTCTTCTGCCGGTGGCATCCACCTCCCCCAGCTTCATCTTGATGAGCCTCAGCCCGGTGAGTTTCCCATCCTGGCCGAGAAAGGCGGTGGGGGCAAGAAGATAGTGGAACTCCACCCCTTCCTCCTCAGATTCCTTTATCTCCTCATCGCTGGCAGGCATCTCCTGGCGGCTTCGACGATAGACTATCTTCACCTCCTCCGCTCCCAGCCTCAGCGCGGTGCGGGCAGCATCCATGGCGGTGTTGCCTCCCCCTACCACGGCTACCCTTCTGCCGACCTTGGCCTTCCCCTTGAGATTGACCTGACGCAGAAAGTCTATCCCCTGGTAGATACCCTCCAGGTCCTTGCCGGGGATGTTGAGCTCCAGCCCCTTATGGGCGCCGGCGGCAACGAAGATAGCCCTGTACCCCTGGTCCTGAAGGTCGGAAATGGTAAGGTCTTTGCCTATGGTGATGCCGGTCAGTATCTCCACCCCCATCTTCTTGATGTAGTCTATGTCCGCCTGAAGCACATCCCGCGGAAGACGATAATC
>Ga0114930_10002682_pt1 | contig 15946 bp, 13 predicted proteins | sample AnhtaG_FD_87300 | JGI IMG/M metagenome (GOLD analysis project Ga0114930, IMG submission 87300) | Deep subsurface microbial communities from Anholt, Denmark to uncover new lineages of life (NeLLi) - Anholt_01485 metaG | ecosystem: Environmental > Aquatic > Marine > Oceanic > Sediment | place... | reverse complement strand
TCTGTCCCGAGTACTCGGGACAGAAAAAAGTGTCTTCATTGTATAAGGTTTTATTTCACAGGGTGATTACTTCGTGACACCTTCGACTTTTCCAAAATGTAAACTATTTATTGCTCCCCGTAGTAAATCTCTCATTGTTGAATAAAGTATCCAATTATTGCAATGACTTTTCCAAATGTTGTAGAGAAAACATTATAACTATGAGATTTCTCCCCGAATACTCGGGGCTCGAAATGACACATGGTATTACTTGATTCTTTTATACAAACAAAAGTGCGGATGAACCAAAAATCTCTTTTCCCGCAAAGACGCAAAGATTATTTGAACATTTTAACTGTAAGATTTAATCTTTTGGTATGATGATATTTATTCTTTAACATTAAAGGGATTTTCGTCCGTTTTAACATAATATTAAGCTCTTCATGTTTTAGTATGGTGATACACAGGTTCTTTGTATATATCCATTTCAGTATGCTTACTTTTAATTTCCCTCCCGAAACTTCGGGATGGGAGGAAATTATTCGTAGAATGGCTTCGCCAAGGGAGGGTAATATTTTGATATCATTTCTCACAATTTCGTAGAGAAGTCATGTTGGCTTAATTGCAAAAGGATTTGAATCACAAGGTTAAAAAAAATAAAAAAAGACAATACAAAAAAGCTCACCCTAACATCAAATCTAAAATAATAGACTTTATATGCTATGACAAAGAACAACAAAGTATACTAAAATTACCAATAAACATAATTTTTGCCTTACTCTATGCTGATTCTTAAGAATTTAGCATAAGTAAGTGAACAAAAAAAGTAAACTAAATGTCCAAACTCCAGGATTTAATAAATTGAACCCCTACAATCTTTATTCCGTGGAACCGTGTAGGTTCAATATATTGAACCCCCACGTTCTTAATAATGTATGCTGGTTTTGTATATCATTAATGATTTTCAAACCAGCATTCGCAATTCGTAATTCGCACTTCGTAATTCGTAATTCGCAATTCGACATTAGTAATTCGCACTTCGCAAATCCCCCAGAGTGAGAAAATTGTAAAATTGTTTAATTCTACTCTGCATCAATTCCTTTAATCCGGTTAATGACTTCATCTATAATCCAATCCGGAGTACTTGCGCCGGCTGTTATGCCGATGGTCTCCGCATCATCGAACCACTCTTTTCTGACATCATCGCCGCATCCAACCTGATATGACTTCGGGTTTATTGAACGTGAGATTTCGGCAAGTCTTTTGGTGTTAGCGCTGGTGAAGGAACCCACGATAATCATTACGTCATTTTCCTTCGGCATTGTTCGTATCTCTGCCTGGTACAACTTCGTGGGCTTACAGATGGTGTCGTGGTATTTAATTTCGCGGCAGAGCACTATCAGTTTGCTTACGATTTTTTGCGCATTCTCGATATTTTGTGTAGACTGGACAAGAACGCCCAATTTCTTAACCCGGCCCGGGATTTTTTGCTCAACTTCTTCCGGTTTTGATATGACTATTGGGTTTTTTACCTGACCCGCAATGCCTATTACTTCATCGTGCCCGTGGTCGCCAATAATAACAACTTTGTAGCCGTCCTTTTCCAGATTGCGCGCAAATTCATGAATCTCCAGAACAAGCGGGCAGGAGGCGTCAACAATTTTATACCCTAATTTCTTTGCTTCAATATATACTTCCGGAACGGTACCATGGGCGCGCAATAAAAGCGTACCCGGATTTTTACCCGACAATTTGCTGATAACTTTTACTCCGGCTTTATCTATTTTTTTAATTACATGCTCGTTGTGAACAATATCGCCGAGCATAACTACATTATCGCTCTTTTTTGCTTCTTCGAGCGCCTTGTCGACCGCCATTCTCACGCCAAAACAGAAACCGGAATGCTTTGCCACATGTATCTTTTTCATACCGCTGCTATCTAAAAGTATGTCTTAAACAGAATATTGAATAAAAATATTTTGTGGAATCTGACTTACTGATTTATTTAGTCTGATTAATTCATAAAATTCCATCTCAAAGTCCCGAGCACTCGGGATTAATTTGTCACCCTCACCCTATCCCTCTCCCATTCCGCCAGAGGCGGATCAGCCTACGGCGGAAAAAAGAGAGGGAACTAAAGTCTCCCCCTTTTTCAAAGGGGGACTAAAGGGGATTTGATATTTTGTCGCTGTAATTAAATCACTCCCGCTAAGCGGGACTCATTAAATAAATCATTTAAAAAGGCAATAATTCATCCCCCGAGTACTCGGGGGATTAATTATCCAGGTTAGAAATGCTGAGAGAATCGACTGTAATAAACTTTTATAGTAGGGCACGACGCACCGACACGATAATGATGTCTTACGCCATGCACATATAGCTTATAATATACAAAATAATTAATTTATTAACCAGATAGATTAAATAAGACTCTTTCCACTATTATTTTATTAAATTGATTTTTTGCCTGATACTTCATATATTATATATGAAAATTAACACTTGTTTAAATTTCATCATCAATTCTTGTTATGTATAAACTCCTGCAATTGTTCATACACATTATTTTTAACCACCGTATACAATGGATTGTTCCTGTATCTTTCATTCTTTTACTGTATCTCCCGGCATGGGCACAACCTCAATTTAGAGGTTACCTTGAAAACAGACTTTTTGTAACATTTCTCAACAATGATTTTGCAGCATCCCATTTAAAGAATTCTATGCGGTTTGGCGATTATAACCGTGCTCGTGTAATCATGAGCAGTGCCGTTTCCGAAAATAGCTCATTGACACTTGCAGTCGACCATTTTACCTATCACGGCTACATTATCCAGCAGCTCAGACAGACCGGCACCGGAGGAGATTCAACAGCCACATCAATAGACCAGCGTATTGCTGTCGACCGGGCGTATATCCGTCTCTATTTTTCTCGCGTAGATGTTACAATCGGTAAACAGCGCATCTCGTGGGGAAGGTCGATGCTCTGGAGCCCGTTTGATGTGTTTAACCGGGTAAATTTCTTTGAACCGCAGGAAGAAAAATTCGGCATCAATGCCTTCAGGATCACCATTCCAACCGGAACCATAAGTATGATAGATGTGGTTTTTGCACCTGAAGACCGGCTCGACAAGTCAAGTGCGGGTATCCGAGCCCTCTGGAACTGGCATGGGGTGGAATTCGCCGTTACAGCCATCCACTTTGTACATCCCTTATTTAGACAGAACATTTATGGATTTGAATGGAAGGGCGACAAAGAAGTGGGTATATGGTTTGAAGGTGCATATTTTAATGAGAAACCGTTTGATTCTGTAATACTGCTTCCCGCCAATTATTTCCGCTGGCTCATAGGTCTGGATTATTCCTTTGACGTTGGCAACGGTCTCTTTATCATGGCTGAATACACGCATGATGAAAGCGGTGAACCGGATAAGACACGGTATAATTACAGCCATCTTTTCACGGGGCGGCGCCTCCTGCTTGCGCGGGATTATATATACAGTTCCATCCAATTTCGATACAGCGATTTGACATCCTTCTCTACTACAATTCTGTCAAATATGAACGACAGAAGCGTATTCTTCATGCCCGGTATTAGTTATTTGATTTTTCCGGATTCAGAACTCAGGCTTGGCATGTTTCTTGCAGTTACAGAACGTGGAACGGAATTTAATCCTCTGCCGGCAAAAGACCCATTGAACAGATTAGGCAATTCAGTCTTGTACGCCTGGCTGAAGGTATATTTTTAATTCTTAAAATTTATGAGCTTATCATGGAAATCATACGTCTCGAAAAGGTAGAAAAAATTTACCGTTCCGGAAAGACGGAGCAAAAAGCCCTTGATGGGGTAGATTTGTCTATAACGACCGGTGAATTTATATCAATTGCTGGACCATCCGGTTCAGGCAAGACCACTCTGCTGAATCTAATCGGCTGTTTGGATAAAGCGACTGCCGGCGAGGTATTTGTTGACGAAGTACGGGTACAAAATTTAGACCATAATCAACTCGCTGACCTCCGCAATCAGAAAATCGGTTTTATATTTCAGACGTTTAATTTGATACCCGTACTGACTGCATACGAAAACGTGGAGTTTCCCTTACTTCTCAGGCACAATTTCAATGCAGAAGAACGGAACAAAATGATTACCGGGATTTTTGCGGAAGTCGGCTTAGAAGAATATATGTACAGGCGTCCGACGGAACTCAGCGGCGGTCAGCAGCAGCGGGTCGCAGTAGCACGGGCGCTGATAAAAAGACCAAAATTAATTCTGGCAGATGAGCCGACGGCTAATCTCGATTCCAGCACGGGGAAGGCAATATTAGAAATTATGAAAGAACTTAACAAAAAAAACAATATAAGCTTTGTTTTTTCCACGCATGACCGGATGGTCATGGATTTTGCATCGAGGCTGATTATATTAAAAGACGGCAAAATTGTCGAAGATAAAAGCTAATCTCGCAAAGACGCAAAGGAATTTTAGCTATCAGCTATCAGCTTTGAGTCTTGAGTTAAGAGTTCACAATTTTAATATTGGTAACAACACAGAACCTACAATAATAACTAAAAGCTAATAGCTAATAGCTTCCAAAACCTTTGCGACTTTGCCCCGAGTACTCGGGGCGAGAGAATTTTTGAGATAAAAAATGCTACTTTTACTTAAACTTGCATTTCGGAACATTTTCCGGAATTTCCGACGGTCTCTGCTGACGTTTCTTACCATATCAATCGGAATTAGTCTGTCGATTATTTTCGTAGGAATATTAATTGGCACGGAACAGCAGTCTATCCGTTTATTGGTCTCAACCCGGACGGGCCATGCACAGGTCTATGCTGTAGGCTATCTCGAAGAAGAACTTACCCTGCCGCTTGATTATACGATTTCCGGTTACGAAACACTCGTTGACGAATTATTAACTATCCCGGACGTTCAAACGGCTGCGGAACGGATACTTTTTCCTGCGACATTGACAGACGGCATCGATGAACTGCGATTGACCGGCGCCGGTATCCATGTAAAACGAGAAGATGCCACTTTTCGCCTTACCGACCACATTGTCGATGGTACTTATATAGCGCCGGGAGAGGAAAAAATACTTCTCGGTGATGTTGTGGCAGACCTCTTCGGAATTGGTGTCGGCGATTTATTGACCATTATCGCACGCACAAAATACGACGCAATCACCGCACTGGATGTAGAAATTGCAGGACTATTTCATGTAGGCAATCCGGAAATCGATAATAACTATTTTTTCCTGCCGCTTGACATCACCCAGACAATTCTTGAAATGGAAAACGAAGTTACCGAGGTTACGCTCTTTGGAAACTCTATGGACGAAGCAGATGCATTAGAAACTTCTTTGAACGGTCAATTTGATACCGACGTCTACGATATTGTGAGCTGGCAATATTCATCAAAAGATTTGCTGGAGCTTTATGCCATGAAGGCTAAGGGAAGCCAGATTATGTACATAATACTTTTCATCATGGTATCCGCCAGTATCATGAATACCATGCTGATGTCGGTATATGAGCGAACCCGGGAAATCGGAACGCTTATGGCGATGGGATTTCGCCGAAGAAATATATTATCACTTTTTGCCTTAGAAGGGGGATTTCTCGGCGCTTTCGGAAGCGTCATCGGCTGTCTTATCGGAGGCTCCATTACTTATTATTTGAAATTTCACGGATTAAACTTTGATTTTATGATGAAATCGGGATTTGAGGATTTTCCAATCGGTTCAATAATGTATGCCGAGATTAACCCGGCTATGCTTTTTTATTTCTTTTTAATCGGTGTGTCTATTGCGCTTCTGTCTGCCGCCTATCCTTCATGGAAAGGGGCACGGATGGAGCCAACTGAAGCGCTGCGGTCTGTGTAAAAAAATTAACCGCAGAGCACGTTGCGAAGTACGAATGGCGAATGACGAAGTGCGAATGTCGAATAGCAAAGTGCGAATTACAATTAAGAGATCCAATTGATGAATTGAGAGTCTAAAATTTACAAAACCACGGAGTAATGTTCTTATTTCATATTACGGAGAGCATTAAATAGTTTATATTTTGGAGAAGTCAAAGTTGAAGACACTTTTTCTCTGTTGGTGATAACACCAACAGAGAACTTAAAATGCAACCAATTTTATGACCCGAGTAGTAACTTAAATCTCATAATTCGACACTCGTAATTCATAATTCGACACTCGACATTCTTTGTGGCTTTGCGAGAGAAATAATTACTATGTTTTCATTACGATATTTAATAAAATTAGCGTTCAGAAACGTATTTCGCAATAAGCGGAGGACGTTGTTGACAATGGTTATCATTATGACTTCCGTGGGTACATTCCTTTTTATGTTCGGTTACCTTAAAGGCTATGTCGGGGGCATAATCGAGGATTCAATCAAAGTATCAGGACATCTAAGCATTCGGCATCCGGAATATAACATGAAAGAACGAATGCTGTCGCTTTCGGTTCCAGTCGAAGATTATACGCGTATAAAAAAAGCTGTGGAAACAATCCCGGAGGTGTCAGTTGCAGCCGGGCGTATAAAATTCGGAGGGCTTATCGATTTTCACGATAACAATGAACCGGGTCTGGGAATGGCGTTTGAACCCGAACTGGAGCAAGATATTCTACAGTTGGAACAGTCGATTGTAGAAGGAAGAGGTTTTTCAGGTGATTCTCATGAAACTGTTATTGGTGTTGAATTAGCATCAAAACTTAACATTCAATCCGGCGACACGATAACAGTAATCACGCGTACAGCATATAATTCATTATCAGCGGAAAATCTTGTCGTTGTCGGCATAATTGACCTGTTAAGCAGCGTCTTCAATAGATTATTCTATCTTCCGCTACAAACAGGGCAATCACTTCTTGATATGGAAGATCAGGTAACTGAAATCGTTGTGTTTCTTCATGATATTAATAACGATAACCGAATCAAAAACGAACTTCTGAAGCATCCTGAAATCAAGAATAAATACGCTGTATCGACCTGGCTGGAAACGGGTTTTTTAAAGTATTATCTTCCGATGGTGAAAGTGTCATATATCATGCTTATAGGGATTTTTGGAATGATTGTGGCTTTTGGTATCATTAATACGATGCTCATGGCTGTTTTTGAGCGGACACGTGAGATAGGCGTAATGACCGCGTTCGGCATGAAACGGCGGAATGTCTTAATAGTATTTCTCTTCGAGGCTCTTATTATAGGGTGTTTTGGTGGACTTCTTGGCGTACTCATTGGAGGGTATTGGGCGCATTACCTTGAAACAACCGGTATAACCATAGGTAAAATAGCTGAAGGTTTCTCAGTGCCGATTCGCCGGACAATTTACGGCGACCTGAGGTGGTGGCATGTTGTAGTGTCGTTTGCACTGGGTCTGGGATTGTCGCTTATTTCCGCGATTTTTCCGGCGTTAAAAGCCGCCCGCATGGAACCGACGGAAGCGTTGAGAACGTATTAAGTGAATAATGTAGAATGAAAAGTGAAAAGTGCAAAATTTCTATTTAGCTTGAATAATTCAAAAAACAGCTTGGCTTATTCTGCTACCCATTGTTATTATTATAGTTACTGTAATAATCACCCCCAAACGAGTTTGGGAGTGCCACCCCTGCTGTCGTCCTGAACTTGGTTCAGGATCTTGTTTTTTTAAGTTAGATTCTGAGCTTACAAAGCAGGGCATAATGTTATAAAGAAAATTTATGAATTAATCAGGTTAGAATGGTTTCTTCATAAATTTTAGAAATGTTTTATTTTTATGAAACAGAATGGAATAAATGATTGTATAATACATAAACCAAATTAAAACTATATAATGTATACATTCTCATTAAAATTTTTCTTAATCACAGTCATAATTATTATCAATTTTATATACCATCCTGTATGTCTTCATTCCCAGACCCCCATCACGGCTGATGAAATTCTCGACCGGATTGACAGGAATATGGTATCCACAACTGTGATCAGCACGGCAAAGATGGTTATTCATCAGAAGAACCGGGTCGATGTTAAAGAGATGAAGATATGGGGCAAGGGTAAAAAGAGTTCGTTCATGGAATTTACCGCTCCTGCGCGGGATAAAGGCACCAAGTACCTGCGCCTCGAGGACAACCTCTGGATGTACCTGCCGAACATTGAAAAAGTCATAAAAATCTCCGGACATCTGCTCAGGCAGAGCATGATGGGAAGCGATTATTCTTATGAAGATACGCTTGACAGAATCAAATTACTCGAGGATTACACGTCCGTATTAGTCGGCGAAGAAACTTTTGACGGCAGACCCTGTTATGTCCTTGAACTAACCGCTGCCAGAAAGGGAGTAACCTATTACCGGAGAAAAATCTGGGTAGATAAAGACTATTTTATCGGTTTAAAATCCGAATTGTACGCAAAAACCGGCAAATTACTCAAAATGATGACGGTCCAGAAGGTCGAAGAAATTCAGGGCAGGCACTATCCAACACAAATTACCATGCAGAACTTGCTTCGTAAAGATTCCCGAACGGAATTTATCATCACCAGTATTCAATTTGACGCTGACATACCGGATGCAGTTTTTACCATGCGCAATCTTGAAAAAAGATAATTAACTAAAGAATGAGGTTCTTCAGATCCCACTCAGCAGGGATTTGCACAAATTGGCGGTATGTTCTATAATATGTTTGGTCTCATCCTCGTAGGAACCCCGAGTACTCGGGGTTCCTACGGATAAACACATTATTTTATTAGGAAATTAAATCATTTCCAACATTTTTAACTATGTGCAAACAAATTTCCTGATGATCCAAAAATGATGGCAGGGGCAGGTCTTGTGGCATGAGCCATCCCTTCGGGGCGCCTGACCTTGTGGTTAGAGAAATTGTGATTTGGTTCTGCTCTCTCAGCGAGACCGGCTCTCTTTCCCGGGGAGACTGTCTAAAACGGGCTGTAATAGTTCTTTGGGTGCAGAGCCCCTAACCGTAAACCTGGTACCATTGACATACCTGGATAACTCAGTCATCCCGCGCGGATATATCTGTGCCCGAAATTGCGGATGTTCTCTTTGTTCCGGTCTTTGCGGATCTTCGGGGGGTTTTCTTCCTCTTTGTTGAAACAGCGAAAACATTATCAGCCCATCGATATAGACCTGATGATAAGTATATTGACGTCTACGTTCCTCCGTAATGAGAATTTTATCTAACACAAAACCCGGGGGCAGATCAGAGGGAATTTTAATTCGTGATTTATGCCATCTGGAAACTTTTTCTAAAGACGTATATTCTCTTGTGTCAGAATCTCTTCGCCTTTCCGTTCTTATATCCGGTCTGGTAATCTCTCCTCTTCTTGAAGTAGTATCTTGCTGTTCAGTGAGTTCATCCGGATCTAATAATTCAATCGATATAAATTCTTCCCGGTATACCGGCGCATCGGGATTTTCAGGAATAAAAATCTCACGTTTAAGAATCAAACCGGTTTCCTTATCGATCCACAACCGGTTTTCAGGTCTGTATTCATACTTCGGCGCTATGGCAATAAAATCCGTCGGTCTTCCGGCAATAGAATCACCCGAATCAATTGATATTTCGTAATTTTTCTGCAGCAGATCGATACGAATATTTATATCGGCAAAATTCTGTTCGGTAAGCGAGATCCTACGTTGAAAATCAGGAGTCCAATGGCGCATCATTTCTCTTTGTCTGTCAGTAGTGATGTTTTGTCTTGCTCTTTCCATCAGCCGTTCGAGCCTTTCTCTTTCTTCAGGCGTCAAAATCAACCACTCACGGTATTGTCTGCGAGAAGGATTTGCAAATACACCTGTTCTAATCGGCATGACTCTGCCGCGAGCTTGCCTCTCTATCTTGACTTCGCCCCGATAACTGACGGTGCGCCGTGCACGTTTCATTTTATCGAACAGGACGGCAATCTCCTGAGCGGCGGCAAACGAGTTCTGAAGCAGTATCCCGGCGCTTGCTGCAAGAAATACAATTAATAATATATTCTTGACACAATTGCTTGATTTGCGGAACATTGTCTAATCCTATTATGTTAATTTTTCTTTACTGGGGGTTCTTCCCAGTTTTCTGCAATTACCTCTTCCATGGCGTAAAGAGGAGTCGGGTCAAGCATATACTGTGCCGATACCATATCATGTGCCTCCAGGATGTCGAAGGTTGAAGAATACTCCTCGTCATAATAGAATCGGTCCAGTACAGGATAATACATATCTGCCACGTATACACCTGCAATTAACAACATAACTGCCGCAGCAGCAGGAATTAATAATCGCTTTGACCATAAGATAAGAGCAGGGGTTTCAGCCGCCTCACGCTTTTCACGAACACGGGCAGCGACCGTAGTGAGATATTCCTCCCAGAAGTCATCCCCGGGATCGGGCGCACGGGCGCTCTGTAACAGTGCATGCAATTTTTCCGCCTTTTCCAATTCCTTTTTACACTCGTTACATTGCACGATGTGCCGGCGAAGTTCTTCCGGTATAGTGTTGAGCACTTCGGATATATTGCGCTCACACAGCCATTGTTGAAAATTTTTACATGTCATGATTATATCTCTGTTATATATTCTTTTAGTAATTTTTTCAGATTTTGCCGGGCATAATGTAATTGGGACCTGACCGTTCCAATAGCAATGCCCAGTATTTCGGCTATTTCTTCTTGCTGAAATCCTTCAATATCACATAATATTATAACCCGTTTATGCTTGTTTGAAAGTCGGTCAATTGCCGTACGAACAACTTGTTGCCGCTCGGAAACATCTTCGTCATTTTCTTGCGCGAGGAGCCGTTCATCCGGGTTCTCACCGGTACGTAAAAAGATTTCGGAAAACGGTAAAAATGAGAGCCTCTGTTTCCGACGCGTATAATTGATACAATGGTTCATTAATATCCGGTAAAACCACGAAAAAAATTTGCTGCCTTTCTTAAACTTATGAATCGAGGAGTATATTTTTACAAAGACATCCTGCGATAAATCTCTTGCGACCTCGATATCACTCACCATCTGGTATGCAAGTGCATAACTTTTTTGCATATAGCGCTTGGTGAGCTCGGTAAATGCCGCTTCAGAGCCCTCTTGTATCTTCTCAACAAGTTCCTCATCAGACATATCTGTGAGAAGGAGTGTCGGCATTACATGCACCTTTTTGGCAGCTTCTTTTTGGTCCAAAAGTGTGTCCACAATATCAATTTTTTCCGATAGCCGTCCTCTTAAACAGCCCTCTCACTTATTATACTATAGTTTTATTATTAATGCAATAATTTTTTATGCTTTTATTACAATTTTCTTCGTCAGCTGTCCCCTTAAACAGCCCTCTCACTTATTATACTACGGTATTACAAACTTTTAAACTTCACAAATGCCGAATGCGAAAACGGCGTCCGCTTGATTGGCTGGTTAGAATACACCTGGCAAAATATTTAACTAACCAATGCTTGCAATTACTCTATTTGAGAAAAACAAGTTTTTTAGTTTCAGTAAACGAGCCAGTCTGCAAACGATAAAAATACACACCACTCGGCATATTTGCCGCATTCCATTGCGTCGTATAACTTCCTGCTGGTTTAAATTCATCAATTAGAGTTGCAACTTCTTTTCCTAATACATCATAGACTTTCAAAGTTTGCCGCCCTGCAATTGGCGACTGCCAACTGATGACTGTACTCAGGTTAAATGGATTTGGATAGTTTTGTAACAGAGTAAAATCATTCATTGGATTATTGTTTTCATCAACTCCTGTTGTTCCCGTATAACGACATATCTTTCCATAATCAGCGGTTAACCATCCATTTTGAACATCAACAAAATAAATACTAAAAATAGCATTACCGCCTTGTGGATTTACTAGAGGGGTTCCTTGGCTTGTCCAACTCGCGCCGCCATCTGTTGTATGTTGAATAATTCCATAACCATTTTCGTTTTTAGTAGAAATCCATCCATTATTTGCATCGAGAAAGAAGACCGTTTTAGATCTCTCATTTGGATTTATTCCACTATTGGTAACAAAGTTCCAGTTAGTTCCGCCATCTGTTGTTTTAATAACTTTACCACTATCACCAACTATCCAACCATTGTTTAAATCCGCGAAGTGCATGGCATTGTAACCACCGGGCGTATTATCTGTAAATTGCTCTGTCCAATCTGTACCGCCGTTATTAGTGCGAAGTATTTTGAATGGTGGATTTGCGCCATTTGTTCCGGAGCCATAAAAAGCCCAACCATTGTTAGCGTCAACAAAGTAAAAAATTCCTGCCCCGGTAAAGGGACTCCAATTATTTCCTCCATCGGTGGTTCTCAAAAAGCTTCCACTCTGCGTGGAAAAATTAAAAATAAGAAGCCATCCATTATTTATATCTACAAATTGAATCTGGAAACCAAAATCACCTTCAACTGTTGAAAGCACATCCTTCACCCAAGTGCTGCCTCCATCTGTGGTTCGATGAATTACGACTCCGTGCGAACTGTCAACTGCGCCAATAGAATTAATTTTCCAGCCGTGAGTTGGATTAACCCAGGACATAGATACTGCAGCATCAGAACTACTCCAAACTGTATCATTTGGAAAAGGTGTTACAACTAACCAATTGCTGCCGCCATCTGTTGTATGAAGGAAATCACCTCTGCTGCCTGAAATCCATCCCTCAGTGGGACTTACAAATTGAACCTTGCCAACCATTGCTGAGTCCCCGGTACCGAGAGGATTTGTTTGGAGTGACCACCAGGATTGGGCTTTTAATATATTACTTGTTAGTCCTATGACTAACATTGCGATCAGGTAAAGTAACTTTTTAATAATGAACTCCTTTTGATATAGTATTATTACTAATGCAATACTTTTTTCAATATCCGGATAACATACAGTTCGCATCTGTTACTGGATTCTCAAAACGTGCCGTTCAGTGAGATTTGATAGGATCGGGAATTTCTTCATGTTTAGCCGGAGGCGGTGGAGGAGGCGCTTCAAAAGATGTATTACCCAGCGTAATCTCATCCAATAAATATATCTCTTCAGATTCAACGGGTATAACCGGCGCAGGAGGAGGCTGGGGCGGCTTTACCTGCTCACCCGGATTTCCACCGCCGCCGCGGCGTATCAACATCTGCATGCCGCTTCGCCCTCCCATTCTACCCATCCGACCTTGCATCATTGGCATTTCGGAGCCTCTCACGTCGCGGGAACCGTCTCTAAAGCTTCTTTCGAGCATTCCACGAAAATTTTCAATAAAACTCCTTATATCAAAACTACCGCCGCCGCCGCGCATCGACATCTGCATGCCGCTTCTCTCTTCCATTCTACCCATCCGACCTTGCATCATTGGCATTTCGGGGCTTCTCATATTGCGGTGATTATCTTCAACAAAACCTCTTCCGACCGTTCCGCGAAAATTGTCTAAAAAACCTGTTCTATCAACATCGCCACTGCGCCGCTGTAAAAATTCCTGTGAGTCTGAACGACGAGGGTTAGTCCGGTTTATCCGTTCCCTGACTGTTCCACGAATGCCAACTGGAGAACTTCTGCCTATCGTTCTGCGAAAGCTGCCAATTATGCCTATTCTTCCAAAAGTTCTACCGCGAGAGTGAAAAACCCCACGTATACCGCTCCGCCTGTCAAACTGTCTCATGCGGTTTAACAGCGTTTCTTTTGGTTTGCGCACGTCTCGCATTTTCTGCTGCTGCTGGAATTGTTTCCACTGTTCCGGTGTCATCAGCTCCTGTAATGATTTTTGCAGCATTATACCGCCTAATTTCAATCCAACGTCTAATGCTGCATTTTTCTCTAACTGCGATCTGATTTGCGATTCGGTAGCAGATCCATCTTTCATAAGCTCCTGAAATTCAATCTGTGCTATTTTGCGGTCAGCTTCAATTTGAATTTTCTTTTTATTCCATTCTTGCTGGAGTTTCTGAATCTCTTCTTTTTGCTCAGCAGTTAATTGTTCCGGTTGTTCCGGTGGGGTTTGCACCTGTCTCATCATCATCCGTCTGTCCTGCGCTAAAGCAACCGAACTCAGCACAAAGATGACTGCCAGTAAAATTGTTAATATACGTCTCATTTTATCCTCCAATATTTAATAATTTAAACGTTTCACAACTTGTTAGTATTATCAGCATATTGCTTATCTTCCTTTCTAATAAGAAATACAAAAAACATACGTCAAACGTTCAAATTATTCATAATAAAATTGCGCGGTGCCACAATTACCCTTGTTTTTTGCCGTGTTTTTGGATATTTTGCATGCGTGGATGATATAATCGGAAATATTTCTCACTATATTGTGAAGTAACTATTTTCGTCGGGAAGGTGGATTTTAAGCTGTTAGCTGTCACATAGCATGTCATCGTATCACAACCAATCTGTCATCCTGTCCCGAAGTTTCGGGATTCAGGATCTGACATTTAATTTTATGAATTATTCATGTACATTGAATTTTTCTATATTCCCATTGATTTTCAAAATTAACAATATAAATTTCGTAAATGAGAGGTTGCAATGAAACAAAACAAATCAAAAACAAAACCCAAGAAGAGATCCAGATTAATCTACACTCTTAAGGTTGTACTAATTGGTGGGCAGGTAACCGATAAATTTATAAAGGAAAACCCGGAAATATCACGTACTATCCGTATTTTAGGTAACCAATATCTTGAGGATTTGCACGATGCAATTTTTCATGCCTTTGACCGTTTCGATGAACATATGTACGAGTTTCAATTTGGGGAAAATTTTAATAGCCCCGATAATAAAAGTTACGTACTACCTTATTATGAATCATCCAGTATGTTTGCTTCAAATAATATTGCAGGAAAAGTAGATACCACTCGAATCGATTCCCTCAGCCTTAAAGTCGGAGACTCATTTTATTATTGGTTTGACTTCGGTGATGACTGGATACACTGGATCGATGTAATTTCTATTGATAAAGAAATACCTCAAGAAAAATATCCGAAAATTACTGAGCGTGTCGGCGACAGTCCTCCACAATACCTCGACTGGGACGAAGAAGATGAAGATTTTGATGAAGACGAAGAAGATGAAGACGAAGAAGGATGAATAATCTTTGACAATAAATCCCCTAAAATTTCATTGCAGGGGCTCCCCTCAAATTCCATCGTAGGGGCTCCCCTCAAATTCCATTGTAGGGGCGAACCCGTGTGTTCGCCCGTTTTATCGTTTTTCATTTTATCCGTAATTCGCAATTAAAATATGGTATTCACTACTTTTCCCCATACACCACCGGGTTGATCTTGTATTTTTCTACAACAGCAAATCCTTCCTCATTTTTCGCTATCGTATAGGCACAGCCGTTCTTAATAACCAGGGGGACAAATGGAAATATTGCTGAATTTACATATTCCTTGCTGTCTGCATCAAATATATCAATCAGATAATCATTGTTAGCAGTATTTGTACGAAAAATTGCAAAAATATAGCGCCGGTCAACTAAAAGATCAATAATTTCTCCATCGCCAATAGGGTGGCGAATTTCTGATTTTTTAAAATCTTTTAATGAATCTCTCCGAAGCAAGCTACGGAGTATAATAAAGTATTTCCATACAATATTTATCTCTCCGAAGCAAACTTCGTGGAATTAAACCCTAAGCGATTAAATTTTTCTTGTCATTCTGCCACGAAGTGGTGGCTATGCCAAACTTAGCTTGTCCCTATTTTTCGGGATTTCAGAATCTTGAGCACAAATGCAATAGAGCCTGAATCCCGCTGAGCGGGACAGGACGATAGAGGGGCAAATCACAAAATCTTAGGAATTATGAAACAATCTCCTATAATATATTTATCCACAAAAATACATGAAGCCTGATTAATTCATAAATTTCTCTTATAACCTGTATAATTCACAAGTTTTCTTAATTAATTCCTAACTTCTTAATTTAATAGAAATTACCCCGAGTTCTCGGGGTCATTCTGAACTTGTTTCAGAATCTTTTTTAAGATGCCCCGAGTACTC
>Ga0114930_10002678_pt1 | contig 15954 bp, 8 predicted proteins | sample AnhtaG_FD_87300 | JGI IMG/M metagenome (GOLD analysis project Ga0114930, IMG submission 87300) | Deep subsurface microbial communities from Anholt, Denmark to uncover new lineages of life (NeLLi) - Anholt_01485 metaG | ecosystem: Environmental > Aquatic > Marine > Oceanic > Sediment | place... | reverse complement strand
TTCCTCTTGCGCAACCGGTGGTACTACGTGGCCGCCCTCGGCGTGGTGGGCAGCTATCTGAACTACGCGGTGTTCCTGTGGTACAGCCCCGGCAGCGACCTCTTCGTCGACTTCGCCATGGCCATGGGCATCCTCGTGGTATTCCTGCTGATGTTCGCGCTGGCCGAGCTGTTCGCGCCGGAAGCGCTGAGGCGCGAGAAGGTCCCCGTGTGGTTCCGGTCTGGTTTCGTCACGGCCAACACAGCGGCTTTCCTGGTCCTCGGGTCGCTCATCATCCACAGCTTCGTCTTCGCCGAGGGCCATTACGACGCCTTCCTGCTGGCGACGGCCGCGGTGCTGATGCTGATCGCCCTGGCCTACCTCCGGCGGCGCGGCCGCGACCCCCTCTACAACGTGTACATGACGAAAGCGGTCGCCTTGCTGACCCTCGGGCTGGCCGTGCGCTACAGCGGCACTTCCCTGTCGGCTTGGCTGGCCGTCGAGACCGTTGTTCTCCTCGTATCCGCGCGGCGCTCCGGACTCGTGGTGACCCGCATCCTCGCGTTCTTCGTAGGGCTCATTGCCCTGGTCCACGGGGTGTTCACGGCATTCGATGTCGGGTCCGTCGCCTACGACGCGCCGACCCACACCGCCCAACTGCTTCGGTGGCTCTTGGGCGTCGCGTCGTTCTTCGTGGCGTCGCAGGTCTACCAGCGCACGGACTGGTCGGTGCGCGGACCTCAGACTCTACCTTTGCCGTCGAGTCTGCTACGGTTCTGCTGGCGCTTCGACCTGCTCGGGACCTGGCCCGAGGACGGCCAACCCGAGCGGAAGCCGCTGGAGGGGTTGCTGTTTCCGTTGCTGTACGCGCTGGCGGGAACGGTCCTATTCGTGGCTGCGGCGTGGGTCCTGGCGGAACCCGGCCACCGGTTGTTGACGGTCGCCGCGGGTGCGGCGGTGTTGACGGCGCTGGCCGTCCTGCTCGGCGCCCGGCCTTTTGGGGCGGCGTCGCTGTGCCTGGTGGCGGTGGCGCTTGCGGCCGGCACAGCCGAGATCGCCGTGGACAAGAGCGCGGCCAACGGGATCTGGATGCTCAGTGCAGGCGCGCTTGCGCTGGTGGCGTTGTGCTCGGAGCGGCGCTTCGCGAATGGCCGTTCCGGGCTGAAGGACCATTTGAGTCCCCCAACGCCCTACTTCCTCTACGGCGTGGTGGCGTACGTGCTGGGCCTGGGCGTCGTGCGCGAGTTCGTGGAGCTGGACGAGTCGCTCGCGTTGGCCGGGGTGGCCACGGTGGCCGCGCTGCTCTTCCTGGTGCTGCATCCGCGGGCGTTGGCGGCCGTGTCCACGGGTCTGCTGCTTTGGGCGGGCGCCTTGTACGTCGTCTGCCTGGCGGAGGAGACCGCGTACCACGCGGGCAAGCTGCGCGCGGTTGCGGTGACGCTCGCCGGCCTCTCCTTGCTGGCCGACCGCCACTTCGCCTTCTTCAAGAAGAGGGGAGACGCGAGCCCGTTCGGGACCGTCCTGGTCGTGTACGGCTGGGTCATCCTACTGGCGTATTCGGTGGCCGAAGTACCGGAGGGCTGGGCGGCGACGGCCGCGGCGGGGCTGGGGTTCTTCTATCTCGTATACGGTGTCGCGTTTGACAAGCGGGCGGCCATCGTCGTGGCCGGCGCGGGCGCGCTGCTGGCGTCGGTGGGCCACAGCGTTCAGGTCTACGCCGACGATGTCTCGCGCGGCGCCCTCGTGGCCGCGTTCGTCCTGTTGGCTCTGTTCTGGGTGACGTGCGAGCGGCTGTACGCGCGCTGGCCGGAGGGAGGCGATGAGCGGACGCGGCTCGGGGTAGGCGGGGTGCTGGTGGGCCTGCCTGCCGTGCTGGTGGTCATGATGCTCGAGCGCCTGCCGCACGCGCTCGACGCCAATCTCACGTGGATAACCATCGGCTGGTTCGGGTTGGCGGTGGTTCTGATCGTGTTCTCGCTGCCGGTCCGCCAGCGGCTGTACCGCTACGCCGGGCTCGTGGTCATCGTGTTGTCGCTGGGGCGCGTCTTCCTCGTGGACATGCGCGAGACCGACGCCATCTTCCGGATCCTCGCGTTCGCGGTGCTCGGGGCCGGGCTGTTGCCCATCAGCTACGGCTACTTCCGGTGGCTCGAACGGGTCCGCGGCCTCGGGGGTCAAGAGCGGGAAATGCAGAACGATCCGCCAAGACGCGCTGACTAGGGCGCGGCCCCGCCCAGGTGGCGGCGTTCGGGCTTTGGGGCGTTGCGGGTCAACGGGTGCGGCCCGAGTCGCGCCCGAGCGCCTCGAGGAAATTGGGATCGACGGCCTCGCCACGTGCCCCGGCCTTCTCGACGGCTTTCCATGCGTTGTCGTAGTCGCGCAGCTTCCAGTAGGCCAGGGCGAGTTGAGGGTAGACGCCGGCAAACTCCGGATTGATGTCCAGGACCGCGTTCATCTCCCGTATGGCGCCGTCGATATCGCCGCCTTGAAACAGCGCCACGGCGAGATTGTTATGCGCAGAGGCGGATTGTGGCCTCAGAGCAAGCGCTCGGTTCAGTACGCTCACGGCCTGGTCGGGTTGGCCCTGGTGAATGAGCGCCGCGCCTATGTTCTCATACGTGTCCGGCTCGTTGGGGTTGATCTCAGCGGCCTTTCGCCACGCGGTGGCGGCGCCGGCAAAGTCCCCGTTGTCGAACAGGGCCCGGGCCAGGTGCGTGTGGGCTGACGCACGCTGGGGCTCGAGGGCGACGCACTGGCGGAGGGCTTGGACGCCGTCGGCGAGGTCGCCCACCTCCGTGAGCGCGATCCCCAGGATCTCGTGCGCGTCGGCGCTCTTCGGCCATACGCGGAGGGCACGGCGGCACTTCCTGATGGCGGCGTCGTGCTTGCCCGCCAACAGAAGCTCGCCCGCCGATTCAGTGAGTAGGAAGACCCGCGCGTCCTGTGATTCCCGCACCACGGGGGCCAGCATGTTCTCGACGGGCGCGAAGTCGTCCGTCAGGATCTTGTCGCCGGCTTGCGCCACCAGGGCATCCAGCCTGGGCGCGCCCAGCAGGACACCGGTATAGGGGTACTTGACCCGAATGCGGTCCGGGACGCCCGTGAGGTCCAGTGGGCGCATGGCGCTGACGACGACGAAGGTGTCCCTGTCGCGGGTGGTGTCGTCGCAGTTGAACGCGTAGACATGGGTGAAGGTTTTGCGGCACGTGTTGACGACGGCCCCGAGGAAATGCGCCGAGTCCAGCATGTCGATCATGTTCAGCACGTAGACCCCGTCCGGTTTGAGGAGTTCCTTGAGCTCCTCGTTGAACTCGCGCGTGGTCAGGTGAAAGGGGACGCTGTAGTCGTTGTACGAGTCGCCGAGAATGGTGTCGAAAGCCGGGACGGTTTTGTCGGCGCGTTTTTCGCGGAGCAGGTCGTGGACCCGGTTGCGGGCGTCCGAGTTGAAGATCCGGATGCTCGTGTCGCGGGGGAGGCCGAAGGCGGCGTGTGCGGCCTCGGTGACGGCCGGGTCAATCTCGGAGGCCTCGACATAGCTGCCCGGGCGCGTCAGTTCCAGGTAGCGGGGAAAGACGTAGCCGCCGCCACCGATCACCATCACTGAGAGCTCGTTCTTTGCGGGAAAGCATGTTTGCAGCACGGCGTCGTAGACGCGTGCATACTCGTATCTTAGGTCGAGCGGGTCGTCCAGATCCACTTCACTATGGGACATCTTGTCCAGCTTGAGCCGTCGTATGTTCGGCTGGTCGCGTTTTGCGATGACCTGGATGTACGAGTACTGGCTCTCGTCGACGTAAACGGCTTGCCCGGGGGCCGCATTCTTCATCCAGCCATTTCGGGCCAGGTCGAGTGATGCCGTCCACGGCAGCACGGACACGACGAGCCCGACAGCGTAGATGGCCGCCCACGCGTAGCTAAGCTTCATGCGGCGGCCATGCGCAACACCGAGAAGCGCCAGCGCGCCGGCCACCAGGCGCAGGGAAAGCAGCGTTCCCGCGGCCGCGAGGAGATAGAACCCGGCCAGGAACGTGCCCGCGATGCTGCCCACGGAACCCCAGGCGTAGATACCTCCCACGATGCGTCCCTCCACGCCGGGGCGGCGCAGGGCCAGCTTGGCAAGGGCCGGCGTGACGGCCCCGACCATCAGCGAAGGCAGGCCGAAGGCCAACGTGAGGTGCAGTAGGATCTCCATCGGCCGGGAGAGGCCGAGGAGCACTTGGGAGTACACCAGGACCTGATTGATGGGGGGGATGGCCAGGCAAGTGATCGAGGCCAACACGAACAACGTTCCCAGCAAACGGTTCGGGTCGAGCCGGTCGGCCAGGCGGCCGCCCATGTAGCCGCCGCAGGACATCCCGGCGAGCACGACGCCGATGACCGTCGTCCAGGTGTAGAGGGACTGCCCGTAATAGCGCGCGGCGAGCCGGCCTGCCGCCAGCTCCACGGTCATGATGCAGGCGTTGGCGAGGAACACGGTTGCCAGTATCGCAAACAGGTGATGACCGGGCAGGGCCTGGGTCAAAGTATTGGGCGCTGTCTCGGGGCCGGCGTACGGCCGGCCCTCGGGCCTCCGGCTAGTCAGCAGGGCCCCAATCCCGTACGCAGCGCCAAGGAGCGCCAACACGCCGCTCGAGGCCATCAGCACCGCGGTCGAGCCGAGCCGCGCAAGCAGATAGAAGCCGGTGAGGAAGGTGCCCAGGATGCTGCCTGCGATGGCCCAGGCATAGACGTTGCCTATCGTGCGGCCGGTAGCCAGGCCGCGCTCCAAGGCCCGCTTGGCGATGACGGGGCTAATCGTCCCGAGCAGGACGGAGGGCGCGAGAAACACGAGCGTGACGTGGGTGAAGATGCGCCATGCCCAGGGCCATTGTCTCGAGAACCCCCAGTGTCCGATCCACGCGTTTAGGGCCAGAACGCTCACGCAGCCGCCAGCGGCAGCAAGGAGTTGAACGGCCAACGTGCCGCGCCCCCATCGCCGGTCGGCAAGGCGCCCCCCGAGGTAGTTCCCGATGGAAATGCCGGCCAGAACGACGCCGATGATGGCCGTCCAGGTGTAGAGCGACTGGCCGAGAAAGCGGGAGATCAGACGGCCAGCCACCAGCTCGACGACCATGATGCAGGCGCTCGAGACGAACACCGTGGCGTTCGGCGCCAACCGCGCCAACAGGGCGTTGCCAGGCCGTGTGTCGGTCGTGGATGTCATGCGGGACCCTGTACTCGTCGTTGCGATGATCGGGAACCAGCCCTGCCCAAAATCCGCGTCAGTATAGCCTCGGGGACGCTACACGTACAATAACGGCGGCCTTTTCCGGCGAGGCTGCGGCCCCCGTGGCCGTCTTGACCGCCGGGTGGAGCCCCCTTATGATCCGCGCAATGGACACGGCGGTTCTCGAGCTCTCGAATATTCACAAGACCTTCGGGGGGGTCGTTGCGCTGCGCGGCGCGCAGTTCGCGATCCGGGCCGGCGAGGTGCACGGGCTGGTGGGCGAGAACGGCGCGGGCAAGAGCACGCTCATCAACGTGGCCACGGGGCTGTTCCGGGCGGACTCGGGCGAGATCACGCTGGACGGTGAGCCGCTGTCGCTGTCGAACACGCGTCAAGCGGCGGCACGCGGTATTGCGGTGGTGCATCAGGAGGCCGACCTGTTCGCGCAGCTCAGCATCGCCGAGAACATGCTGCTGGGCCGCGGTCTCGTGCGATATGCCACCGGCCTCATCAATTGGCCGGGCGTCTATCGCGAGGCGGCGCGGATGGTGGCCGCCATGGGCGAGTCGTTCAACGTGCGCGACGTGGCCGGCGGGTTGTCGGTGGCCCGCCGCATGATGGCGGAGATCGCCGCGGCCGTGTCCGAGCAGGCACGCGTACTGTTCCTGGACGAGCCGACCTCCGCGCTCACGCTCAAGGAGATCGAGAACCTGTTCGATCAAATCCGGCGGCTGCGCGACGCCGGCGTGGCCATCGCCTACGTCAGCCACCGCATCGAGGAGGTGCTCGAGATCTGCGACCGCGTCACCGTGATGCGCGACGGCGAGACTATCGAGACGCGCGCCGCGGCCGATTTCACGCTCGACGAGGTGGTGGCCGCGATGGTCGGCCGGGAGGTCGAGCAGATGTTCGCCAAGCGCCCGGCGCCCATCGGCGACGTGCGCCTGCGGGTCGAGGACGCCACCTCCGCCACGGGGGCGTTCCGGGACGTGTCGATCGCGGTTCGTGCGGGCGAGATCGTGGGGCTGTACGGGTTCGTCGGCGCGGGCCGGAGCGAGTTCGGCCAGGCGCTCTTCGGCCTGCACCCACTGGCCTCGGGCGCGGTCACCATCGACGGCCAACCCGCCCGCAATCGCTCGCCGTGGCAGGCGGTCCAGGCCGGGCTTGCCTATCTGCCCGAGGACCGGCTGGTCCAGGGGGTGTTCCGGGATCACCCGTTGCGGGCGAACGCGAGCGTGGCCCAACTGCGCCGCCTGTGCCGGCTGGGGTGGATTGACGGGGAGCAGGAGCGCGAGCTCGCCTCGCGCGTCATCCGCGACATGAACGTGCGTGCAGAGTCCATGGAGCAGCCCATCGGCACGCTCAGCGGCGGCAACCAACAGAAGGTGATGTTCGGCCGGTGGCAGGCCACGGCCCCCAAAGTGCTGCTGTTGGACGAACCGACGCGCGGCGTGGACGTCGGCGCCAAGGCCGAGATCCATAAGCTCATTTGCGATCTGGCCGAAGACGGGGCCGCCGTGCTGCTCATCAGCTCCGAGTTGCCGGAAGTCATGGCCATGAGCGACCGCGTGGTCACGCTGTCCGAAGGCCGGGTGACCGGGACCTTCGACCCGAAGCGGGACGATGAGGAGGCCGTCGCGGCCGCGGCCGTGCCCCGGGCCGTCGATGGGGCGGCCGAAACCGCCGGGAAACGGGTCTCGACCCTCGCGCGGTTCTTGCAGTTTCGCGAGTTCGGGCTGCTGGCCTTTATCGTCGCGCTCTCGTTGGGTATGACCGTGCTGAAACCGTCGGAGTTCGCGACGGCGGAGAACTTCTTCGGCGTCCTGGCCAACGCGGCGCTGCCGGCCATCATGGCCCAGGGCGCCATGCTGATCATCTGCGGCGGGGGCATCGACATCTCGGTCGGGTCGATGATGGGGCTCGTAGCGGCGATTGCCGCCTTGGCCGCCAAGTCCGGCTATCATCCGCTGCTGTGCCTGGCGCTGGCCGTGGGCGTGGGCGTGTTGCTGAGCATGCTCAACGCAACGACCGCCCTGGCCGCCCGCATCCATCCCATCATCGTCACGCTCGCGGGCCTGAGCATCTATCGCGGCGTCATGCGGATTGTCACGGGCGGCCGGGAAGTCGAGCAACTGCCCGCGGCCTACCGCGCCCTGGCCGACGGACAGCTCTTCGGCCTGCCCAAGATCTGCTTCTACGTGATCGCCGTGACGGTCGTGACCCACGTCTTCCTGCGGTACACGTTGTGGGGCCGCCGGCTGCTGGCGGTGGGCAACTCCGAGAACGCCGCCCGCCTCATCGGCCTGTCGAAGACCCGGCTGACCCTGATGGCCTTCGCGTATTCCGGCGCGCTCATCGGGCTCACGGCCGTGCTGTCGCCGGCGTACTTCGGCAAGGTGCAGGCCAACACGGGCGCCGGCATGGAGCTCAAGGCCATTGCCGCGGCCGTGATCGGCGGCACGAACATCCTCGGCGGACGCGGCTCGGCGCTGGGCACACTCCTGGGCGCGTTCCTCGCCGCCCTGCTCTACAACATCCTGATTCTGCTCGAGGCCAGCTCGTACTGGCAGAACATCTTCGTGGGCGGGCTCATTCTACTGGCCGTCATCGTCGACGCCCTGCTCCAGCGACTGCGGGAGGGCCGGACATGATACGCCGCCTGCTGCTGTCGCGCGAGAGCTTCCTGTTCTACGTGCTTGCGGCGATGTTCACCGCGTTCGCGCTCACGACCGACGGCTTCCTGGACGGGTACAGCCTCTTCGAGCGCTCGCGGTACTGGGTCTTTGCCGGCATGATCGCCGTGCCTATGACCTTCATCATCGCCACCGCGGGCATCGACCTGTCGGTAGGCGCCATCGTCGCCATGTGCGGCATCGTCCTCGGGCTCCTGTACACCGACGCGCACTGGCCGCTCGCGCTGGCGGCGCTGGCCGCGGTCGCGGCCGGCTTCGCGGCCGGGGCCTTCAACGGGGCGGTCAGCAGCTACCTGAGGGTCCCGCCGCTGGTGGTCACGCTGGCCACCATGGCCCTGTTTCGGGGCATCGCCATGGGCCTGAGCAAGGCCCGGTCGTTTCACGTCCCGGATTCGTTTCAGTGGCTGAACCAGGGCGACGCCTTCCGAATACCGGGCCTCTCGGGAGAAGACGTCTACTTCCCCGTGCCGCTATTCGCGCTGCTGGCTGTTGTGGCGTTGGGCTGGGTGCTGATGCGGAAATCCTGGATAGGGCGCTTCACGGAATGCATCGGCGAGAATGAGACGGCCGCGGCCTTCGCCGCCATTGACGTGCGCCTGCTCAAGTTCGCCCTGTACACCGCCTGCGGCGGCGTCTGCGGCATCGTGTCGCTCTTCTACACCGCCCAGTACGCCACCGCCAAGGCCGACGCCGCCATGGGCATGGAACTCGAGGCCATCGCCTGTGTCGTCATCGGCGGGACACGCATCAGCGGCGGCCAAGGCTCGGTCATCGGGTCCTTGCTCGGACTGCTCGTCATCGGTATCCTACGATACGGCCTCGAGATGGCCGGGGTGCGCTCGCAGAACGTCGTGATCTTCGTGGGCGCCCTGCTGATCGTCACGGCCGTGTTCAACGAGTCCATGGCGTCGCGGAAAGGAGCGAAGCAATGAAACGAGCTACGGCAATCGCCCTGGTGGCTCTCGTGTTGGCCGGCGTGGCCTGCGGGCCCTCGCAGCAACCGGCCCCCCCCGCGGAAGGCAAGCCGCTGAAGATCGGCGTCATGCCCAAGCTGATCGGCATCGATTTCTTCAACGCCACCGAGAAAGGCGCCATACAGGCCGGCAAAGAGCTCGGGGTCACCGTGGACTTCGACGGTCCCGTCACCAATGACGTGACGCTGCAAGCCCAGATGCTCGAGACGTGGATCGCCAAGAAATACGACGCCATCGCCATCGCGCCCAACGCGCCGGACGCCATCGCGCCCGTGCTCGAGCGCGCCCGGAAACGCGGCATCAGCGTGATCACGTGGGACGCCGACGCCCTGCCGGACGCGCGCGATTTTTTCGTGAACCAGTGCACGGCCGCGAGCGTGGCCAAGGCCCTGATGGACGTGATGGTCGACGGGATCGGCCCGGACGGGAAGTACCTCATCCTGACCGGTTCGCTGACCGCGGCCAACCAGAACATCTGGATGGCGGAGATGGAGAAGTACCGCCAGGCCACGTACCCGAACCTGACCAACCTGTCCGAGACGCCCAAGGCATCCGAGGAAGACCAGGCCCTCGCGACGCAGGTCACGGCCGACTGCCTCAAGGCCTACCCGGCCCTCGAGGGCATCTTCGCCATCACGTCCGTGGCGCTTCCCGGCGCGGCCGAGGGGCTGCGCAAGGCCAACGCCGCCGACCGCGTCTTCCTCACCGGGCTCGCCACGCCCAAGATGATGCGCGACTATGTCATGGACGGCACGGTCAAGCGCTTCGTCCTGTGGAACCCGGTCGACCTCGGCTACCTCGCCGTGTACGCGGCCGCGGCCGTGGCCAAAGGTGAACTCAAACCCGGCGCCACGTCGCTGACGGCCGGCCACTTAGGCGAGGTCCAGGTCACGGGGACCGAGATCATCCTCGGCGACCCCCTCGTGTTCGACAAGACCAACATCGGCCAGTTTGATTTCTGAGCGTTCTCTCAGGACGCGATGGACAGAATCCCGGGGGATGGGTGCGCGATCCACAGATTACACCGATGGGCACCGATTGGGGAGAAGTAGGAAGAACGAGAGACGTAGGGCGGGTCGCGATGCGCCGTCCCGCCGACCCAGATCCCCCATGGCGCCCGGCAGGACTCGCCGCCCCAGGAGTTCGCCGGATTTCGGCGGATTACAATCCGCCCTACCTAATACGGTTCACTTGAGCCCTTATCGTCGCTACTCCCGGAATCGCGAATCCTTGTCTCAAGACCCGGAGCCTTCTCCTCGTGCCCCTGCCGCCTGACAACGCGCACGCGTACTTAGATTTGAATCGAGGGGCTTTTGCATCCCTCCGCTTGCACTAGGTACACTCAGCGCCAGTCGACGGTTTTCACCCGAGGCACGAGGTGGCACCATGCGAAACGCTCTGGTGATGTTGATAGCGGTAGGTTTGTTGTGCGGCTGCGGCCCGTCCACGGCGCCCGCGCCAGGGGATGCGTCTTCGGGGACCAAGCCCGAAGCGCCCGTCAAGGTCGCCTTCGTGACCAATAACGCTTCGGACTTCTGGACCATCGCCCGGGCGGGCACCGAGAAGGCGATCAAGGAGCTGGGGTGTGAGGTCCTTTTCCGGATACCGTCGTCGGGCACGGCGCAGGAACAGCAGACCATCGTGCAGGACCTGATCACCGTGGGCGTGTCGGGTATCGCCATCAGCCCGAAGGACCCGGCCAACCAGACGGCCATGCTCAACCGCGCGGCCGCGGCCGTGGATCTCATCACCCAAGACTCGGACGCGCCCGAGAGCAACCGCGCTTGCTACATCGGCACGGACAACTACCAGGCGGGGGTCGCGGCCGGCGAGCTCATCAAGAAGACCCTGCCCGAGGGGGGCAAGATCATGCTGTTCGTCGGTACCCTCGACGCCCAGAACGCCCAGGACCGCAAGAAGGGCATCGAAGACACGTTGGCCGGGACCGGCATCGAGATCGTGGATACGCGTACGGACGAGACCGACCGGGTCAAGGCCAAAGCCAACGCCCAGGACGCCCTGGTCACGCACCCGGACCTGGCGTGTCTGGTCGGCCTGTGGAGCTACAACGGCCCGGCCATCATCAACGGCGTGCGCGCCTCGGGCAAGCTGGGGCAGGTCGAGATCGTGTGTTTCGACGAAGAAGAGGAGACGCTCCAGGGCGTCACGGACGGGCACATCGCCGGCACCATCGTCCAGCAGCCCTTCGAGTTCGGCTACCAGTCGGTCAAGGTGCTGGTGGCGCTGGCCCGCGGCGACCGCTCCGTGATCCCGGACACCCAGCAGATCATCGTGCCCGTTATGACCATTAGCAAGGCCAACGTGGGCGAGTTCTGGGCGCGGCTCAAGAAACTGACGGGCAAGACCTGACCCATCGAGGTGCCGGCCTGGTGGTCAAGTTCCGAAAAGTGCTGGGGCTGGTGGGGCTCCTGGCGGCCATCATCGTGATTGCCTGCGTGTGGGAGCGCCACGCCCACGGGACCATCCGTTTCCTGACCAGGCAAAACCTGCGCAACCTCCTGCCGTGGATAGGCCTGTTCGGCATCCTCAGCCTTGGCCAGGCCTTCGTCATCATCACCGGCGGCATCGACCTGTCCGTCGGCAGCGTGGTCGCCCTCGTCGGCATCGTGGCCGCCATCCTCATGCGCGACAAGGGTCTGCCGCCTGCCGCCGCCATCCCGATTTCCCTGGCCGTCGCCGCGGCCATCGGCGCCTGGCAGGGCGTGCTCGTGGCCAAGGTCCGCATGCAGCCGTTCGTCGTCACCCTGTGCGGGCTGTTTTTCTATCGCGGCATCGCACGGCTCATCACGGGTGACAGCACCCGCGGCTTCGGCGCGCAATTCCCGCTGCTCGGGTGGCTCGGCGGCGGGTTCATCCCCCGCGGCAGCGCCACGAGCCTCGTTTCGGTACCGTTCGTTATCCTGGTCGTGCTGGCGGTGCTTAGCGGCGCCTACCTCCACCTCACCGCCCACGGCCGCCACCTCTTCGCACTCGGCGCGAACGAGGAAGGCGCGCGCTTCAGCGGCATTCCGGTCGTACGCCGTAAGATCACCGCCTACACCTTGTGCAGCCTGCTGTGCGGCATCGGCGGACTACTCATCGCCTTCAACGTCAATTCACTCGGGCCGACCGACTTCGGCAGCTTCTACGAGCTATACGCCATCGCCGGCGTCGTGCTCGGGGGATGCAGCCTGCGCGGCGGCTCGGGCAACGTGGCCGGGGTCATGGTGGGCGCCTCGCTGATCGTGGTCCTCAAGAACCTCGTCAACATCCTCGAGATTCCCAGCCAGTTGGAGTACGTCGTCATCGGGGGCGCCATTTTGCTCGGCGTCTTCATCGACGAGATCTTCACGAAGCGATCCGGTGCGGTTGCCTCGGGCGCCTGAGAAGCCGAACGTGGCGACGTCTTGACCCGCAATGGCGTATAATGCTGCGAGAAAGCTACGCAGGGGATCGGAACGCGAAAAGCGAGGCGCGAGTACGATGATCTACGAGTACGGCGGCTGTCTCCGGTCGGTCTTGGACGCTCCGGACCTCGAGGCACGCGATGAGGCGCCCTGTGTGCTGTTCACTGCCGACGACATCAGCGCCTGGGGCTTGAGCGACCTTCCCTCGGAGTCCGAGTGGCGCCTGGGCCCGGTCACCAGCAAGCGCACCGAGCGCGGGGTCCGGCTCGAGGGCCGGTTCACCGACGTCCACCAGATCGACAACCTCGCCGCCTCAGACCCCAGCTTCTGGGTCCCGTTGTCCACATTAAGCGGGGATGACGACCGCTTTCCCGTGGACATCTCCAGGTTTCCCGTCGCCGAACTGACCTACCGCTGCCTCACCCCGAATGCCCGCCCCGCATGGATGTGGACCTATCCCGGCGGGATGGGGTTCGACTGGCTCGCCCCAACGCAGGAGTGGCGCACCATCGCCCGCCGCGTGCAGCACTATGGCTTCCCCACCCAGATCGACGCCGTCATCCTGCGCCTGTACACCACGTCCCGCACCGTCGAGGCGCTCGAAGTGGAATCGGTGCGTTTGCGGGAGATGACGCCGGCCGAGGCGAGCGCCTGCGAGGCGCATCTCGCCCAGCTCGAACGCGACTTCCCCACGGCCCACTACCCGCTGCTCGACACGTACCTCCCGTTTGGGTGCTACATGGACGCCAGCGCGTCCAAACGCCTCGCCACCATGCTCGGCATCTCGCTCGAGGAGTACTGGGGGCTCGTATTCGAGGACGTCGCCCGCCACCACCACAACACCATCGCACTCGAAAGTGTCGAGCGTCTGACCGCCCAGGAGTGGCGAGGCCTGCTCAAGCAAGCACAGACCTTCGACATCAAGTTCTACGCCATACACGACCTGCCCCTGGACGCGTCCGAGGAGCAGACCGCGCAGTTCGTCCAAACGCACGTCAAGCCCTATGCCGACTCCCCGGCGGTGCTGGCGTGGAGCCTCTACGATGAGCCGCCCGAGCGGGCCTTCGCCAAGGTCAGGCAGGCCCAGGCCCTGGTGCGCGAGGCCGACCCCAACCATCCGTATGCGGTGATGATGCGGACCCCGGACGCCTTTCCGCTGTTCGCCAAGCACGTGCCCGTGTGCGGGATTGCCCACTACGGCTCGCATAACCCGCGCTACGTGTCCGAGATGCTCGAGACCCACGTGCCCTTGGGCGGCAGACAGCACTTCTGGTTTCTGGCCCCCGCCTTCATCTACGCCACCGACACGCCGGCCTGGCACACCGGCCCCGAGATGCGCCTGATGATGAACCTGGCCTTCGCCAATGGCGCCCGCGGCTGGCACACCTTCGCCTATCACAACGACCCCATTTGGATACGGGGCAGTTGCCAGCGCTCGCTTACCGGACCCTTCCTCACGTTCAGCGACCTGTGGTCGGAGCTGGGCCAACGCGTCGAATACTACAACGCGCTCGCCCCGCTCTTTCTGCAGGCCCGTCCTGCGCCGCTCCCCGAGCATTGGTTCGTTGTCGACAGCGTGGCGCACGCCAACTCCCAACTCCCCGAGGGCGTGCCGCCCGCCGGGCTCTACCGCCTGTGCGGCCCGGACTTCGAGCTCTACTGCGTCGTCAGCAACGACACACGCGAGATGACCACGGCCCACGTCGACGTGGCCGGCCCCACGGCCAAGGGCCTGGTAGTCTACGACCTCGCCGACTACGTCCGCGGCAGGAAATGGGTCCCCATCAGCCCAAAGCGCCACCTCGAGATGTTCCCCGGCCAGCAGCATATTTTCCTCGTGGCCAAGCCCAAGGCGGCCGCCCTGTGGCGAGAAACGCTTACCGAGCGCCTGATTCGCGGTGACCGACGCCAGCTCTCCTTCGATCTCCCGCTCGCGCGCGCCTACGGCCTGGACACCGCCGAGATCGAGAAGCAAATGGGCCGCGGCGAAGACACCGGCGTGACCGCGCTCGAGAACACCCGCCGCGCCCGCGATATGCTCCTCGATCTCATCTACGGCGCGCCCGAACTGTGCGAGAGCCGCAGCAAGCTCATCGAGGTGAGCGCCGCCATTTGCGGCTGCGACGGCAGCCTGTGCCGGCTGCTCGGCAAAGGCGAGGCCGACAAGGCCCGCCAGCTCGGGTTCCAGGTCATCCCCCTGGCGCGCGAGCTGTCCCATCTCCGCCTCGAATTGCGGCAGGGCCGCGGGGCCGCCATTCGCGGGCAATGCCAGGACCTCGCCAAGCGCACCCTCGAGACCCTCGCCGAGATCCGCGCCGCCTCCTAAGGCGCATTTCTCACAGTCGTCGGGCCGCAGTTGCTCAAAGGCCCCGTGCAAAATCGCTTGCCAGCGCCTGAGAGATACTTACCTACAGACAGTGCGTTTCTCCGTGTCATTGCGAGCGAAGCGAAGCAATCCCCGCAGGGCGAGGGGATTGCTTCGCTTCGCTCGCAATGACACGGAGAGTGTGAGATATGCCTCCCAAGGCCCAGGACCTCCCGAAGGGGCCAAACGCGGGCGAACCCACCCGTCGCGTTGGCCCAGCGGAGGCCCGGTTCCCCGAGCGGACGACAGGGCAGCGAGTGGGCGCAGGCGAGTGGTTCGCCGCCGTGACGCAGCACGGGCCCGCTGTCACGGTTGCTTTTCGGGGCGCTTGGTGCTAGAGTATTGGGTATATTAGAAAGCTTGCCACCACATAGCCGGCCTTGGCAGGAAGAACTCGAGCGTTAGGTGTGTCGCCCGAGGACGGCCGGTCGAAACACAGGCCCGCGGCCGGTTAGGGCGTTGCGGCCCCAACCAGCTTCGTGAGCAGGGCGCAAAGAGCCCCTGGACCATCCTACTGGACAAGTTCAACAGCGCGGTCGTGGTGGTGCTTCTGGTGGCCGGCGATGCCGTCTTGCGCCAGCGGGCTTGAGAAGGGATCGAGAAGTCAATGTGTTGGGTTCTTGTTCACGCGGGAACCCGTGGGTGTGTTTTGGGCCTCATTTGAAAGGAGCGTTGTCATGAAAACGAAAGGCTTTACGCTGATTGAATTGCTCGTGGTCATCGCGATTATTGGGATCCTGGCCGCCATTCTGCTGCCCGCGCTGGCCCGGGCGCGTGAGTCGGCAAGGCGTGCAAGCTGCGCCAACAACCTCAAACAGTGGGGACTCGTGTACAAGATGTATTCGAACGAGTCCGAGGGCGAACGCTATCCTCCAATCTTGCTGCAAGGAGACGCCCCGAGGGTGGACTGTGATGACCCCGCTTTGCCGCCCGATGGATCAGACGACCTGCTTGCGGCCGGCCCGGACCTTCGCACGCTCTTTCCCGAGTACTTGACCGATCCGAACATCCTGCTTTGCCCTTCGGACGAGGAGGCGTCGGGACACACGTTCACTAATCCGCACACCGGGGAAGTCGATATTCACCTGCACTGCGGGGCCGGTCGGGGCCTAGCGGACGTTGATGTAAGCTACATGTACACAGGGTGGGTTTTCGACCTTGTTGACTTTGGGGACCCGATGACTGACCTGGCGCCATGGGGCATGGTGATAGGGGTGACGCTGACGGGCGACGGCCACACGCAGCTTGTCGGCACCTTGGTCGAGGCCCTGCTGCCGATCGTCACCAGCGATCCTGCGAAGCCCGATCAAGATCACAATGTCTCGGCTTA
>Ga0114930_10002677_pt1 | contig 15955 bp, 11 predicted proteins | sample AnhtaG_FD_87300 | JGI IMG/M metagenome (GOLD analysis project Ga0114930, IMG submission 87300) | Deep subsurface microbial communities from Anholt, Denmark to uncover new lineages of life (NeLLi) - Anholt_01485 metaG | ecosystem: Environmental > Aquatic > Marine > Oceanic > Sediment | place... | reverse complement strand
CTAGGCTGTGTCTGAAAAAGCAGGACGCCTGGTGGGTCGTCGTGTGAAATCTTCGTTTTCACAGCCGCGATCGCGGTTTCCGGCGGTTGAATGGCGTCGGCTCACTGTTTCTCAGACAGAGCCTAGTCCCGGACGAGTGCGTGCCCCCCATCGACCCGGCGAATTCGGAAACACCCGCTTTTCCCAAGAACCGCTTCCTGTCGTTGGTCCCGGGCAACGCTGGCAGGCTAGCGGCAATCCGGGTGACCTTTGTAGATCTGCCGGACCCGTACGATGCCTGGGAAGGCGTGAAGATGTGGGTCGGTGAGCCGCAAGCAATCAGCGAGAACGCCGGAAAGGTCGATCCCGCCGAAGCTCCTGGTTGGCCGACGTTTACGGCCGTAACATTCCATTGCGCCCTGCAGCCTGAAGATTACAGGAATTGGAGCACGTTGGGAACCATCCACTTGTACCACGAGGGGATCGTACCGGGTGGAACCTACGACGTTCAGGAGATCCATCAGCTCTGTGACCCGGCTGTTGAGGCGAGCTACTCACTGCCTTTAAGGCTCGACACAAGTATCTGGGCCGACATAGTCAGCAACTGCGCCACGGATCCCTGCGGTCCTCCTGACGGCGTCGTCGGGATACCAACCGACGTAACGGCCGTGCTGGACAAGTTCAAAAACCTTGACGGTGCTCCGATCAAAGCTCGAGCCGACATCGAACCGCAGATCCCGGACCACTCGATCAGTATTACGGACGTGACGTACGTCCTCGATGCGTTCCGCGGGTCCCCGTACCCGTTCTCGCCTTCCGGTCCGCCCCCCTGCGGCGGTCGCGTCACGGCGCCCGGGCACTAGTTCAGGCAAGTGATCCGACGGGGATGGGGCAGGTCATGGCCTGCCCCCTTTTTATGCACCAACCGCTACGAGGGTCGAAGTCTGTCCGCTCGATCGGGCGGGTGGGGCACGGCCCGCCCGACGTTCGGTTCTTTTTATCCTACAGGATGTTGGCCGCGATCGCTGTCTGGGTTATACTTCCGTTCCGTTCCCGCCGGTGGGACAATCCCGCGCATTCGTCTAGTTGAGCTGTTCGTCAAATAAGATGTCGGGTGGAAATATCGGCGGATGGCGGACGAATCCGCTCATGTATGCGGCGGGACCTCTTTGCGCAGACCGAGATGTGCGCGGCGGCGTGGTCGTGTGCGCCTTAAAGGTGATCGGTGACGCATCTCAACGCATTGCTACAATGCCACGCCGGGGTCGCTTGCGGGCGACAGGCTACGGCCGGCACGGGGGCCGAGGTTGAGAAAAAATCGATAATGGATTCTCGGAAAGGCCTGGTACGGAACCAAATGTATGGTATTGATTCTTGACAGCCGTCTCCGAGACCCCGCGGGGTATAAATTCCCATCCTCGCCGGCCGCTACACAAAGAACGAGAACGCTTTAGTCAGACTGGGAGATTGCTGTGGAGTTGAAGGTCAATAACATCTCGAAGACATATTCAAACGGAGTGCGAGCCCTGCGCGATGTGTCTTTGACTATTCCGACGGGGATGTTCGGCCTGCTGGGCCCCAACGGGTCCGGCAAGTCGACCTTGATGCGCACGATTGCAACCCTCCAGGAGCCGGACCAAGGCTCGATCCAACTCGGATCGATCGACGTGCTGAAAGAGAAAGACGCCGTGCGACGTGGGCTTGGCTACTTGCCGCAGGAGTTCGGGGTTTACCCGAATGTCAGCGCGTCAGCGCTACTGACCCACCTGGCCACGCTAAAGGGCATCACCAATGGGGCTGAGCGCCGTTCTGTGGTCGAGGCCTTGCTGAAGCGCAGCAATCTATGGGATGTGCGCAAGAAGAAGCTCGGTAGCTTTTCCGGTGGCATGAAGCAGCGTTTCGGCATCGCCCAGGCCCTGCTGGGAGAGCCGCAACTGATCATCGTCGACGAGCCCACCGCCGGCCTCGATCCCGAGGAACGCAATCGGTTCCTCAACCTGCTTAGCGAGATCGGCGAGAACGTGGTGGTGATCCTGTCAACCCACATCGTCGACGACGTCGCCGAGGTCTGCACCAACATGGCCATCATCAAGGAAGGACGCGTGCTGCGAACGGGCCAACCCCAGGCGGCCATCGAGGGAATGCAGGGCAGGACCTGGATGAAGGTGATCGAAAAGACGGAGCTGGCCCCATATCAGGAGGAATTCATGGTGATCTCCGTGCGACTGACCGGCGGCCGGACGGTCATCCACGTTTGCAGCGACAGGCAGCCCGACCCGACTTTCACGGAAGTATCACCCGACCTTCAGGACGTGTACTTCACGACGCTCTTGGCATCTGGAAACGGAAGGTAGGCGGGATGTTTGGCGAAGTCTTCGGCTTTGAACTGGGCTATCGTCTGCGGCAGCCTGTCGTCTACGTCTTTGCGGCGCTGTTTTTCTTCATGGCCTTCATGGCTATCTCCACCGACTCCGTGCAGATCGGCGGCGCCATCGGCAACGTTGCCCGAAACGCTCCCTACGTGGTCATTCGGATGCTGGTCATGCTCAGCGGGATCGGGCTGGTGGTCGTCGCGATTCTGGTGGCGTCCGCGGTAAACCGGGACCGTGAGTTGGGAACCTACGAGCTTTTCTTCAGCACGCCATTAAGCAAGTTGTCCTATCTGAGTGGTCGCTTCGCCGGTTCGGTGATCCTGAGCTTCATCACCGCGATCGCGGCGGCCATGGGCATTGTTGTCAGCAGCCTGATGCCCTGGCAGAACCCTGAGCATCTTGTCTCTTTCCGCCTGCTGCCGTACGCGTACGGCCTGGGCGTTTTTGTGCTGCCCAATCTGTTTGTGGCCGGGGCCATCTTCTTTGCTGTCGCTACGCTGACCCGGCGAGCCTTCTACGCTTACGTCGCCATGATCGCCTTCCTGTGCTTATGGGGTGTCTCGCACGCATTGGCGAGAGGCCTCGAAAACAGGTTCCTCGCCGCCCTGCTGGACCCCCTGGGCCTCGGCTCCTTCGAGTTGACAACCAGATATTGGACGGTGGTGGAGCGCAACACCATGCTCCTGCCGCTTACCGGGCACCTGCTGTTGAATCGCCTACTCTGGGTCGGATTAGGCCTGGGATTCCTGGCCCTTACCGTGGTTCGCTTTCGGATGGAGATGGGCGAGCGCAAAGCCTCATCCCGGCGCCTTGGGCTGGAGGAGTCGGTGGAGACGACGGCACCTGAGCTGCTCGCCACGCCGATCCCGGATGCCCGGTTGATCCCGGCGTACGCCGGGACAGGCCGGGCCCTTCTTGCCCAATGGCTTTCTCAAACACTAAGCGAAGTGCGCGGGGTCCTGCGCAGCATTCCCTTCATCGTGATAATGATATTCGGCGTCGGCAACCTCATCGTAGGTCTGCTGGCCAACTTCGAGGGCACCATTGCCTACCCCGTGACCCGGTTGATGCTTCGGACAATAAGCGGCACTTTCGAGCTATTCCTTCTGATCGTCATAGTCATCTACAGCGCCGAGATGGTCTGGCGAGAGCGTCAGACCAGGATCCATGAGCTCTTCGACGCTCTTCCCGTGCCCAATTGGGTTCCGCTGACCGCCAAGTTGACCGCCCTGGCCGTGATCTGCGTCATGGCGCTGGTTGTGGCCATGCTTACCACGATGATGTATCAGGTCGCCATGGGCTACTACAACTTCGAGCTGAGTCTATACATGAAGAGTTTGTTCGTAATTTCGCTCAGTGAATGGTTGTTGCTGTGCGCGCTCGCGCTGTTCATCCAGGTGCTGGCCAATCAGAAGTACATGGGCTATCTGTTGATGGTGCTCTACTTCGCCGCCATGGACGCGCTGCCCACTATGGGCTACGGGCACCATCTGTACCTGTACGGAACGACGCCGAAGGCGCCCTACTCCGACATGAACGGCTACGGACATTTCGTCGCGCCGCTTGTGTGGTTCAACGTGTACTGGGCGATGCTGGCCGTGGGGCTGGTGATAATGGCCAACCTGTTGTGGGTGCGGGGGACTGACAACCGGTTGCGCCTGCGTCTGCATCTGGCCCACGAGCGAATGACCCGGGGCCATGTCACCGCCCTGGTGAGTACCGCAATCGGGTTCGTACTGGTCGGAGGGTGGATCTTCTACAACACCAACATCCTCAATGACTACCGCACCAGCGACGAGAGGAATCGCCTGAAAGCCCTCTATGAACAACGCTACAAGCAGTACGACGGATTGCCCCAGCCGCTACTGACCGATGTCAAACTCGAGGTGGACATCTATCCGGAGTCGCGCCGCGCGGACATTCGCGGTAACCTTCATCTCGTAAACAAGACCGATGAGGCCATCGAGAAGCTACACGTGCTGGTGAACGAAAGCCTGGAGGTCAACTCCTTCAGTCTTCCCGACGACGCCCTGGACGTCGATGACCGCGAGATCGGCTATCGCATCTATAAGCTGAATGACCCGCTCGTACCGGGTGCTTCGCTGGATGTAGGCTTCGATGCGAGCCTGATCACCCGTGGATTCGTCAACAACGGATCGAACGTGCTGATCGTCGAGAACGGGACATTCTTCGACAACTTCGAGTATGTCCCTCGTTTCGGTTACGATCGCAACAGCGAACTCGTCGCCCCGGACGACCGCAAAGAGTATGACTTGCCGCCGCGGGCGCGCATGGCCTCCGTCGACGACCTCGAGGCCCGACGGCGCGTGCCGTTCTCACACGACGCTGACCGAATCACCTTTGAGGCCACAGTCAGCACCAACCTCGACCAGATTGCCATTGCCCCGGGGTATCTGCAGCGCGAGTGGACCGAGAAGGGCCGCCGCTACTTCCACTACAAGATGGACGCCCCCATTTTCAATATGTATGCGTTCCTCTCCGGCCGCTGGGAGGTCAGACGTGATAACTGGGACGACGTGGACATCGCCGTCTATTACCACGAAGACCACACTTACAACATCGATCGCATGATCGACTCGGTCAAGAAAACGCTCGATTACTGCACGGCGAACTTCAGCCCCTATCAACATCGCCAGATGCGCATCATCGAGTTCCCCAGATATCGTGCCTTCGCCCAGTCCCTGCCTAATACCATCCCCTTCTCCGAAAGCGCCCACTTCATCGATGATCTCCGCGATGAGGAAGACATCGACATGGTCTTCTACATAACGTCCCACGAGGTAGCCCATCAGTGGTGGGGGCACCAGGTTTGCGGCGGCGAGGTTCAGGGCTGGAGCATGTTGATCGAGAGTCTGACGCAGTACTCGGCCCTTATGGTGATGGAGAAGGAGTTCGGCCGTGACCGGATGAAGAAGTTCCTGGCCTATGAGCTGGATCGCTACCTGAGCGCTCGGGCAAAAGAGCGGATTGACGAGATGCCGCTCATGCTGGTCGAGAACCAGCCCTACATCCACTACTTCAAAGGCAGCCTGGTCATGTACGCGCTTCGCGACTACATCGGCGAAGAGGCAATCAACGCGTCACTGCGCAAATTCATCAAGGCCACGGCTTACCAGGATCCGCCCTATACGAATTCCCTGGAGTTCCTGGCCGATATCCGCGAGGTCATGCCTGACCACCTGCAGTATCTCATCGAGGACATGTTCGAGACCATCACGCTGTACGACAATCGGGCCGAGAAGGCCACCATGACCCGCACCGATGACGGGAAGTACAAGGTCCGACTGGCATACCAGTCGCATAAGATGCGGGCCGACGGCCAGGGCGTGGAGACCGAGATCGATCATAGAGACTGGATCGAGATTGGCGTGTTCGGCGATAAGCGGGTCGATGGCAAGAGCACCGAAACCACCCTCTATCTCGAAAAACACCGCCTGGGCACTGGCAAGTCCGAAATCGAAATCATCGTCGATGAAAAGCCAATCCGGGCCGGCATAGACCCCCGAAACCTGCTAATCGACCGCGTCCCCGACGACAACATAAAACGCGTCTCCGGTTGACTGCAACCTGGGGGCAGGCCAGGGCCAACCCGCTGAAGGCCCATGTCGAGCCTGGCCGCCGTCCTGCGCGAGCGTACCCAGGAGCAAAAGGAGGCCGAGTTGGCCGACGTGATGGCCTGGCCGGTCACCCCGGCCAACATCAACAACGTGGATCTGCCCAAGGCCTTGGAGGCCAAACACGGCAGGGGGCGCCCCGGCTGTGGCCACCTGGTCTGCACCTGCAACGCCAAGCCGTGAACACGTGACCATGATCCAGCCCGTCTCGGAGGGACCCGAAAACACCCATATCCCACCATATCGCATGGCGGCCGCAATTGGTAACATGTTGGCCCACCCACCAGAGGTTCTTTAAGCAGGGAGCTTTATGGGAAGATGTCGGGAGGCGCCTGAGACTGGTTCTCCCGCACTTTTGGTGATTCGGTGCAGGCCATGACAATCGGCCATCCCGAAAAGCAGCCCGACGGCTGTGGCCACGATTGTCGGCTCAAGCGTGTTAGCGGTTGCAGCTTTTGGATGTCATAGCTCTGTCATGTATGTTCTCCAGGTGTCTGATGAACAGGTGATGGCTGTCAGCCCGCATCATCCTTGCAAGATCCGAGTTGAGGTTACTCTATATCGTGTATGTAACACCCGCTACCGCAGCAGATCGAACTTCGCACGGCCGTACATCTGACGCTTGATCAGTTTGAGCCGGTTCACCTGCCCTTCGACCTGCCCGTTGCTCCATCTGGTCGTAAGCGCCGCCTTCACCGCGTCGTAGTCTGATTTCAGGCCGGTCGCGAACGTCCGAAGCTCGCGCGGTATAGCTTGGTCCCAGGCGCGTTGGATCCAAGTGTCCAGCAGGTTGCCCTGTAACTGGCGAACCATCGTGGCGAAGTCGCGTGCCAGAGCAGCGGCGGCAGCCACCTCTGGGCACCGTTGGAACAGGGCCTCGACAAACGACCGGTCCCTGTCGTCGAGATCGCGGAAGTCCTTCGAAAGCAACCAACCCAACCGCTTCGCCGATGGCGGACGCATGACAGGCGGGGCCGGTGAATGGCATCCGGAAGATTCGCCGCACTCCGGATCTCGCCAGTGGGCAACGCGCCGACGCACGCTGTAATACGAACCCTTGAAGCCACGAGCGTCTAACTCTCGGGAAAGCTGTGCGGCGTTGCGGCATCCTTCCTCCCAGCGCTTCCGCATGTAATCGGTAAACGGGTCGGTCTTGCTGGCGTACTTGCGCGGAGTCCGTTCCGGGAATCGGCCCGCGCGGGCGTAGCGTCCCACAGTCTCACGGTTGAGTCCCAGGCGCTTGGCAATCGCTCGCTGCGAAACGCCCTGCCGATGTAATTCGATCACCTGCTGGTAGCGTTCCATCCGACGAGCGCGTCGTACTTCTCGCAGCGTTTGGTGACGCGGCAGTCTGTGTTGTCGCACTTGTTTCGGCCGTTCAACGATGCTCGCAGCCTTGGACGGTGCTCGGCGAGTGGTGGCCACGTCCCGGGCTGTCGCAACCATATCTCGATACCGGCGTTCCAGCATTCTGACCAGCGCGTGCCGCAGGTTCTGCATCAAGTGGAAGCGATCGGCTACTTGCATCGCTTGCGGCGCTCCCGTGGAGGCGCCGTCGGCATAATAGCTAGCGCGGTCTCGCGTGATGACGCGGATTTCCGGGTGCCCACGTAACCAGTCGGCCACGGTCTGCGCCTCGCGATCGTTCAGCATGTCCACCGGACGATGTTTTTCGAGGTCGCATACAATTGTCCCGTATCGCTGGCCTCGACGAACGACCCAGTCGTACACACCCACCATGTGCAGCGCTGTCGTTGCGGGAACCGGTGTACGCCGAATCCGTCGCAGGAGGGTATCGGGGCTGGTTGGCATCCCCAATCGTGCAGCCAATTGCGACCCGGGTTCGCCTCCACAGGTGAAAGCAAGTTCGGTGATGGCCTCGTCCAGTCGGACGGTCTTGCGAGCGTAGGTGGCCGCTACGTCGGGTATCCGCTCGGTGAAGACGCCCCGACGGCAATCGGTGTGGTCACAGAAGAACTTCCTCACCCTTAGCCGCCAGCGGACCATCCGACCCTGCCACGGCAGATCTCCCAGGCTGCGAACGTATCGGCTGTGGACCCGCCCGGACACCCGACCGCAGAGCGGGCAAGCGGCTGAGGGAGCCATCGTCTCGATCTCAAGCGTGACCAGTTCCGGTTCGATCCGGATTTGACGACATCGAAGGGCCCAAGCATCGGGCAAGAGCGGATTGATCACCCCAGCGGACTCCATTCCACGAACTGCGGACCCGTCCATGGATCCGAACCATCCATGGCATTCTACCGCCTAATCCGGAATGGAAAGCTCTCACCAAAAGTGCGGGAGAACCGGTTTGGGCGCCTCCTGACACGCTCACTTCCTTTGGGCACGCCGCAGGCTTGATGCAAACATCCTTGCTAGCTTTGCCGGTGGCGAGTGAGTCGCTCCCGCTTGCTTCGCTCACCACTCGAGGGTTCCGAATCTGAACCCTGACCGAAGCGCAGCAGGCAAGCCCCCCCGGCACACCCGGCACGCTGTGATCATCTCCATGCCTCTAGCGGCGGCTGCAAAACAAGGACGGTTTTCATCCGTCAGCCGTGTACCTCCAAGCCGTTGCGGGCCAATTCTGCTACCCATACGTGCGCCACCGTCTACGATCCTTGATCCACTCTTGATAACGCCAGTTGAAATAGCGATTGCGGCATCGCGGGTTGCAGAAACCCATGTCTCGACGCAACGGCGTGAATGTGTCGCCGCACCACCGACATTGCCGGGGCTCCGGCGCCTCCTTCCTGCGATGGTAACCAGCCAACGCTCGGCAATTAGAGCTGCAGTAGCGCGACCTCGGCCCTCTCCGTGGCTGAACGGTTATCGTGGCGTCGCAGTGCTCGCAGGATCTAGGCTCCGCAGCCATCCCCAAACTCGACAAACAGACAATTATGGCAAAATTTTCGCGCGCTTGGCCACAACGGTTCGAGCCGGCCACCCTCCAGAGATTTCACCCCCCTACCCCGCAGTGTCAAGCTCTGTCACTGAATTAAGCTGTGTCATCGGGTGCGCCGGACGGTTGGGACGATGATTTCCCCCACATATCTAAAGGAGGCCGCCCACTGGCACCCGAGAATCGCGCCTGTCGCGCGGCTGCCGGGCAGAAGCGGCAGCTCGCTTAGGCGAGAGGCGAACGTCGACATACCCGTGGCTGGCACCCCGTTTTGTGTCCATTTTGTGTCAGTCTGACCGCAGCGCCACCACAGCGCCACCGTAACGCCACCACAGCGCCACCGACATGCTTTCCCAGATTGCCTATCTTGACGCGAAAAACAGGGTTTTTGGGGTCGTAAAGCAGGATTTCTGGCATGACCTACTGCTCGACACGCAGGCGCTCATTTCGGTACCGCTCTCGCAATGCATCGCTTTTTGAAAGCATGTTTGATCATGCTACATCTAGGAGCCTGGCGATCTCAGGGCTCGGCCACGCGAAGATGGGAAGAGTTCTAACTTTGTCCACCCAACCCGAGTTTGCCACCCGTTGGAAATCGTTGTAACCCGCTGTCATCACTATCGTTTACGTTGCTTCAGCCTTTCGACCACTTCAGCGTCAGTGTCCGTTTGTGCCACGCGAAGGCGTGAAAAGCCATGCGTCGAGGCAAGCCTGGGTGCAAGCGGTGGGCAGGCGGTCGCACCGTCTGTTCCGGTGGCCGCGTATGCCTCTTGATCGGTATGTCGGAACAAGGGGAAGTCCGAGTCCAAGGTCGCGTAGCGTGGTCAACCGGGCGGGAGCAATGGGAGGCAGGAACGAGTTATGAGAGCGATCGGATACGTGCGATGTTCGACGCACGAGCAGGCCGATTCCAGGATTGGTTTGGAAGCCCAACGTGCTTGAGGAGCGGGGCGTAGTGATTCCTGAGGAGCCGACCCTTGCGACCGTGCTGGCCGTGACCTGCGACGAACTGACCAGCATGAAAGAGCCACCGAGCGGCTCGTAAGGGCCTATTTTTTCTGCACGAAACGGCTCCTGAGAGCGAATACCCGCCCTCTGAGCCCCGAGTCCCGTTCGATAATCCGCCTTCGGCGGGATATAATCAGCACTTGGTCAACTTGGCTTGCGGAGGTTTCTATATGTTCCGTGGTGTTCCTGTCGCAATGCTCTCTCTGTTTGCGGCAAGTTCTGGTGTCCGGGCCGGGCCATTGTACATGGCTACGATGACAGGCAAGATAGATTTCGTTCAAGACTCTGGACCTGGCGGTGTGTTCGCGGATGTCGTATTTGTCGGGGACAGGTTCGAGCAGACGTACATTTTTGATGACATCCCCGATGAAGATGACGGGCTGCACACGTGGTACGATATTGAGTCGGCGACCTTGCGTATTGGTCAAGTTGCGTTTCAGCACTCCGGCATTAGGGACGCCATCGGAGTCGGCAATGATCACCTTTTTCGAGGTGATTCGTACATTACACACGTGTGGTTCACCTATGCGGCGAACGGGAAGGCTTACCCCGGAGGCATTAGTCTACGCGATACGACGTCAACCGTGTTTTCCGACACGTCCATACCTCTGTCAATCGACCTCAATCGCTTTGACGTCAACCATTTCAGCGTTTATTGGAATGAGCTCCATATTGACCCTTCGCCGGCGTTGATTAGCGGCCACGTCGATTCGGCTACCATCCAGTTGATTCCGGAGCCGTCCACGGTCGTTTTGTTAGGTATCGGGTGGGCCACTCGGCGGAAAATCTCTCGCGTATACGCCGCTTGGCCCTAAATCTTCTGTGGCGTGACAAGACCTGCAAAGCCGGCATCAAGGGGAAACGACTCCAAGCCTGCCTGAAGGAAGGTCACCTACTCAGGATCAGGATCCTCAGCCAAGCAATTTAGATGCAATTGTCCTGTCCGGAGGTCATCCAGACAGCGAATCGCTGGCTCTCCGGTTGCATCCAGCGTAACGGTCCGACTTGTCTCGCCCTTGGGAATCAGCTCAACCCACAGTGCTTCGCTTGGGATCGCTGAATGTACACGATCCGCCCATTCGACGACAACGACGGTGTCAGGTTGCAGCAGCTCATCAAACCCCAGGGCAATCAGTTCCGCAGCACCTGCCAGACGGTAGACATCCACATGATAGAGGCAAAACCTGCCGGGATACTCATGAACTAATGTAAAAGTCGGACTGGTGACTTTGCGAACATCATCAAGCGCGTTGCCGGCCGCTATCCCCTTAACCAACTGTGTTTTGCCTGCACCGAGCGTGCCGACAAGCCCCACCACCAGCCCACCTACCAGCGAACGCCCCAGTGCCTCCCCGAGCGCAAACGTCGCTTGCGCCGATGTCGTCTCCCAAGTCTTCCGCTCTCGGGCCTGCGTCAATGTACCCAACCTTTGGGTTCAAGCGGCTCGACCCGCCCGTCCGTTCGTCTGATTATTAGACCGGCCTCAGTCACCTGGCCGATCGCACATAATCTAACGCCCGGCTGCCCCACGTCACCGGCTACCGCCACCAGCAACTCGAAATCCTCACCATCGCCCAGCGCGTGTTCGAGCGGCGTCCTGCCATCCGCCGCGGCCGCTTTTCCAGCATCGTCGCTGATCACCGTTTCGAGTTGATGTTCATCTAAAGTAGCGCCCACGTGTGACGCCTCGCACATCCGCCACAGATCAAGCCCCAGGCCGTCACTGATGTCAATCATCGCATGCAACCGATCTCCAAGTTGATCCGCCAACCCTCGCGCTTCGTGGACGCGCGGCGTGAAGCCAAGATGGCGGCCCAGCAAGCTGCCGCCTAGCGGCCCGGTTACATAGAGGGTATCACCCGCCTTGGCACCTGATCGGGTAACCGGTTCGATTCCGTCGTACGGGGTAGCCACGATAGCCACATCGATCGCAAGGGGATGATCCCAACGGGTCGTATCGCCACCGACAATCGCGACCTGATACTGCTCCGCCATGGCGAGCATCCCGCCATACAACTCCTGAGCATCATCCATCCCACGTTCTCCCGACAGGGCAACGGAGACCGTTGCCACCAAGGGTCGCACTGCCATCGCAGCACAATCGCTAAGAGCGCATGCTATTGCTTTACGTCCGATCTGCCGGAAGGCATGTCGGTTGGTGTCGAAGTGGATGCCATCAAGGAGCATGTCCGACGAGATCAGCATGTGTCCCGAGGGCGACTCCAAAACAGCCATATCGTCCCCTATACCGAGCCGCACTGCAGGATGCTCGCCCTGTTGTGCCCGCAGCCATTCAACTAACTCTAGTTCACTGCCAAGCATGGTTTCTTGATCTTAGCACGATTGAGCCGCCGTCGCAGAGATGGTGAACAAGGATCGCTTCCGCCTGATGACCGACGACCTCAAGCCATACCGCACGATCAGTCGGGGATTCCGGGGTGGTCACCAATGGGTACAGCACAATATCCAGTCTGAGAGCGACGGAAGGCGAAGGCGAGGAAAGCCAAGAAGACCAAGAAGTAGCCCGCTCAGCTCCGCTATCCCTATATTCTACATGTTGGGCCTGGTTTGTTAAGTGCATAATTCCGGACAGGTACGGAATTATCTACTTGACAAACCACGCCCCATGATGTAGTATTGGAGTAGAGGATTGATGAAAGGCTACTCCAATGACCTTCAAGCAAGCCATGAAACTGACGGAGGAACAGTCCCGCAATTACCTAGAGCGGCTACGGTGGCCGCACGGTCCGCGTTGCGTCCACTGTGAGGGCGATAACGTGGCTCACCTGAACGGCAAGGCTACACGTCCGGGTGTCCTGAAGTGCCGATCTTGCCGCAAGCAATTCACCGTCACGGTCAACACGATCTTCGAGCGCAGCCATATCCCGCTGAAATCGTGGATCATGGCGTTCTGCCTGATCTGCGCGAGTAAGAAGGGAATCAGCGCCCTCCAGCTCCAACGGATGCTTGGGCTAGCCAGCTACAAGTCAGCGTGGCATATGGCCCACCGAATCCGTCATGCGATGCATCAGGAGCCATCGCGGGCCATGTTGGCGGGCACGGTCGAGGTCGATGAGACCTACGTCGGTGGCAAGCCGCGTCATCGAAGCCCGGAGAACATCAAACGTCGTGGGCATGGAACCAAGAAACCGGCTGTCGTCGCGCTGATCGAGCGAGACGGCCCGATGCGGATGCGGGTAATGGAACGGGTTACTGGTGCGAACCTCAAAGCTGCTGTGGATGAAGTGGTAGACAAAACCCGATCTCGGCTGATGACGGATGACTTGAAGCCATACCGATCAATCGGCCGGACGTTTCGAGATGGACACAAATCGGTACAGCACAATATCCAGGAATACGCGCGGGATGACGCTCACGTGAACACCTGCGAATCATTTTTCGCTCTCTTGAAACGGGGTGTTCATGGGACTTTCCACCACGTCAGCAAAACGCACCTTCCGCGATATTGCAACGAATTCAGTTTTCGATGGAATACTCGCAAGGTAACGGACGCTGAGCGCACAGAATCGGCGTTGCGGCTTGCCCCAGGTTGCCGATTAGTATATACTCAAATGCAGATTGCGCCCGGGGGGACTCGAACCCCCAAACGGTCGAAACCGTGCCCGATTCCAAGTCGGGTGCCTATGCCAATTCGGCTACGGGCGCAAGCCTAGGACGGGGCCGCAGCCCATGATCGTTAACGCACGGGCTGCGGTTCCCCGCTTGCTTTTGGGCCGCTAGGTCAGCCCTAATTCATCTTCTCATAAACATCACCTCTTTTCATTGCGTCTTGAAGCTCGGCAGTTTGTTCTTTCCCGCGTGGAGTCAATTCCAAGGTGCCCGCCGACGAACGCCGAACACAGTCAGCTTTCTTCAAAAGATAAATCGTACTTGAAAGCGTATTACGCACGTTCTTCGACTTGCTACTGACTACATCTACGAGCGTGTCCAGTACGTTGATCTCCGTCAATTCGCTATGCTCCGAGAGCAAACGCAAAACCGCAGCTTTAGGACCACACTTTTCTGGTAGCACAAAGTGCCCGATTCTTGCAAGATTCTCGTGCTCAGATTTGCCACATAGATTTGCACGCATATCACGAAGGATATCTAACCGAATTTGCGAGCGCTCAATGAGACGGTCAGTTTTAGCGATTTCTTGCGTGATCCATCGTTCATCAATGACACCATTATTTCCAGTCACGATATAATCTCCAAAGTTTTTCGGATTTTTATTTCTATCAGATTTTCCTCTTGCTTGCCAATTGGCCTGTCGGTAATCAACAAGCAGATGGGCATGGCGGGATTCGAACCCGCGCCTCCAGGTTTAAAGCCTGGAATGCTAGGCCTCTACACCACATGCCCTAGCCCGGTTGGAGCCGCCAAAGCCTCGCCGGGCTGATTTTTGCGCAAGCTAACCTGCAGATTGGGCTATGTCAATGAAAAAAAAGCGGAAAATTGCTGAGCGATTGAAACCCCTTCACGCGGCCAATTCGACCGTTGAAGACTTACTCGCACGGGCCTTAGCCACTCCCCCGCCGAGCAATCGTAAGAAGCCTAAACGGCCCAAGCGCAAAAAGTAGGCCACCCGGTTTGCGAGTGGCCTCCGATCCTATCGAGAATCACCAGACACCCCAACATCTCGTGGCTGGTTTGTTAACGGGATAATCCCGGACAGGTACGCTAACCTTCGCGTTCGGCGTGGTTTACGTAACTTCGGGGCGACTGGATTCGAACCAGCGACCTCAGCGTCCCGAACGCTGCGCTCTAAACCAGGCTGAGCTACGCCCCGGCCTTTGTCTGTGACAAGGTTACTCGCATGGGCCATTCAATGCAAATGGTCAGATGCAATCGATGTTGCCGACCTCCGGCATCTCTGGCCGTACGTCCAGTGGCACGTCTGGCGTGGTCCCGGGGCCACCTGAGCCCGCTCATAATGGACTCTGTTAGCCCCGAATTATAAGGCGAACCGGTCTCTGCAGTAGCCGGAGTGTTCGCGGGGTCACCGCTGTAAGCTTGCGATGACGAACGCCCAAGATCTGGCCAAGCAGCTCGACACCCAATAGCCGCGCGGGCTTTCATGATCTGAGTAACTCCAGGATTTGCACTGCATTCAGCGCTGCGCCTTTGCGGAGATGGTCGCCGCAGGCGAAGAGTTCGATGCTGCGGCCATCGGGCTGGCTGACGTCCTGGCGGATGCGGCCAATGAGAACGTTGTCGCGGCCGGTGGCGTCGACCGGCATGGGGAACCGGCCGGCTTCGACGTCGTCAACCACTCCAACACCTGGGGTGCTGGAGAGAATCTCGCGGACCTCATCGGGCGTGATTGGCCGCTCGAAGGTCAAATTGATCGACTGGCTATGGGCCCGTAGAACGGGTACCCGGACGCACGTAGCCGTTATCGACAGCGACGGCTCGTGGAAGATCTTCCGCGTCTCGGCGATCATCTGACGCTCTTCGGCGTTGTACCCGTCGGAGCCTGTCGGCGTCTCATGTGAGAACAGGTTGAAGGCGATTGGATGTGGGAACACACGCGGCACCACATCCCGACCGGCAAGGTAATCCGCTGTCTGCGTTCGCAGCTCCTCCATCGCAACCGTGCCCGCACCGCTGGCCGCTTGATAAGTGCTGACCATTATCCGCTCGACCGGGTTAATGCGGTGCAGCGGCCAGATGGGCAGGTTCAAGATGACGGTTGAGCAATTGGGACTGGCGATTATCCCGTTGTGGTCCGTAATATCGCCCGGGTTGATCTCCGGAATGACCAGGGGCACATCCGGGTCCAAGCGGAAGGCAGCGGAATTATCGATGACGACGGCCCCGGTGCCAACGGCGAACGGGGCCCATTCCCTGCTGCGCTCGTCGCCGGCGCAGAAGAACGCGAAATCGACGCCGTCAAAGCTGCTGTCGGTAAGCTCTTGTACCTCGACGGCGCTGTGTCCGACGGCGATCTGCGTTCCCACGCCGCGTCTTGAGGCGAAAAGCGACAGCTTGCCGACCTGCAGCCCACGCTCCGAAATGAGTGCACAAATTTCTCGCCCTACTGCCCCTGTGGCACCAACGAT
>Ga0114930_10002675_pt1 | contig 15964 bp, 13 predicted proteins | sample AnhtaG_FD_87300 | JGI IMG/M metagenome (GOLD analysis project Ga0114930, IMG submission 87300) | Deep subsurface microbial communities from Anholt, Denmark to uncover new lineages of life (NeLLi) - Anholt_01485 metaG | ecosystem: Environmental > Aquatic > Marine > Oceanic > Sediment | place... | reverse complement strand
GCAGGTGAGACGGTTGGGTGGTGCCGTAAAGGCGGGCGGCTGCTATGATTTTCTCTTTCGGCACCCAGGTAATTTCAGCAACCTTGTCCGGTGGATACTCCCGTGCCCTTTCCCGGAGCTCATCAAACCCAAGACACCACTTCTCCACGAAATCTTTATCATGTAGCTCCTCTTCGATAATAATATTAATCATCCCCAGGGCCAGGGCAGCATCAGTAGCTGGACGTGGCTGCAACCAGAGGTCCGCCTTGGCGGCAAGCTCGGTAAAGCGCGGGTTGATGACCAATAGCTTGGTCCCTTGCTGCTGGGCTTTAAGGATTTGCTTACCAAAGACTGGGAAGCTGGCAGCGGGATTCCATCCCCAGAGGACAACGAGACGGCTGTCTTTGAAATCTGGGCAGCCCATTTCGCAGTCATAGACAATCCCACCAGTGAGCGTGCAGCCAATGATATGTGGCGTGTAGCAGTAATGGCAATTGGGAGCCAGGCTTCCGGGGCTATCAAGAGCACCCAGCAAGCCGACGTAGCCAGCTATGCCGTTTTTTGCCGGGTAAGTTCCAAAAGAGTAGAGGATAGCCTCCGGCCCGTATACCTCCCGTACTTTCAGTATTCGCTGAGCGATATCATCAAGAGCCTCGTCCCAGGATACCCGCCGCCATTTCCCCTCTCCCCGGTCTCCATCCCGCTTAAGGGGGTAGACGACCCGGTCAGGGTGGTAGACTGTCTGAAGAGCGGAAAACCCCATGGGGCACATAAAGCCCCGACTTGATGGATGGTCAGGGTCTCCTTCCAGCTTCACAGCTTTTCCATCTCTGACATGGACAAGAGCCCCGCACTGGCACATACAGGAATCACATATTGTTCGAACTACCTTTTCATTCGCTCGTGATTTACTCATGTTCCTTTGCCCCCTCTAACTGCCATTTTCTGCCTTCTCCGTTGAAACTCCTTTTCAGTGCCAAAGAAGAGGGCTCCACCCATGCAGTGTTGAACACAGAATGGAGAAAGCCCTTCATCCAAACGGTAAACACATAGGTCACAAATTTCTGCCCAATGTTTATGGGGATGAAAGCTGATAGCGTCATAAGGGCAGACTTCAGCACACACCTGGCAGCCGGTACACCGAGACTGGTCTATGAAAACAATCCCATCAGGTCTCTTTTCGATAGCCCCGGTGGGACAGACCTTAAGGCATGGGGGCTGTGGGCAATGCATGCAATATACACGCTTGAAACTTAGTTTCAGCTCTCCGTCGACAATGGTAGGGCCTTCGGTTACTATGCGGACTCGATTAACCCCTGCCGGAAGGTCATGCTCCATCTTGCAAGCCACTTCGCATGAATGGCACCCCAGACAAAGGTCAGTATCATGGTACAGGAATCTTTTTTGAGTGCTTATGGCTTATCTCCTTGCTTCCCTGATGGCTGCGTCCCGCAACTGGTGGAAATTTCTCTAGCCATATCCTACCCTCTTAGTGTCATAACTGTCAATCGTTTTAGGCAACCAAGACTTCCTCACGAAACTCCAGCCTAATGGGCTCTCCCTCCAGTAACTTTTAAGGGAGGAAAAGGCTGGCGCACACCAAGGATGAGTTGAACGAGTAACCCTCCTCTGAATAGGCATTGAACAATAGGACGATTGTGGCTTCGTTGGAAACTCCTCACTTTTGCAAACTGCCGGTTTAGACCGTTTCAGTCCCCCTCTACGTTATTCACACCGCAGGTAATCTGGAGCTATGCCCCACTTGTGATTTTTTTGTGAAGATTTAGAGCCGTATTGTGACTTGGTCGTGAGTCGGACTTGCTAAGTTGAAGGTAGACCAGACAAGAAGGTCGATGGTGACAAAGAGAGCGGCCAAGTTACTCTTCTTCATCTTCGCTGTTCGGAGTCTATGTCCAGACTAACGCCAGTGACTGGGAGAATGCGCTTTTGACGGGTGTTTCCAACGCTTAGGGTATCGGAGGGCATTGTGGAAAGTATTAAATATCCAATGGTGAAGTCGGAATACGGTAGGTTCTGGCGAAAATACTGTGGATTCCTTGACCTATCGCTTGAACAGTTTATGACAATCCAAGAAGCACTCCTGATGCAGCAGCTTCATCAAGTCGCCCATTGTCGCTTGGGGGAAAGGAGCATAGGCAAAAAGGTTCCCACAAGAGTGGATGAGTTCCGTAACTCGGTCCCTCTAACTACGTATGAAGACTATCTCCCCGACTTAGAGCAAGGTAATGAGGATTTGCTTCCTCAGAAACCGTATATCTGGGCTCATACGACGGGCACATCAGGCTCTTTCAAGAAAGTCCCGTACACGCTTCAATTCTATAACCGGTTACTGGATGACCTTATGTCCGTGTTCATTCTTGCCTGCTCCAAAAGGAGAGGGCATAGCTCTATCGTGGAAGGCGACCGTGTGCTATTCAATGTGGCTCCCCGTCCCTACCTGTCAGGAATACTGGCTTCGGGAGCCAGCGAAAGGTTCAACCTTAAACCTGTTATATCGCCAGATATGCACGACAGTATGGACTTTAGGGAAAAGGCAGCCAAAGGCTTTGAAGTATCCTTGCGAACCGGCGTGGACATATTAATCGCCATGACCAGCGTGCTGGTTAAGATAGGAAACGACTTCAATAAGCTCTCCGAAAACAGTAACATTTCTAGTCATATTTTACACCCTGCAGAACTCTACAGGTTTGCTAGAGCATTCTTGCAAAGCAAACTCGAAAACCGGAGCATGTTACCTAAAGACCTATGGCCAGTAAAAGCTATCATTGGCTGGGGAATTGATACCAATATTTATAGAGAGCTGGTGCACAAATACTGGGGTATGTACCCTTATGAGCTTCATGCCTGTACCGAGGCAGGCATAGTGGCTGTGCAGAACTGGAATAGGAAGGGCATGACATTCATACCTTACTCTAACTTCTTCGAGTTCATCCCTGAAGCAGAATGGCTGGAATGTAAGCGTCATGTTTTTTATCAGCCTCGCACAGTACTGCTGTCCGAGGTTAAACCAGGTGAGTGCTATGAACTGGTAATCACCAGCTTTTATGGTATGCCCTTCATCAGGTATAGAGTGGGACACCTTGTCAAAATTACTTCTTTGACAGATGAAGAGGCACAGGTTTACCTCCCCCAAATGGTCTTTGAGGCTAGGGCTGATGACCTGATAGACATAGCTGGTTTCACCAGAATAAGCGAAAAAGCGGTTGCTCAGGCAATTGCCCATATCGGCCTTAACTATGAAGAATGGTCAATCCGCAAGGAAGTTAATCAGGGCAAACCAACGCTGCATCTCTACATTGAACTGAATGATGATCATCTGCCGACAGATGTAGCTTCAGCTCTACACGACGAATTAAAGAGCATAGATCCCGGCTATCGCGACTTAGACTTGATGATGGATATCCATCCCCTTGAGGTGACCGTACTTCATCCCGGTACCTTCAGAGATTATTACATGGTAAAAAAAGAAAGCGGGGCAGAACTGCACCAGCGAAGACCACCCCGCATGAATGCCTCTGATGATATTATCAGAGAGCTTGTTCACCTGGACAGCAGGCAGAAAGTACCCGTGATGTAGCACTATGGAGATACCAATCGTGTTAAGAAATTACAACTTATTCACTAGTTCGCTAACCGTAGGTAACCAAGTTCGACCGTAACCGGAGTATGCCGAGGAGTAGCCGGATTTGAGTCTATATGTATTAATACCCATTATAGAAGTTGCATTCTGCCTGGCTTTACTGGTACTGCTCATCGTCAGTGGGCAGCGTCATGCTGCCAGGAGACCTTTCTCTTTATTTCTCATCGGCATGGGTTTATGGGGTTTCTTTATCTTTATGATGCGCTCCAGTTCCAATCTAGCGGATGCATTATTTTGGGAGAAATTCGTCTTCGTAGCCATATTGAGTGCTGCCCTGTTCTTTTACCGGTTCACTATTAGCCTTACCGGTACTAGACCAACACGACAAATAACTTATCTTCTGTACATCTTTTATCTCGTTTTTATCTGTCTCATTCCAACGGGGCTTGTGGTTAGCGGCATGCAGGTGATGTGGTATGGTAAAGCTCCTATCATCGGCCCTCTTTTCTTCCCTTACGTTCTGTGCGTATACACACCCTTGGTACTCGGTTTAATGGTGCTAATAAATCACCATAAAAAGTCCAGAATCCTCAATCAAAGAACCCGTGACTCGTATATTATCGCTGGAATAATTGTTATGTTCATTGGAGGTACTACTGATTATCTTCCTCCATTAGGTGTGAACATGTACCCTCTGGGTATTATCGGGAATATCATGTTTTGTGTGATGGCTACCATTGCAATGCTAAGATATGAACTCCTGGAAATGAAGGTGGTGCTCCGCAAGGGAGTAGCCTATTCGCTGATAAGCATGTTTATTTTCGGTATTTTTGGTAGCCTCATATTCTTGCTCAGTAACGTGTTTCAGGAACTTCGGAGCCCTATTTCTCTGACCATTACCACCATAACTGTATTTGTTATGGCTGCGGCATTCCAACCGATCCTGTCCAAACTTCAGCATACAGTGGACAGGTGGTTTTTCCGTGAAAGATATAGCCACCTTCAGGCTTTGAAACGCTTCACCAGGGAAACAAAAGACGTTATCGATCTTAAACAACTATCATCATCGCTGGTTACCACGGTCGCCAACGGCATGCAAAGCTGCGCCGTTTATCTACTGCTACCATCCCCGAAGACAGGTAACTTTGTTACACATTCATACTATGGACAAAAGAGCACAGTACGACTATCGTTCTCGGCCAGCAGCCTGCTTACTCTGACCATGAAATACCACGATAGCCCCATCGATAGTAATGATATAGATGGCATTCCTTCACTGAATACATTAGCTGATGGCGAGAGGCAGGCCCTGGCGAGAAACCAGATAGAGCTCCTGCTACCCTTGAAGACCAAGGATAGACTGGTCGGGATGTTGCTCCTCAGGAATAAATTCTCGGGTGAACCCTACTCAACTGAAGATAGGCGGTTGCTGCAGACGATTTCGAACGAAGTGGCTGTAAGCATCGAAAACGCCAGTCTTTATGAGAGCATGCAGAAAGAACATAGCGAGTTGCAAAAAGCCATGGGCGGAATCATCCATGCCATGTCATTGGTAGTAGAAACCAGAGACCCATACACAGCTGGCCATCAACGGCGAGTGGCTGAACTGGCGTGTGCCATCGCCAGGGAGATGGGCCTTTCAGAGTGGCATATAAAGGGGCTCCATATTACTGGACTCCTCCATGATGTGGGTAAGATGGTTGTGCCAGCGGAAATTCTCAGTAAGCCAGGCAGGTTAAACCAACATGAATTCAGCATTATTAAGAGCCACCCGAAGGTAGGTTATGAAATATTGGAGATGATAGAATTCCCCTGGCCTGTCACCCAGACCATTCTCCAGCACCATGAGAGGTTAGATGGCTCCGGTTACCCTGACGGTCTTTCTGGTGAAGATATCATTCTCGAGGCGAGGATTTTGGGCGTGGCTGATGTTGTCGAAGCTATGTCATCCCATCGACCTTATCGTCCAGCTCTCGGTTTAGACAGTGCTCTAAAAGAAATCTCCAAGGAAAGGGGAGTCCTTTATCATTCCGAGGTGGTAGATGCCTGTTTGAGACTTTTTCAAAAGAAGGAGGTTGAGTTTGAACAATTGATGACGACAGCCAGCCACCGGTACGCATACACTTAACATTTAGGAGGTGAAACAATGAAAAGGAGATTTTTACTTATTAGTCTATTTCTTGCTCTAGTCTTGACCGTGTTAACACCAGTAGCAGCACTAGCAGCGAAGCCGGTACATTTTAGTACCAGCGGGAACATCGCTTATATATCTCCAAGCTATCTTAGTGAAATATTGCCAGCGGGTAAAAGTGGTAGGTGGGTTGTACATGAACGTGAGCTAGGCGGCAGTATATCTGGGGATATAAACGGTGATTTTGTCTTGACATATAGGGCGAATGTTGATGAGAACCAGGCAGGCAGTCTGGCGGGTACACTTACAGTAGGCGATGGTTCCTTTATCATCAAGGTGAGTGGTAAAAGTCAACCACTGGAGATGGTCTATTTTGAAGCATTCCAGACTTACCTGCCAAAGCTGTCTATCAACGGTCACTGGGCGTTTATCGAAGGAGCACAAGGCACAGGTAGCTTTGAGGCATGGTTTGTCTTTATACCTGAGATTGACGAGTACGGCAATGTCCACGTTGGCCAAATCGTAGATAGTGCCCTCGAATTGACTGGCAAATGGCAACCATAAGGCGTTAATGGAATACCGCAGAATTCTACAGTAGGGCGGTCTTACTGCGCCCATGGACCATGATTGGGTCAAACCTACCTCTATATCGCTACCAAGACCCACAGCCGATGGGGTAAGCATGAGCGGGGGTAGGCGTCCTTACCGCAATGATGTTGTTTACTACGCAAAACACGCTTGGGGAATGTGTGGAGCAGGCCCTACAGGAGAAGCAGGTGGGCAGAGAGACCAGCCGTACTTCTATCAGACTATCAAGGCTTGTCAAGACCAGGCATATTGCTGCAGCATGCTTCATGGATTGCAATCGGCAATGACTGTACAAATTGACGAAGCGTGCATCTCTTGGCTGCTTAGAGACTCGCTAGCAACCGTTAATCCTATCGCTATTACGGTGTAGCCGCATCCGGCAACGGAATCACGCAGATGAAGCGAAGAATGTCGTTGCCGGTGTTGGCGAAACAATGTTCCTCGTTGGGTGCAACGAACACCACAGTCCCCTCGCCGATTGACTTTTCGTTTCCCTCACCCTTGACTATTCCCTTACCTGACAGAACAAAGACCTCGTGCTCCCACCAGTGGGAATGGAACGGGGTAGAACTTCCTGACCTAATCTCAAATACGCGCATAGCGAATCTGGGAGCGCCGTCGTCAGCACCGATGACAACACGGCGTAAGACACCTGGGGCATCTTCTATTGCTTCTGTCTCGAGATAGTTGTGCACTTTCATATTGAAACTCCTTGCTCTCCTTTTATCACAATGAGCATAGCAGAGCTACCTGAGAAAAACCAGTACTTTACCATTGTTTTGCTCTGTCAGAATGTTTCTTGTTCGGAGTGCGGCAATGAAGGGTGCCTTTTGAGAGGGGGATTTGCCTCTCAGGCTGTAAGCTAGAAAACAGTATAACCAGACGCTGAGGAAGCTTGACAGAAAATTTGCTTGGTATATAATGTTAGTGCAAGCCTCGGTAAAGCCAAGACCCGGTGGTTATAATATCAAATTTCTGACTAGGAAGGAGCAGGTTATCATGTGATGTGTAGGCAAGTTGAGCATGAGGGAAGGTGGGATGTTTAACAGGCAAAGTTTCGTTACTAAGAAATTAAAATAAGATGGAGGAGTAAAATATGGCAACTAAGATCTACGATTTATCTCAACCTTTCGGTGTTGATACACCACTATGGCCCTTCCCAGGTCCGAGGCAAGACCTTATCTTTGCACGAGGCGAATATCTGGAGAGGTTCCACAAGAGGAGCGTTGTATATACCGGAACGCTGCATGCTGCCACTCACATGGATGCTCCAATACATGTATTGCACCCTTCAGAAGGCGGGTATATGCTTGACAAAATCCCCCTGGGAAATTGCTACGGGACAGGTGTAGTGGTGGACTTACGTTATCTGGAAAACACAAAGTGGCAGTTTGTCACACCGGAAGACCTTGAGAAAGCGAAACCCAAGATAGAACCCGGAGACTTTGTTGTGTTCAACACTGGGTGGCATAAGCTTTGGCGGTGGGATAACTATGCCTATTTCAATTACTACCCTAGCCTTAGTCCAGAGGCAGCGGAATGGCTGGTGAAGAAAAAGGTCAAGGGAGTTGCCGGGACCTGGGGTGCCACGGACAGCCCTCTATGGCATTACCCGCTTTCTCAAACTATGCCCTGGCTTCATAGGGAATACAAGAAGGAGACGGGGAAAGACGCTGATGAAGAGTTTCCAGAGTATGAGCCTTGCCACCGGATGCTTGCCAGAAATCAGATAACCGCTATTGAGAATGCCGGGGGCGATATAGACCAGGTGACTGGAAAGCGGGTTACTATAGCCGCCTTCCCCTTTCGCTGTGAGATGGCGGATGGTGGCATGGTGCGCCTGGTAGCCATCGTAGAGGAGTAAAGTTTGATGGCTCTAGGGGGTAGGGGTGACTTAAACCCCTATCGCCACATTGGGGATGATTTTCGGCAAGTGCGTCCGGCTAGGCTTGTTGGACAATATCTATTATCTTAAGGGGAAACTTGCCAGGAGTAATGCCTAGAGTAGCCTGAATTGTGACGGTGGCACGGGACTTGGGTAAGAAACCAGCCGCGCCAGACGAGGCAAGGCAGATACTTGGACTCAAGCCTCTGAAGCGTTAGTTATAACCTAAAAAATACTTATAAAGGTGAAAGAGCAATGGCTAAATTAAGAGTAGATGACAAAGTAGCTGTGGTTGTTGGGGGGGCTGGTGGTATCGGTGAAGCTCTGGGGCACGGATTGGCGGAACATGGTGCTAAAGTAGTTATCGCTGATATAAATTTACCGAGGGCGGAGCAGATAGCTCAGGATATTCGGTCGAAGTTTAAGTCAGATGCGGTGGCGATGAAGTTTGATATCATCGATGAAAAGAGTGTCGCTCAACTGGTAGAGCAGGTCATGTCTAAGTTTGGGACGGTTGATATACTGGTGAATGCACATGGAATGAATGTAAAAAGGGCCGCAGTTGACTTCACCGTACCAGACTGGGATTTATTGTTTGATGTCAATGTTAAAGGCACTATGCTAACTTGCCGGGAATTTGGCAAGGTGATGATTGAGAAAAAGGGTGGGAAAATCATCAATCTATCATCAGTCAGAGGGATACGAGCGACGGACGGAGGAAATGAAGGTTATGCGGCTACTAAAGGTGCGATAGATATGATTACCAGGACGCTAGCTGTTGAGTGGGCACCCTATGGCGTTAATGTCAATGCTATTGCCCCATCTATAGTAATGACCGAAACGATAAAGCAATCTGTAAAGCCTGAGCGTCTTCAACAACTGTTAGCCCAGCAGCTGATGGGACGATTCGGTGAGCTTGATGATATAGTGGGAGCTTGTATCTTTCTCGCCTCACCAGCGTCAGATTTTGTCACCGGACAAATCCTGTACATTGATGGCGGGCTTACCGCCAAAGGTTGAACTCCAGACGTACCAAGATTACAAAGAATTAGATTGTTAGGGGCTATTGACTAACACCATTTTGTTTGGCTGCTGCTTTTACATTTCCCATTTACATATTTCTATAAGACAGGAATTGGGTGCCATCCCCGGAACATTTTTCGATATCATCCGGGAAGGAGTTAATTGATTTACGCAGCCACCTCTCTCTACGCTGCCCGGCTTGCCTGGCTCCAGTGGGTCATATTTTGATGAAGACTCGTATGAATGGACCACTCCTGGTTTCATTCTCTCGGTGACCTGGGCTATACCCAGCACGGCGCCGCGGTCGTTATACATCTTGACAATATCCCCATCTTCTATACCTCTTGCCTTTGCGTCTGAGGGATGAATACGGGTGACATGCCAGTAATAGCCATCTTTAAATATGCGATTAGCTGGAATATCTCCTAACCAGGGCACATGAGTATCATGATGGGTGTGGAAAGAGAATCTGGGATGTGGTGAGATTAATTGAAGGGGATATTTTTTAGCCAGTTCCGAAGTATGTCCTTCCCAGCTAGGAATATACCGCGGCATTGGCGGTCTTTCATCGTCATCAGGAAAGTGCTTAAGCAAACTTTGGGAGACAAACTCTATCTTACCGCTGTATGTTCCCAGTTCTTTGCCCTTTTCCGTATTTCTCTTGGGATTAAAGAGGTCAGGTGTATCGCACTCCCTGCCCTCATAGAACCAACGTAATGATGGTGTCGGCTTGTAATTCTCCTGCTGGGGAACCACGAAGTAACCCTTCTTTTTGAAATCTTCAAAGGATATATACTTGGGCAGGTCAGAGGCGTCGAACATTTTCTCAATCCAGTCTTCCTCTGAGTTGCCTTCAGTATATTCTTGTTTAACCCCCAGTCTCTCAGCAAGGTCGGTTAGAATTTGGTAATCAGACTTTGATTCGCCTACTGGCTCAATGCACTTCTGCTGGTAAACAATAACCCTGTGGTTACATACGCTAGAGGCATGATGAGAATATCCGCCAACACTTGACCATTCACCAATATCATTCCGCTCAAAATTGGTGCATGCCGGTAGAATAATATCAGCAAACCCCGTTTCAGTGCACCACCAGCACTCCTGGTTCACTACAAATTCAAGTTTCGGGCTCTGGTACATCTTAACCCACCTATTGGTATCGGTCATAGTACCGATGAAAGCGCCTCCATAGCGATAAAACATCTTAACCTCAGAACAGCCCGGGGCGGGATAGGTATACGGTATGAACTGTTGCTCTAAAGATTGCCCGCAGAAACCTTCCCCCAGCCAGTGGATTGGTGGGTTCAAAATAGCCTCCGGGACGAGTAAGCGATAAATGCGTTGCTTAACCGGATTAACCGCCGGTTTCTTGGCCAGTCTATTATTTATTCCCCAAGAAGCATATCCAGGGAATTCAAGCGAGGCATTGTATGGTACTCCCTGAGCAGTTCCCCAAATACTGACTCCTGGTTTGCCCAGTCCTTGCATAGCCTGAAGTAGTACCATCAGTCTCGCCCACTCAGTAGCATAGGCTTGCCGGCAGGCACTGGACAGACCACCTCGGGGGCCGGCGGCTAGCGCTGTCCTCTTTGATGCCCACTCCCTGGCTAGAGCCGTTATGGTTCGCCCGGGAACACCGCTTAGCTCCCCAGCCCATGCCGGGGTTTTGGGTACCCCATCGTCTTCGCCCATAATGTACTTTCTGAACTCCTCAAAACCAATAGTGTGCGTGGCTACATAGTCTTTATCGAAAGTGCCCTCGTCTATCCAGACATAGGCTATAGCCATAGCCATTGCGGTATCAGTGCCTGGTCTGGGAGCTATCCATTTATCGCCCAGAATAACGGCAGTATAATTACAGAAGGGGTCAATAAAGATTTGTTTCTTCCCTAGCTCCCTAAGCCAGAGACGCCAGATAGCCGATTCATTCCCGCCACAAATTCCATGGGTAGAATCAGGGTCACTGCCCCAGTGTACTATTAAATCGGTATTCTTTAAGGCATCTTCAAGCAGGTCATACGGTTCCGGCATGCCCAATCTCCAGTAGAAGCCGTAGGCATGTGTCGCTCCCCAGTGAAAGCCCTCCCAGCTATCCGGGTTATCAAAGATGTCGGTAAACCCGATTAAATAGAAGAATCTTTCCCAGGTATTGGTTCGATAACCAATATTCCCCCAATTGTGGTGGGAGGAGCATCTCGACATGATGGCTTCCGGGCCATAGGTAGCTCTGATTCTTTTCATCTCACCGGCAACTATATCTAAAGCCTCACCCCAGCTTATCCTCTCATATCCGGACTAGCCCCTTGTTTCCGGATGTCTATCTCCCTCGGGGTCGAAGTCTATTCTTTTGAGTGGGTATCTAACCCTGTCCTCTGAGTAGACCCTTGTCCTCTCTGTCAAGGTAAAGGCGGCAAGACAGGCCTTTCTGGGAGGGGAAAACTTCCTTCCGTTTACCTCGAGTGTCCAGGAGGCGGCATCCTTTTCATCAAAGACCAGAGGACGGACGCGAGTTATCTTTCCCTCTCTTACAAAGACGTGAACCGGGCCACCGTTAGTACAGTTTACAAAAACTTGCTCTGACATGACTTATATCCCCTTTCTAATCTAAGGACGACATGGAATCGTTCATGCCTCCCGTCACCTCCCGGCTCGGGTTAGCCGTGGGGGATATGGGCGTGTGCCATTTGAAATTCGTAAGCGATTCTATCCTCAGGCAATTTGATTGGAACTACCCTTAGCTCCATTCCCACCTTAATATCATTCGTCTCAATGTCTCGGCTTAGGCGACCAAAGATTTGCAAGCCATCTCCAAACCTGGCTATTGCCAGGATATACGGTACATCATCCTCAAACCCGCTTGGAGCATAGTTTACTACAGTGTAAGTAATCAACTTTCCCTTCCCCTTAATCTCAAACCACTCCACATCGCTGGACAAGCACTTTGGGCAATCCATCTTTGGCGGGAAGTAACTACCCCCGCACTCTCTACACCTTGTTGCCATCACCTTCCCCTGCTCGAGGTATGTCACAAAATCTGCCGCTTTCGTTTCTGATGTGAAGCTAACCTTACCAAAATTCTCAATGCCCATATAGCTACCTCTTCAAGATAGTCACAAAACCGTATTGCCCGATACCACCTATATTATGAACCAAACCAATTTCGGCTTCCTTGACCTGAGCCTCAGCGGCCTCCCCTGTTAGCTGCCTTACAATGGTTCTAATCTGCGAGCCCCCAGTAGCACCAATAGGGTGACCTTTAGATAGCAACCCTCCGTCAACATTTACCGGTATCTTTCCTTCTGCATATGTCTCCCCCTCGTCTATCAGCCTAGCCCCCTCCCCAGGTTTGGCAAAGCCTAAGTCCTCATAGGCCAGAATCTCAGATATCGTGAAACAGTCATGAACTTCAGCTACATTGATGTCCTCCGGACCTATGCCAGCCATTTCATAAGCCTGTTTCGCTGCCTCCTGAGCGCACCTCAAGCCGGTAAGTGTTTCTCTTCCAGCCATTGTCATTGTGTCTGTAGCAGCGCCCAGACCTATTATCCAGATTGGGATCTCGGTTATTTTTCTGGCTACATCTGCGCTGGCTAATATTACACAAGAAGAGCCATCAGCATTAGCACAGCAGTCAAATTTCTTCAATGGGCTAGCTACTACCTCTGAACCTAAAATCTCATCCAAACTCAATTCTTTGCGATAACAGGCTTTAGGATTTCTCACACCGTAACGCGAATTCTTAACCCGCACCTTGGCCATTTGCTCTTCGGTAGTTCCGTACTTAGCCATGTGAGCCTGGGTATACATGGCGTAACCGGCAGGCATGGTTATGCCAAAGGGCGATTCCCATATTATATCGCCTCCCCTGCCCATCCTCTCCGCTGCGTCACGGGAGGTCAGCTCTGACATCTTCTGAAAGCCTATCACTGCTACTACTTGGTGAAGCCCTGCCTTTATTAGTGACCAAGCCACTCTTACCCCGGTGCTGCTGGAAGAACATATAGTCTCGACATAGAAAGTTGGCGTGGGGGTTAGCTCCAAATACTCTGAGATTAAACCTGAGGGTGTGCGCTGTTTATCATATTCTGGCGCAGAACAAACTATGGAGGCGTCTATATCACTACCAGCGATATCTAGACCATCCATAGCCTCCTTAAACGCTTCAAAACATAACTCTCTAGTAGATATACCACATTTACGGGAAAAAACGCTCTGTCCCACTCCTACAATAGCAACTTCTTCCATAGGATATCCTTCTTCGTAATTTTCTCCTGAATGCTGGGATGCCAGTAACGCTGCTCTCATTCGATAATCTAAACAAAAGCGTTGAGGCCAGTCATAGCGCGTCCGATAATCAACTTGTGCACCTGAGAAGTGCCTTCCAAAATAGAGGAGACTCTAACATCCCGGAAATAGCGTTCCACAGGGAATTCGTCAGAGTAGCCGTAAGAACCGTGGATCTGTATGGCGCTGTTTGCCGCTTTCAGGGCGATCTCTGATGAATAATACTTCGCCATTGAGGTCTCCAGGGTAGCCGGATCGCCTTTATCCTTGATAGCCGCGGCACGATAAACAAGGAGACGAGCAGCTTCAGTTTCCACAGTCATGTCAGCTATGAGCTCCTGTATCAGCTGGAAGTTGCCGATAAATTTACCAAACTGCTTGCGAGTTTGGGCATAGAAAACAGAGGCATCAATGCATGCCTGGGCTACCCCAACTGTGCGTGCGGCCACACCCAGACGAGCTCTATCAAAGGCAGATAACGCTACCGACATGCCCTTTCCTAAGGGCCCCAGCATATTCTCCTGCGGCACACGACAATCCTCCAGGATTAACTCGGCGGTGTTCGATGAGCGCGCCCCGAGCTTATGGTGAATATCCTGCGAAGAGAACCCTGGGGTACCCTTGTCTACAATGAAAGCGGTCAGCCCTTTGCCTCCTTTGCTCTTGTCCGTTTGGGCGATAATGATGGCTATGCCGGCTACTCCGCCATTGCTGATCCACATTTTATTGCCGTTTAATATCCACTCATCTCCCTTAAGTGTTGCCGAAGTCTCAATGCTGGTGACATCACTTCCCACATTGGGCTCAGTCGTAGCTAGGCAACCCAGTATCTCACCACTGGCGAGGCGTGGCAGGTATTTCTGTTTTTGTGCATCGCTACCCCATTGTGCGATAGTCCCCCCGCCCAGAGAGAGATGAGAGGTAGCAGTGACAGCTATTCCCATGTCAGCGCGGGCAAGCTCCTCGAGCATAATGCTGTAAGATATGTGATCGGCTCCCCCACCCCCATATTCAGGAGGTAAGGTAAGCCCCAGAACACCTATTTCGCTTAGTTTTTTCACCAGGTCCTCCGGGAAACGCTCATAGCGGTTATTATCCCGTGCCACAGGGGCGACTTCCTTCTGCGCAAAATCCCGTATAGTGGTGCGAATCATCGCTTGCTCTTCGGTAAATTCAAAATCCATACTTATTTTCCTCCTATTTGGTATCATAGATTAATATTGGAATACTTTCGCCAAGGTTTGGCCTTATATGCCCGTTCCCACTTGTTATCCAATACATCCAGCGCTGTATTTATGAATTTCCTGGTATCACTGGGCTGTATTATATCATCAATATAGCCTCGCTCAGCGGCATGATAGGGATTCTCGTAAAGCTCCCTGAATTCATTTACCCTCTTTTCCCGTATCTCCTCCGGGTTTGCCGCAGTCGCTATTTCCTTGGCAAAGATAACGCTGGCTGCGGTCTCAGCGCCGACAATAGTAACCCGGGCTGTAGGCCAAGCAAAGACAAAATCGGCGCCGATGCTCTTGTCTAGCATCCCATAATGAGCACCGGCGTAGGACTTTCTCAGTATGATTGAAATCAGGGGTACGGTAGCATCAGCCCAGGCGAAAAGTAATTTGGCGCCATGGCGTAAAATGCCTTTCCAGTCCTGCCTGGAACCTATCATATACCCAGGGCAGTCCCCAAGAGAAACCACCGGAATATTAAACAGGTCGCAAAATCTTATGAATCTGGCTCCTTTATCGGAGGCATCACAATCTAAACAACCTGCAGCCCACATTGGCTGGTTGGCGAAGATACCCACCGGGCGTCCATTAAAACGGGCAAAGCCGGTTATCACACTCCTAGCGTGAAGCCCCAGTGTCTCAAGAAAGTAGCCATCATCTACTATTGCTTTGATTACCTTTTCCATCTCATAGGGCTGAGTTGTCTTGTCAGGGATGATAGTATCTAACTCCGGAATTGTTCTCTCCGGGTCATCCTTGGTTTCAATACGAGGCGCCTTTTCCCTGTTGTTTGACGGGAAAAAAGATAGCAGGGCTTTGCATTTGTCTAAAGCGTCTTTATCATCATTAGCTACTATATGGGTTTGCCCTGATTTAATAGCATGGGCTTTGTAACCAGAGAGCTCATCAAGGGTGATTTCCTCTCCAAGTTGCGTCTTAACAAAAGCAGGGCCGGCAATTCCCATAAAGCCGGTATGTTTGCATTGGATGATGAAATCCTGCATTACCGGGTGATATGCCTGTCCTCCCAGGCAGGGGCCCATCATCAGGGATATCTGCGGGATTATACCTGAAGCCATGATTTGAGACCGGAATGTCCAACCATAACTCTCCAGGGTATCAATCCCCTCTTGAAGTCGGGCACCTCCCGAGTCATTCAGAGTTACAAATGGCCATCCCTTGTCCTTGGCGAAATCGATGGCGTAGGAGAGTTTCTTGCCATGATATTCGCCGAAGGT
>Ga0114930_10002674_pt1 | contig 15965 bp, 9 predicted proteins | sample AnhtaG_FD_87300 | JGI IMG/M metagenome (GOLD analysis project Ga0114930, IMG submission 87300) | Deep subsurface microbial communities from Anholt, Denmark to uncover new lineages of life (NeLLi) - Anholt_01485 metaG | ecosystem: Environmental > Aquatic > Marine > Oceanic > Sediment | place... | reverse complement strand
AGTCCCCTTTTTCAACAGGCCTGCGGGTCGCGCCGGTCGCTTCCCGATCTCGGACGTCCCTCCGTGGTTGCGGGTGTTTTCAAAGTGGATGCATTACACGATGATGGCGGACTGCCTAAGACGGGCGATCTCCCTGTGCGAGAAGCCGGTTTCTTTGAGGACCCTCTCGGTGTTCTGATTGTATGTGGGGGCATAGGGGAGGCGTCGTTCCACAGAGGCTAGATGTTCCCGTTCGACCGACGGCGGTGGTAGGCGGACCCGGTTGCCGGAAGGCGTTTGCGTCTCGAGCAGAGCGTCTCGGATGGGGGGGAAATCGATCACTTGCGGGACCGTATGGATCGGGGCGGCTACGAGGCCTTTGACGCCTAGAAGTTCCACCAAGGCGCCGGCTTCGTAGTTGCGCGTAACCGACTCAATCTCCCTGTGGATCGAATCCCGCTCCTGCCTGCGGCCTTGGTTCGTTTCTCGGGTAGGCGAGGCGAGGCTGGAGAATGCTTCGATGGATGTCAGCCGGGCCCACTGCACGTCGTTCCCGATGGCCAGGTAAATGTATCCGTCCGATGTGGGATACACATTTACGGGCACGAACTCGCGGTGCTCGTTGCCGCTGCGTCTTATCTCATGGGGTTCGTATCCAAGATCCAACAATGGGATTGTGGTCACCAACCACGAAGCTGCGGCCTGGGCCATGGAGATATCGATGCGGGTACCCTTACCGGTGCGGGCCCTTTCTGCCAAAGCCAGGCAGACATTGGCGAATACCTCGTCCCCGGCCTTAAGGTCAACAAAAGGCACTCCGCACAACATGGGCGGACCATTGGGAACGCCGGTGAGATCCATGTATCCCATCATGGCCTGGAGGGCGGGATCATAGCCCGGGGCATCGGGATAGTCCGGGCCCAGGGCGGAGAGTCCCACCCAAATCAGCCCGGGATTCACGGCACTTAGGGTTTCGTAGTCGATGCCCAGCTCTTTGTATCGTTTGGGCAGGGTGTTGCTGGCGAATATGTCCACCGGCAAGTCGGCAATGAGGCGTCTCAGGACCTCTTGCCCTCTTATATCCTTTAGATTCAGGCTGATGGCCTCTTTGCCTACGTTGGGTCCGATGAAGTAGCTGTGCAGATCGGGCCGGTCTCCCTCCTTTCCCACGTACCGGTTGGGATCGCCGGGAAGGCGGTTGCCGGAGGGAGTGGCTTCGATGCGGATCACCCGCCAGCCAAGCTGCACGAAGCGCTGCGTCCCATACGACAAAGAAAGTGCCTGCTCCAGGGAGAGTACGGTAAGGCTTTCCATCGCTTGCCTTCCTCCTTTGTACAAGCCGCGGGTACGCTCGGAAGCATCATCAACTTCAGGCGGTGCGGTCTTTCCGCGCACCTCCATGAGCTTCATGAGTCAATAGTATAGCCAGGGCGAGACTCTTTTGTGAACCCCGCCGTCGTCGTCGATGCCGACGCGCGGGTTGACACCGTAAGCGGCTGTCACGACTGGCTGGCTGAGGGGTTTGCCGCCCGGGCGAGCATGTTTGTAGTGCCACCGTGCCGAGAAATCCGCGTTATTCGTGAGTGTCCGTGATTTGTCGGGCCGGTTTTGCTGTTTTGGCGCGGGTGAGGGCAGCGCGCGAAAGTAGCGGCCGGCGAGGATGGGAATTTATCCCGAGTGGGGTCTCGCAAACGCTTGTCAAGAATGAAAACCATCCATTTGATTCCGTACCAGGGCTTTCCGAGACACCGTTTTCGATTAATTCCCAACCTCGGCCCCCGTGCCGGCCGTAGCCCGTCGCGGGTCAGCCACGCGTAGATTTTATGTCACTTACCGTTTAACAGGGTCCCACTGCCGCGATGTGGTGTATCGAGCACCGGGGCATGATTGCCCGAGTGGGTATTGGCAAGGTCTTCAATTGACTGCCGGAGGAGGGACTCGAACCCTCACCCTGTTGCCAGGACGGGATTTTGAATCCCGCGCGTCTGCCGATTCCGCCACTCCGGCTGTGAAGGACTATCAAATCCCTACCACCAATTCCACTCCTTTCCGATTGTAATCGGAGAGCCTGTTTCCGGGAATCGGCAGACCATCATGCCATCTTCTAAGAAGCGAATCAAGCTCGGCTACCACGGGTGCATCCCAATTCGGGTGGCACGGGTCCGCCGCCGGCGGATTTGCCCGTGAGAGCCGTCTGCTGGTGGCGTCGATGCTGGCCTACGCTTCGAGCATCGTGTGGTCCAGTCGAGACGAGGGTGATAGATGTGGCGTTAACCGAACGCATCCGCTACTGCGGCGGTGCGCTCATAAGTATTTCAATGCCCGCAAGGTTGATCTTATCGGTGGCCGTCGTGGCGTACAGCTCGTAGCACGTAGCCCAATGGATGGACAGGAAGGCGTAGGCGGCGAGGATCACGTAGGTCCCCAACTCCGTAATCCTTGCCCTGCGAAACCGGAGCAACGGATAGCTCCCGATGAGAACCAAGCCGATCTTGTACAGTACAATCGACGAGGTCCCGCTCTGAAGCATGTGCCGGGCGAGTGGATTACCTTCGTGGAGCACTCCCTGCTGGTGTGACAGGACGGTGAACGTCAGGTCAAATGCGTTGAGCAGCCAGATACCCAGCACCAGGCATATCACCCGGTGGGAGCGGGCATCGGCAGCCCAGTGAAGAAACCGTGTTGCCCACCGTCGGCGTGTCCCGGTGCCGCCATCGGCATCGGAGAGTTGTGTTGTCGGGCACCATGACATACCGCAATCGGTATCGGTCCAACCGGCGCATGACATTATTGATCATGGGCAGAGAGTCCGATCCGATAAGCACGGGCCGGTCGGGTCTTTTCGCGGGAGGATTATTTGCCTATCCAGCCGTCGTGGGACAGAATAGCGGGCCATGACGCATGAAGACGAGCAGCCTCAGCTATCTCATGTCGGGCCGAGCGGCGAAGCCCGCATGGTTGATGTATCGCAGAAAGACGTAACCGATCGCCAGGCCACCGCCTCAGCCGTGGTGCGCATGAAGCCCGCCGTTCTCGATGCCCTGGTTAGCGGTGAGCTGCCCAAGGGCGACGCTCTGGCGACGGCCCGCGTAGCCGGCGTGCTCGCAGCCAAGCGCACCAGCGAGTGGATCCCGATGTGTCATCCCCTATCGTTAAGCTGGGTGCGGGTTGACTTCTCCCGCATTGGACCGGACGAAATGTCGATCCGCTGTACGGCCAAGACGGCGGCCCGCACCGGGGTCGAAATGGAAGCGCTCACCGGAGCTGCGGCTGCGGCATTGACACTATATGACATGGCCAAAGCGGCAGACAAGGGGATCGTGATCGGTCCGATCCAGTTGGAGCATAAGATAGGCGGCAAGAGTGGTTCGTACCGACGCGCTTCCGCAGGGAACGCCGACGCTTCCTCGAGCTGATCTACGCCACATGACACGCCCTTTCAAGGACCGTCTCCATCTGTTCCGCATGTGCAGCAGACCCGGAAGTTTTCAAAATATTTGAAAATGATTGTAGCCGTTGTCTGCGAGTTAGTAGAATCCAAGTTGATAGCCGGCCATGCTTGCGGATACCAAGGGCGGCACGGAAGTCTAGAACCGGCACCTAGCCGATGAACAGTCCCACCTTATCTCTGGTTGACCTTTATGCCCCGATTCGCCGCGACTTGGCAATCGCCCAGCGCATCTTCGATGACGAACTGGTAAGCGAGCTGCTAATCGTTAACGGCCTATGTGAGCATATTCAGTCCTACCGCGGCAAAATGCTTCGCCCGGCGCTCTTGCTGCTTTCCGCACAGGCTACCGGTGAGGTGTCATCCTCGCATCACACTCTGGCTGCGGTCGTCGAAATGGTGCATATGGCCACGCTCGTCCATGATGATGTGCTGGACGAGGCTGATGAACGCCGCCGGCTGCCTACGGTTTGCGCCAGGGCTGGCAACGTTACCGCCGTGCTTCTGGGCGACCATCTGATCAGTCACGCCTTCCACCTGTGCAGCGGGCTTGACAGCCTATATGCCTCAAGGCGAATCGGAGCCACCACTAATACGGTCTGCGAGGGTGAGTTGCTGCAAAACCACTTTCGGGGCAATGACCGGCTTGGTGAGGCCGAGTACTTCGACATCATCCGGCGTAAAACCGGGGCCCTGGCAGCCGTCTGCTGCGAACTAGGCGCTTTCTATGCGGGTGCCGAAGAATCAGTTGTTCAGGCGATGTATGCCTATGGGATGTCAGCCGGTGTGGCGTTCCAAATCATTGATGACGTACTCGATATTGTGGGAGATCGCCGCCAAGTCGGTAAGACCCTGGGCCGGGACCTGTCGCTAGGCAAGCTGACCCTGCCTACTATCCACTGCTTGTCCTCCGCCGGCCCGGCAACCGCATCGGCTCTTCGGGCGGCCGTAACGGGCAAGGAACCGTACCACCCCAAGCGGCTTCGTCAATGGCTCGACGAGGCGGGCAGCATCGAGTACGCCGTATCGGCGGCCACGAGTCATGTAAATGATGCCCTCGGTCAACTTGACCTGGTTCCGCCCAGTGATGCCAGATCGTCCCTTGTTGCCATGGCGGAATTCATCGTCGAACGGCACTACTGAGCATCTGCTCCGGGTCTACGGCCGCGAGGTTGCATGTAGTCCGCTAACTAGTGCCGTGTTTCATAAGTCCTGCTACTACCTGAGCCGCGGGCTTCAGCCCGCGCGGTGCTCCGCGCAGGCTGAAGCCTGCGGCTCGGCGCGTGATCTATAGTCTTAGTATTTGTGAAACACGGTACTAGCACTACTGGATCTCATCCTCTCGCTGTCTCCGGGCAGCAAGTCTCATTTACCAAATGTTGTGGTATAATGGAGCCGTGGGAAGCGCGATGCTTGGGTTCTGCTAAGCGCTTCATTTGTGAGCATCGGCCACTCAGCACGGCTGTGGTGTGGTGAGAGGTGCAGTCTATGTGCAGACTGCTACAAGTTAACCGTTTGCTGAATGTCACGGTCACGGTCTTGGCACCGGTGCTGGTAACCGGCATGTCGACAGTGGTCTGTGCATCCGAAGGACCGGACGACCGCCCCGATCCTGCCGTGCTGGAGAGCTTCCATCGCCTGACAGAGCAGATGGAAGGGCTCGACTGGGACAATGAGTATCTCTCCATCGAACGGGCTGTGGACAATATCTGGCAGCGTAACAGGTGGACGGATGAGGCCGACCGCTTCGCCCGCGATTTGGCCTGTGAGGTCGCCGCCGTACCTCCGTGGGAGCCTATGAAGCGTTTGAATCTTGCTAACGAGCGTATCTCAGCGCGCTATGGGCTCTCACAGGAGCAGGCGGGCCGGTTTCAGCGTGCCATGCTAAGCGAAGCCGCCGGATTCCTGATGCGCAACGCCGGCGTCATTCTCGAGCAGACCCGCGACGGTATGCTGGCCCGGGCGCGCGGAGAACCGTTTACGACTCAGCAGGTCGCCCGATGGACGAAGCAGAGCCGGCCGATGATCCTCGAACTCCGGAAGAGCGTCGATCGCATCGCGAAGCAGTTGAGGCCGATGCTGAAGCCGGACAAGCGACGCATTCTGCAGAATGATCTGAAGAGCGTCGAGAAGCGACGAAAATTCATGGACATGATGACCATTCGCTGGACGGAGGGGAAGTGGCGGCCAGAGGACTGGGGCTTGCAGGACGATCCAATTCACACCGCCGGTGGGGGTTCAGGCAGGTCGGTGCCGCAACACCCCATCCGGGAATCCTCGTTAAAGCAAGAGCAGTACAGATCGTTGAGTATCCCCCGGTACATCCCCCACGATCCGTCCACCTGGTTTGCCTATGTGCTCGATTTCGAGAACCGGTTCAACCTGGATGCGGCACAGTTGAGCACCGCTGAGTCGATTCACGCAGAACTCCTCGAACGTGCCAACGGCTATGCCGAGATCCACTCCGAAACACTGAAAGCGGTTGCCCCCCGCGAGCGTGCCACCCATGAGGCCTACGAGCCGATCCGCTTGCTTTTTGTGGAATTGCGAGAGCGGCTCGACGCCATTCCCACCACGGCCCAGCGCGATCGTAGCAGGCAATGATTCTCCGAATCGACGAATGCCTTAAGAGGGCCGGGCGCAAGGACGTGCCTCCTGCAGCCTTGATTTCAACTGTGCAGCGGACTACGATTTGCCGATTGTAACATCATGCTGCAGGAGGACTTGTCGCTCAAGCAATGCGGGGGATACGCATGGTAGGTCTGCGGAAGTTACGATGTCCGGTAGCACGTCGCGAGGTCGTCATCATTGTCTCTGCGTGCCTGCTGTCCTCCACCGCTGTGGCCCAGCCCGGCACCAGCTACAACCCGACATCTACGACCGACGCCTATGGCAATGCCCGCCCACACTATTTAGGTCGGCGCCCGGTTGGCATCTTTCAGAACGAGGTTCAGCGGGGGGGCCTGCGCGGCTACCAGATACGGGGACGGCGGGTGGACCGGCGCGGGGGATTTATCCCGTTCGCCCTGCCGGGCGATGCCCTGGGTCGGATGCAGGTCCGTTCGAGGACAGTCGTCCCGGGTCTTCTCGGACCAGGTAGATCGTCGCCCGGGCACCAAAGGGCGTTCAATCGTTACGGGGGCTTCGGGCGCCGGGTCGGAAGTGGCGATACCGCCGATCTCTACACGATTCTGGGCCGCCGCCAGGCGCTCATCGCGGCGACGTCGCTAAACGCTCCCATGCACCGTGCTTTTCTACGGACCGGTACGTCGCCGGGGCTGCCGTCAACCATTGGCCAGGTGCCTTTCGTGCCAGCCGATAAGAGCGACACAGCCGTTTCTGCGGTGGCGCTCGGTCAACGGCTGCGTACAGGCGCGGACGCAGCGCACAAGCACGTACGGGCGGATGCCTGGGCGTGGTTCCGGGAAGCTGAGTACCGCCGCGCCGCCCGAGCCTTCGAGACGGCTGTGATGCTTCAACCGCTGGACGCAGAATCGAGGATTGGTGAGCTGTTCTGTCATCTCTCGTTGGGCGCAACCCGGACCGCGGTTGCCGTCCTGGGAGAGTTGATCCGGCGCGACCGGAACCCATTCCATTACGACCTGAGCCTGACGGATGCATACGGTGACGCGTCCGAAGCACGCCGCGTGCGCGTCCAGGCACGATTGCGGGTAAGCATTGCCGGCGACAGTGCCGACCATCGGGCGTTACACGTATTGGCGCTGTGGTACCTTGGTGAACAGGATGAGGCCGCCGTGGCGGCCTCGAGCCTGGTTCGTGATCTTCCCGGTACGGCTTACGCTGATTGGCCTGCGAAGATGCGTGCGGCCCGGTCGGTCCCGGCCCCGGAGCCCGAGCAATCAAACCCCTGAACAGACGCCGTTATCCTGCCGATTGAGTTGGGTGCGGTGATGCCCGTTCGACGATCCGGTGGCAAGAGGCGTTACGACGAGGTAGTGACAGCGACGTGAGCGAGGAGGCGAGCAACTCACCCGGTTTCGGCCCCCAGCTGATGATCCGTCACCGCATGTCCGTCGTGGTGACGGCTCATGGCATTTTGTTTGCGTTGGCGCTGTTCGCCGCGTTCTCGCTGGCGTACAACTTCCGCTGGATGCTTTACCGCTACCGGTGGTTTCTGGACTTGTATCTACCGCTGCTCGCCCTGGCCCTGCCGATCAAGCTGCTGGTGTTCCACTGGACCGGCCAGTATCGCGGATCGTGGCGATACGTCGGTTTGCGTGACCTGCTGAGTGTCATCAGTGCGTCATTGGTCGGGACCTTTGTCTTCCTGCTGGCCTATTTCCTTCTGGAAAACGGCTGGCAGTACGCGTTTGACGAGCTGCTGATAGACCGCGCCCCCACCCGGGCCTTGCGGCAGTCATCGGTATTTTCGCTGGATTGGGCGGCCACCATCGCTTTGGTATCCGGCGCCCGAATTCTGGTGCGATTCTATTACGAGGATATTCAGCGACAGCGGGCCAGCAATCCGAGCCGGGTCTTGATTGTCGGCGCCGGCGACGCCGGTGAGGCGGTCCTTCGTGAACTGCTGCGCATGCGCCCCGGGCCCTACGAATGTGTCGGGTTTCTCGACGACGACGCACCCCACTTGCGCGGGCGAATTCACGGCGTTGAGATACTCGGGCGAACCGCGAATATCCGCGAGATCTGTATGGACCATGACGTGCAGGAAGTGTTCATCGCCCTGCCCCAGGCCACCCCGAAGACTATTCGCTCGCTCGTTGAGCGGTGCCAGGGCACCGGCGTTCTCTTTCGCACCATCCCCCCGGTCAGCGACGTCATCGAGGGTCGCGTCCAGGTCAGCCAGATTCGCGAGGTGGACATTGCCGACCTTCTGGGCCGGGAACCGGTCGAACTGGATACCGACAAGATCGCACAGCAGCTCCGCAGCAGACAGGTATTGGTGACCGGCGCCGGCGGCAGCATCGGCTCGGAAATGTGCCGTCAGATAGCCGGCTTCCTCCCCAAACGCCTCATCTTGCTGGAACAGGCGGAAAACGGCCTCTTCGAAATCGACCGGGAGCTTCGCGGAAAACACTCCGATCTCGACATCGTTCCCTACGTTGCCGACATCGTAGACAAAATGCGACTAAAAACGATCTTTGAAAAGGAAAAACCCTCCATAGTTTTTCACGCCGCAGCGCATAAGCACGTGCCCATGATGGAGATCAACCCCGGAGAGGCCATCAAAAACAATATCGGCGGCACCGCCACAATCGCCGACGCCTGTATCGAGGCCGGCGTTGAGAAGATGGTATTGATCTCGACAGACAAGGCCGTCAATCCCACCAGCACGATGGGGTGCACCAAGCGCGTCGCGGAGATGTACGTGCAGGGCCTCGGCGGATCAGAAGGCACGCAGTTTGTCACCGTGCGCTTTGGCAACGTCCTGGGTAGTAGCGGCAGTGTTGTGCCTATCTTCAGACAGCAGATCGCAAACGGTGGTCCCGTCACCGTCACCCATCCGGAGATGAAACGCTTCTTCATGACCATCCCAGAAGCCGCTCAGCTCGTTCTCCAGGCCGGGGCGATGGGCAAAGGCGGGGAGATTTACGTGCTGCATATGGGCGAGCCGGTCAAAATCGTCGATCTCGCTCGGGACATGATCGCGCTTAGCGGTCTTAGGCCGGAGGTGGACATCGAGATCGCCTTCACAGGCATTCGTCCCGGCGAGAAGCTCTTTGAGGAGCTATCCAGCGAGGACGAACACATCGGCGACACGGCCCACCCCAAGATTGGAATCTGGAAGCATCGCCCCGGAGATCCGGACAAGGTCCGGCAGGGCATCGATCGCCTGATCAGGATGACGGACACCACCCCCAACGGCCGGCTACAGGAGGAACTCAAGCACCTGGTGCCCGAATACACTCCGAGCGCCGACGAGTCCGCACAACCAATGCCGGTTTTCGAGCCCGCACCATAGGTCGGCAACCCGCCTATTGGTGCCAACCGCGTAACGCTGCCGGGTCTGCTCCGGCACTGACCGCCGCGCCCACCGAGCGTGAGAGCGACAACCTACCCAACTCTCTCCCAGCCGACCCGTCGGTCACGAACTCAGCATTACCAAGCTCAGCAACGCAAAGTCAACACAGTGGTCGTTGAACCTGTGACGCTTCAACGGGCCTGTCAGAAGCATCGGCGATGAGCTTCGCCGGGTGATTACCCGCCCCTTTTGCCTGACTCCGTCTTGCCGGACGTTCGGCGCAAAGCCTCGGTCAAACCAGGCACCTGCTGGGCACCTTTCGGCACGGTGATGCTCGAACCCTCGAAGTCGTTGCCTATAGGCTCGTACCGCCCGCCCAGATGCTGGGCTAGAAACGCCTCGGTTACGGCGTTGAATGCCAAACGATTTTCCGGCCGGGCGAAACCGTGGCCCTCATCAGGGAAGAGCACGTATGCCACCGGAATGTTCTTCTCCTCCATGGCTTTGACGATCTGGTCGGCCTCGGCCTGCTTAACGCGCGGATCGTTGGCTCCCTGGCCAATCAACAGCGGCTTACGGATGCGATCCACAAATGTCAGGGGTGATCGTTCGGTCAGCAGCTTCCGGCCCTCCTCCGTCCGATGATCGCCGACTCGCGTGGTGAAGACGTCCAGCATCGGCTTCCAATATGGGGGAATCGACTGCAGCAGCGTGATCAAGTTCGACGGCCCCACAATGTCCACACCACACGCGAACACATCCGGCGTAAAGGTCACCCCCACCAACGTGGCGTATCCGCCGAAGCTGCCACCCATGATGGCGACGCGCCCCGGTCTGGTGATGTTCTGCTTGATTGCCCAGTTGACAGCGTCGATGAGGTCATCGTGCATCTTGCGGCCCCACTCCATGTCGGCCGCGTTGACGAAACTCTTCCCAAACCCGGTGGAGCCCCGGAAGTTCACGCTCAAAACCGCATATCCGCGATTGGCCAGCCATTGATCGATAGAGCTATAGCCCCAACTGTCGCGCCCCCACGGCCCGCCGTGTACCGAAAGCACCATCGGGACGGGCTTGTCCGGTCGCCCGTCGTCGTTCTTGTCCATCCACACCGGTAACGATAGATAGCTGACCATATCCAGGCCGTCTCGCGACTTGATCACCACCGGGTGCATCTTCGCCAGGGGCAGGCCTTCCAGTGCCTTGCGATTGCTGAAAAGAAACTCCGCCTTCCCCGCCGCCCGATCATAGTGGTAATAACGGACCGGGCCATTGTCCATGACGTATACCACGATCCAGTGCTTGTCATCCAGTGTCCGGCTGGTGACCAGCACCTCGCCGTCCGTTACCGTCTTGAGATAATCGAGATCGGCCTTGATGGACTCATCGAGGATCTTCCACTCGCGCCGCGTGTATGTGAAGGAGACAGCCTCAATTGTCTTCTCCGTGGGATGCGCCATGACGCCGCCGACGTCGACCCGTGGATTCGACGCCAGCATTTTCTTTTCATCTGTCTCCATGTCGTATGCGACCAGGGCGGCCGTATTCCGGCCCACGCTGTCCCGCATGTAGAGAGTCTTGCCGGTCTTGTCGAATCCGGCCGGGCCGGTGGTCATCAGATCATCGCGCGAGATCTTCATGAACAAGGTCCAGTCCTTGCCGCCGTCGGTCGGTTTGTACAGCTCGTTGCCCCCATCCGGCGTTATCTTTGCCGCCAAGCGGACGTTAAAATCATCATCCGTTGTGAATCCCAGATAGCCGTCGTTCTGCAGGACCAACTTCCGCTCTCCGGTTTGGATGTTGACACGGTGAATATCATGGAGTTGCGGGACGCGATCGTTGATCCCGATCAGCATTTCGTTCGGGAACTTGTGACTGCCTTGCTGAATCCGTGCTTGCACCCCGTCAATCGGGGTCAAGTCGCGCGTCTCGTTCGTCTTCAGGTCCGTGGCATAAAGGTGCCAGTTCTCATCGCCGTCCTTGTCCTGTATGTACACGATGTGGTGGTTGTCATACGCCCAGCCGTACATACGAATTCCCCGCTTTTTGTCTTTGGTCACCGGCCTGGCGGCTGCCGGGTTGTCCAACGGCCCGACCCAGACGTTCATCACGCCGTTGACCTCCGCCCGGTAGGCCATCTTCGACCCGTCCGGGCTGATCTGTGGGCTGGCTCTATCCGGATTGCCGAATAACACGTCGCGCGGAATCAGCGGCGTGCTGCTCATGTCCTTTGGTGCGGCGCGTTGGCCCTCCGCACGCCACCCGGCCTCGCTGCACCCCACCATAAACGCAACAACAAGAAACGATGTCAACCAAGTTCGCATGGTAAGTTCCTTTCAGGTTTGAGGATCTGAACCAATCACGATGGGGGTGATTATACAGCCAGTGCCAGGCATCGTGGAACCCTGGAGCCTGGGAATAATGTCGGAATGTGTGGCCGCCGGGGCCGGCCGGTCGAGGTTTGGACCATCGGCGAGGGAGGCGCTCCCGGCGGGACGTTAGCCCTGGTCTGACGAACCATCCTTCGGCCCGGCACACCACGTGATTCCGTTTGAGCCGGGCTCCGAGCGGTTGGTTACCTCAGTCTGGCGCATTGGCCACACGCCTGTGTGGCACGCCGCGTTCGTCCCAAGGCTAATAAGCGACGTAGTACCGTGTTTCGCAAGTCTCGCGACTATCTGAGCCGCATGCTTCAGCTTGCGCGGACGTCCGCGCGGGCTTCAAGCCCGCGGTTCGGCTAGGATCATCGTCGTACTATTTATGAAACGCCGTAGTAGTGGTTGAGTCGACCGCCCGCAACGGGGTCTGTAACATGCGGCTGACATGCTGATTCTGTAGGCTCAGCGTCGAGGGTGGTCGATACAGGGCATATACCCCCGCAGTCAGCCAGGATCACTGCGGCATGCAACGACCTGAGGACCTGTTCGTTTTTCGTCTCTAGGGCGCTGATGGGAGACTCGACAATGCCACAGCCTTCACAGAGCCGGCGTGGTCTCCGCCGGGCGCTTACGCTGTCGCTGGCGGTCTGGACCATGGCCACCACCGTGGGTGAGGACGGTAACCAGACAGCATCCCTACTCGCACAGACGGCTAGCGAACGTGAAGCGCCCAAACCGGTGGATGAAACGGCTGAAGCGGAGGCCGAAGCATTAGCGGAGACCCAGGCTTTTCTCAGTGCGGGCGGCAACTTGGACGCCGTTGATGACGACGGTGAGACTCGCCTGCACAGGGCTGTGTTCCAAGGGTACAAACGCGTCACGGAATTCCTCATCGCCGAAGGCGCGGATGTAAATAGCAAGAGCCAACAAGGCTGGACACCGCTGCACGTCGCCGCGCGAGAGGGATACCAGGTACTTGTCCAACTCTTAGTTGCTAATGGCTCGGACGTAGATGCGACTACCAACGAAGATTGGACTCCGCTGCACGTGGCAGCGGGTAAGGATCACCTCTCGGTGATGGGATTCCTCATCGCAAAGGGCGCCGACATCGGCGCGAAAGACCAGGACGGGTGGACGCCGCTACACGTGGCCTCAGGCAAGGGCCATATCGTTGCCGCGGAGCTCCTCATCGCAAGGGGGGCGGACGTAAACGCTGCGGACGACAGAGGCTGGACGCCGCTGCACCGGGCCGCCGTGGGCGGTCACGCCGCTGTCGCCAGGCTCCTCATCGCCAAGCACGCCGACGTAAACGCGATGGATCAGCAAGGCCGGACTCCGCTACACGTAGCCGCAGAGTTGGGTCGCGATGAAATTGTGGAAGGTCTCATCGCGAAAGGCGCGAACATAGACGCGAAGGATCAGCAAGGCCGGACGCCGGCGCAGGTTGCTGTGGTCAAGGGCCACGACGATATCGCAGAACGCCTGCTCGCCACAGGTGCCCAAATCATTGCGAAAACTCAGGACGGCTCGATACCACTGCACTGGGCCGCACTGCGGGACCGTGATGGAGTGGTGGAACTCCTGATCGCCACGGGGGCGGACATGACTACCACAAGCCGGAGAGGCTGGACACCGCTGCATTGGGCAGCACTGCGAGATCATGGCGAGGTGGCGGAACTCCTCATTGCGAAGGATGCGGACACAAATGCAAGAACGCAGGACGGCTGGACACCGCTGCACGTTGCCGCACTGCGGGGGGCCGATCGGGTCGTGGAATCTCTTATCGTCAAAAGCTCGGACGTGAATGCAGCAGCGCGTGACGGGCGGACGCCGCTGCAAATGGCGGCAGAGTCGGGTCACGTCGAGATTGCAAAACAGCTCATCGCCAGTGGCGCGGACGTAAATACGAAAGGCGAGCAAGGCCGGACACCGCTGCACGTAGCGGCATTGAATGGCCATCATACGTTGGCGGAACTACTTATCGAAATGGGCGCGGACGTAAATGCGACGGACAACCGAGGCCAGACTCCGCTACACAGAGCCGCCGCCGGTGGCCACAGCGAGGCGGCGCAACTTCTCATCGCGAAAGGCGCGGACATCAATGGGACGAGGCAGGATGGCTGGGCCTCATTGCACGTGGCTGCCGAACTGGGGCACGATGGGCTGACGCAACTTCTCATCGCCAAGGGCGCGGACCTAAAGGCGATAACCCACCATGGCTGGACGGCGCTGCACGTGGCGGCGAAGTTTGGTCGCGACGCGGTGGCGGAGCGCCTCATCGCGATGGGTGCGGACATGAGTGCAACAACCCGGGATGGCCGAACCCCGCTGCACGTGGCCGCAGAGTTCGGCTATGACGGGATGACGCAACTCCTTATCGCCAAAGGCGCGGACGTAAGTGCGACGGACGGGAGAGGCCAGACACCGCTGCACGGCGCCGCCGCGGCGGGCCATAGCGGCGTGGCGAAACTTCTCGTCGAGAAGGAGGCGGACATAAACGCGAAAAGGCGGGATGGCCGGACGCCCTTGCATGTCGCGGCAGAGTTGGGCCACGACGACATGGTGAAGAGTCTCATCGCCAATGGTGCAAACATAGATGCGAAGGACGCAAAAGGCTGGATCCCGCTACACATGGCGGCAGTGAGGGGCCATGACAGCGTGGTGCAACGTCTCCTCGCAGCCGGGGCGGATGTGAATGCCCAAGCCCAGGACGGTTCAACACCGCTGCACTTGGCGGCGCTACGGGGTCATAATCGGGTGGCAGAGCGTCTCATTGCCAAGGGCGCAGACATCAATGCCAAAGGCCGAGATGGTTGGACCCCGCTGCACGTGGCGGCACTCCGGGGTGACATAGGGGTGGCAGAGCTCCTTATCGCCAAGCAGGCGGACGTAGGTGCCCAAGATGAGCAAGGCTGGGCCCCGCTGCACGCGGCGGCCCTGGCTGCCCGCGTCGGAGTAACGGCACTACTGATCGCTGCCGGAGCAGACGTTGATGCAAACACGCAGGATGGCAGGACGCCGCTGCGCATGGCGGTAGAGTCTGGCAATCACGAGACGGTGAGACAGCTCACCACGAACGGCGCCGACGCAAATGCCGGGGACCAGCAAGGCCGGACACCGCTGCACCTGGCGGCTGGGTCAGGCCACGACCAGATTGTGACACTCCTTGTCACCAGTGGTGCGAGCGTAAATGCGAAAGACCGGAACGACTGGACGCCGCTGCACGAGGCCGCAAAGTCAGGTTATGAGCAGATAGCCGAACTCCTCATTGCCGGCGGCGCGGACGTAAACACGAAGGACACCCAAGGCCGCAGTCCTCTGCGAATCGCCCAGCGCGAACACTATGACGCCGTCGCCAGCATCCTCCGCAAGCACGGAGCGCAAGAATGAGGATTAGCACTTTGGATCCCATGGGGATTGCGACCTCTCCCAGCAGGTGAGTACCCAGCGACAACGGCTCTATGCCCAGCCGATACCCCAGGTTGCGTGTGCAATCGATCTTCAGCTGGTAAGATTCCTGCCATGGATCGAGACGAAGCCATCAAGCTGCTAAGAGGTGGCGAGGAAGGTGTCAAACAGTGGAATCAGCTACGAGAGTTTGGCACAGTAATACCCTCTCTGGCTGAGGCCGACCTCAGCGGGGCCAATCTCAAGGACGCCAACCTCAGCGAGGCCAACCTCAGCGAGGCCATCCTCAGCGAGGCCAACCTCAGCAAGGCCAACCTCAGCAAGGCCAACCTCAGCGAGGCCAACCTCAGCAAGGCCAACCTCAGCGAGGCCAACCTCAGCAAGGCCAACCTCAACGAGGCCGACCTCAGCGGCGCCAACGCCATCGAGGCCAGCCTCAGCAATGCCAACCTCTGCGAGGCCAACCTCCACGGCGCCAACCTCCTCGGCGCCGACCTCGTGGCCGCCAAACTCAGCAGGACCGACCTCAGCGTTGCAAAGCTCCAGTCTGCGCGCCTCTCTCACGCTATCCTTGACCATTCGGTCCTGGAGCACGCCCGCTTTTCGGAAGCTGACCTCACTAAGGCACAACTTAATCATGCCAGAGGTGCGGGCGTCGTTTTTGAAAAGGCCGATCTGTCCGAGGCAGAGCTTACAGATGTAGTGATGCCAGACAGTGACTTCCGTGGCGCCAATTTGCGCGGCACCTCATTCGGGGGTGCTGATCTGCAAGGCAGCACATTTTTGGACGCCGAAGTTGACTCAACTACCAGCT
>Ga0114930_10002671_pt1 | contig 15974 bp, 11 predicted proteins | sample AnhtaG_FD_87300 | JGI IMG/M metagenome (GOLD analysis project Ga0114930, IMG submission 87300) | Deep subsurface microbial communities from Anholt, Denmark to uncover new lineages of life (NeLLi) - Anholt_01485 metaG | ecosystem: Environmental > Aquatic > Marine > Oceanic > Sediment | place... | reverse complement strand
GTAGGCTATAACACAAAGAACAAAAAGGTTGTCTATTTCTACATCATATTTCCCTAACTTGCTTTGTCTGTTTTCACGCAGATAGCGTCTGGCTGCCTTTCCATCAAATATATCAGTCGCTCCCCCAATCAAGGCTAGAATAACTACCGCTATATAGGCATCCTTCCCTATGAAGCTTAAGGAAAGAATTGTCAGACCGATGATAGCCCGACTCAGAGTTAGAAAATCAGCTAAATTTCCCTTAACAAAGGAGAGGGTTTTGCTTTCTACCCCTAGACTAGTTTTATCATTTCCGGTCATAGTCAAGCTATTTTACCATACTATACTCTTTTGCCCTACCCTTTTTGCTAACTTTTTAGCACCACCTCAACCTCTCCGCAAATTATTAGGTAAGCAACCCTTCACTTATGCTAAAATACTCTCTGAGGGGCTTTACAAATGATTCCTATTAAGCTAGCAATGCGCAATTTTATGTGCTACCGGGATAATGTACCGCCACTCTATTTGGATGGCATCCATACCGCCTGCATCAGTGGTGATAATGGCAACGGTAAATCGGCGCTGATTGATGCTATAACCTGGGCACTGTGGGGGCGAACCAGGGCCAGAAGCGATGACGACCTGGTTCATTCAGGTCGGACTGAAACGGAGGTGGAGTTTAACTTTGCCGTAGGACAACAACGGTATCGAATCATACGCAAGCACTCTAAGCCTAAACGGCGAGGGCGCTCAGGACAAACTATCCTGGAATTTCAGACAGCGACTGGAGATGGCTTCAGGTCAATTACCGGCGATAGCCTAGCCCAGACACAGCAAAAGATTACCGATGTCCTGCACATGGACTACCCCACATTCATTAATAGCGCTTTCCTGCGGCAGGGTCATGCTGATGACTTTACTATCAAGCGACCAGTTGAGCGTAAGCAAGTACTGGCTGATATTCTGGGACTTTATGTCTACGATGAGCTTGAGGAACAAGCCAAAAGCCTGGCCAAACAGCAGGAAACGGAAAAGTCACAACTTGAGAGTGCTATTGAAGACATAAATAATGAATTAACCCAAAAGCCGGCTTACCAGGCTGAGTTTGAACAGGCACAAAGCGAACTTTCTCAAGTAGAAAAGATAGTACAGGAGCAAGAATCCCGGCTAAATGAGCTGCGAAAGGAAAAGGAATCCTTGGAAAGAAAGAAGGTGCAACTAACCCAGCTAGAGGTACACATAAAAGACACGGAAAGGAACCTGGAGCGCTGGGATGAGCAAGTCAGGCAACATCGCTCCAGAGTTAAAGAGTACGAAGAGGTAATAGCCCAGCGTGCCGTCATAGAGCAAGGCTATACTCAGCTTACCGAAGCCAGGAAATTATGTAATGAACTTGACCAGAAGCTCAGACAAGTAACTACGCTGAACGAGCGTAAACACCACCTGGAGATAACCGTTGTTAAGGCTGGAGAAGCCTTAATCACTGACCATGCCGTAGCTCAAAGCAGAATCGGGGAACTGGAAATCAGCTCTCAAAAATTACCCCAGCTTAAAAATGAACTACAGCAGATATCAGCTCAATTGCGTCTCCTGGCTGATTCAGAAGAAAGGCTACAAGAGAAAAGGCAAAGTGGTAAAGAATTACGAGCTCAGCTCAACTACCTGGAATCCAATAGAGTCCAGCTTACACAAGAGATAGCAGAAATAGACGAAAAGCTCAAATTGCTGCTTACCCAACGGGAAGCCAAATGTCCCCTCTGTGAGACAGAGATAGGCACAGACGGTCTCAAGCTTATTGAGACTAAATATACTGCTGACCGGTACCATAAATCCGAATCCTTAAAGTCAAATCAAGCTGAGCTAGTTCAGAAGGAAACCGAGGTTAAGTCGCTGGAAAGTGAAATATCCCAGCTAGAAGCCAGATTAAATCAGGATAGAGCCTCGGCGCAGGGCAAAGCCAGCGTAATCAATAAATCAATTACTGAAGCTGAAGAGGCTGGTAATAAGCTAGACGAGCAAAGAAAAGCACTGGCTGAGATTGAACAGCGCCTAGCCAGGAAGGATTTTGCCGCTATTGAGCAAGAGGCACTGAGACAGCTTGAAGAAGAAATAGCCAAACTGGACTACAACCCTCAGCAACATGAACAGGCGCGCCAGCGGGTGAGCACTCTAGAACAGTATGAACAACCAAAGCAAAAACTGGAAGAAGCCGACAGGCTCATCATCCAAGAAAGGGAGGCTGCTTCTAGGGCAGAGGACACTGCTCAAGAATTGCGCCACGGCCTGGAGATTGATAATCAAAAAAGGCAAGACCTAGCCACGGAACTGGTTTCGCTCCCCCAGTTAGTCGACAATTTGACACAAGCTGAAACCGAACACCAGGCGCTAATGGCACAGCAAAAGCAAGCCCAGGAGATACTATGGAGTGTGAAGATAAAGCTTGAGCGGTGTTCTGAACTGGAAATAAGAAAGAAGGAAAAGGAAAAGCTACTAGGTCAATCTTCAAAGCAGGAGAAAATCTATAAAGACTTGGCTCAAGCTTTCGGCAAAAAGGGCATACAAGCTATGCTTATTGAAATGGCAATCCCCGAAATTGAAACTGAAGCCAATAAATTGTTGGCACGCATGACCGATAATAGGATGCACGTAAAAATTGAAACCCAGCGAGAAACAAAAAAGGGAGAAGTGGTTGAGACCCTGGATATTAATATCTCTGATGAGTTAGGAATACGAAATTACGAAATGTTTAGTGGTGGCGAAGCCTTTCGCATTAACTTTGCTATTCGTATTGCCCTGTCCAAGCTATTAGCCCGGCGAGCCGGGGCACCGCTTCCCACCCTGATTATTGACGAAGGCTTTGGCACTCAAGACAGCACTGGCATCGAAAAACTTAAAGAAGCGATAAACTCCATCCAAGATGACTTTGATAAGATACTGGTTATAACTCATATTGCGGAGCTTCGAGATGCCTTCCCCACACGTATTGATGTTATCAAAACGGCTGAAGGCTCAACGCTTCAGTTTAGTTAAATTTATATAACTGTCAACACAATTTTGAGTCAGTACGAATTGTTTTCCCGAAATTTATAGACCAAGGACAGGGGCAATCTCTTGCATTGCTTTTAGCCCCAGCTCAATAAACTCGTCAAGCTCAACGCTGAGTTGGCTACACAGAGATATTTGTTGTCTATCTACACCGGCGGCAAAGCTCTTTTCCTTAAACCTTTTCCTAACCGACTTAGCCTCAACGCCAGCCAGCTTTTTATCCGGGCGCACCAGGGCAGCCGCAATGATTAAGCCAGTTAAGGGGTCAACACAAAAGAGAGCCTTATCAAGCTTCGTCTCTAGAGGGACAGCGTGCGTCTCATTATGGCAAAAGATGGCATGAGCCATAGCCTCACTAGCTCCCAGCTCCCTAGCCAGGTCAGCACCCAGCTTGCTATGACTATTCATATCCCCTCCAGTAAGTTCCATATCTATATCATGCAGAAGCCCGGTGAGCCCCCACTCCTCTTCATCCTCACCAAGGCGTCTGGCTAGGGAACACATAATAGCCTCGGTAGCCAGCATGTGCTTCACCAGATTTGCATTCTCCACATTATCTTTAATAGAATCAAGCGCTTCTTCTCGTGTCATTTTCACCCTCCTTCACTACTGCCGGGTCTCAGAAGCAAGGTTAGTATAAAGCCTACAGTTGCGATTATAACACAAATTAAAAAAGCCAGACTGTAGCTACCGGTTGTATCAAATATGTGACCAGCCAGGATGGGACTGACCGTCGCTCCAATGGTACCGGCAAAATTAGAAGTCGCCAGGATTACACCATGAGACCTCAGTCCAAATAGCTCAGCCACTATTGGTGAGAACAATACCTGCATGCCACCATAGGCAAAGCCGAAAATACCGGCAAACGGATAGAGCATCCACGTCTCTCTGGTCGGCAGTAGCCAGAGAAAAGCTATTGCCATTAGTATAAAGCTCATGACGAAAGCTAACTTATTTCCCAACCTATCACCAGTAATACCCATTACGTTCACGCCAACAATAAAGAGCGCCCCAACAATAGCCAGAATATTAGCCGCGTTGACTGCTGAAATTCCCATTCCAGTGGCATGAATAACAATATGCACCATTATAAGCGGCACACAGAATAGGAAGACGAAGTACATTCCGCAAACCAGCCAGAACTGTCTGGTATGAATTGCTTCCCGGAGGGAAAATCCTCTAGCTTCTGAAACTGAACTTTCTTGTTCTACCTCACCATAGGGTAACTGTCCTATTTGACGTGGGTCACGCCTGAGAAACTGCGCTGCCAGTACCATCAATATCAAACCAATGGTACCAACAATAATATAAGATATGCGCCAGTCATAAATAGAGATGAGCCGACTAGCCAAGGGGGGAATAACCACCGTGCCTAAACCCATACCTGAGAAAACAATGCCAGTCATCATCCCCCTTCTTCTGACAAACCACCTAGCTACAATTGACAGTACGGCAATATAGGCACTCATACCAATAGGTATTATCACCCCCCAAAATAGATATAGCTGCCAGAGAGCACCGATCCGAGACATTAGTAAACAGCCTAAGCCTAAAATGAAGCCACAGGCTCCGATAACTCTTCGGGGGTCAAACCTATCGCATAATCTGGCGGTGACAATGCAGAATATGCCAAATAATAAAGTATTAAGCGATGCGGCACCCGCGGTCAGTGCCCTTGTCCAGCCAAACTCCACCAGCAACGATTCAAAAAAGACACCAAAACTGTAGTACGTTCCCCAGATCACCGTCAGGATGAAGATGGCAACTATAACTACAATATAGCCATAGTAAAACCCTGTCTTCCCCGTTCTATTCATAGGCGAGTTCTCCCTTGCCTTCAAGTCTAATGGGCGGCGTTAAGGATAAGGCCAGCACACAACCTATAAGAGCCACGATAGCACAGATTAAGAAAGCCAGATTATAGCTACCGGTCACATCAAATATATAGCCAGACAGAACAGGGCTAACTGCACCTCCGATGGTGAAGCTAAAGCCAAAATTTCCCACGAGTACACCCACTGCACTTAAGCCGAATAACTCCGTTGTCGCTAAGGACTGCAAAGCTGACAAACCACCATAGGCAAAACCGAAAACAGCGCCAAATAGGTAAAACATCCACAACTCTCTGGCTAACTGCAGCCAGAATAGAGCAGCCGACATCAGAATTAGGGCAAAAACAAGGCACCTCTTAGCTCCAAGCCTATCACTAGCACTACCCATTGTAATCCTGCCGACAATGCTTATCCCACCAACAGCGGCTAGAATAGTGGCCGCATTAACTGCTGAGATTCCCAATCCAGTGGCATGCGGGACAATATGCACCATGGCTGTTTGTAAACTGAAGCCAAAACAGAAGTATATGGCACAAACCATCCAGAACTGCCTGGTACGAATTGCCTCCTGGAAAGAAAAATCCCTGGCTCTTGGAACTAAACTTTCCTGTTTTACCTTATCTTCACCATACGGCAACTGCCCTATTTGATGCGGGTCACGCTTCAGAAACTGGGCTGCCCCTAAAAGCAATACCAGAGTAATAATACCTAAAATAATATATGAGATACGCCAATCGTAAGCTGAAATGAGCCGGCTGGCCAGCGGGGCAATAACCAGTGTGCCAAAGCCAATGCCCGAAACAACAATGCCGGTCATTAGCCCCCTTCTCTCCACAAACCACCTGGCTACTGTAGACGTCAATGGAGCAAAGAAACCGCTTATACCAACGGCTATCAGCACCCCATAGAACAGATATAGTTGCCATACAGCATTAATTTGTGACATTAATAAGTAACCTAAACCCACAAACAAGCCGCAGGCTGTACTCACTATCCTCGAACCAAGCCGGTCAGTTAGTTTCCCGGCGATAATACCCATAAAACCAGCTACCAACAGACCTGCCGAAAAGGCGCCTGAGGTCAGTGCCCTCGTCCCGCCAAACTCGGCCAGTAGCGACTCAAAAAAGACGCCAAAACTATAAAATGTTCCCCACCCTAATACCATCATGAGAAAAGCAGCTATAACTATAATATAGCCGTAGAAGAATTCTGGTTTTCCGGTTCTACTCAAATGCAAGTATCTCCTTTACCTATAATCAAAACATGCCCCGCTCTAACTAGTTATACGTATTTGCCGGGAAATCAAAGACGGCAACAACCACATATTTTATAATCGGATTTAACCGCCAAGATTCAAGCCGTTTGCTTTTCTCTCCCCCTTTTAAGTGGTGTTAAGGATAAGATTAGTATAACGGCTATAACCGCCAGGACAGCACAGGCTAGAAAAGCCAGGCTGTAGCTACCGGTTATATCAAATATGTGACCAGACAGGACAGGACCAGCCGCACCTCCGATGGTGTAAATAAAGGAAACACTTCCCAGTATTACGCCAAGTGAACTCAAGCCGAATAACTCAGCTGTCAACAGCGGCTGCATAGTCATCGTGCCAGCGTAACCAAAACCAAAGACAACACTAAACAGGTAAAGCATCCACAACTCTTTGGCTATCTGCAGCCAGAGGAAAGCAACTAACAGCAGAATAAGGGAAAAAACAAGGGACGGCTTAATTCCAAGCCTATCACTAGCACTACCCAGTACAAGCTTGGCAACAATGCTTGCCCCGCCAATAGCCGCCAAAATGTTGGCAGCACTGATTGCTGGAATTCCCAGCTCAGTGGCGTGCGGGACAATATGCACCCCTACTGTGTGTAAACAGAAACCAAAACAGAAGTATATGATGCAAATCATCCAAAACTGCCTGGTATGAATTGCCGCTTGGAAATGAAACCCTCGGGCTTCTGAAACTGAGCTTTCCTGTTTTACTTTATCTTCACCATACGGCAACTGCCCTATTTGATGCGGGTCACGCTTCAGAAACTGCGCTGCCACTATCATAAATACCAGAGTGATGATACCGATAATTATATAGGTAGGGCGCCAGTCATAAATGGAGATGAGCCGACTAGCCAGTGGGGGAACAATTATTTGGCCAAAACCTATGCCTGAAGCAACAATGCCGGTCATCAGCCCCCTTCTCGCCACAAACCATTTGGCCACTGTAGGTAGCAATGCCGGCCAGATGCCACCTATACCAGCTGCTACTATCAACCCGTAGAACAGATATAGTTGCCATATAGCATTAACCTGCGACAGTAACAAAAAGCCCAAACCTAAAAAGAAGCCGCAGGCTATACCTACTATCCTGGAACCAAGCCGGTCACTTAGTCTCCCGGCGAAAATACCCAAAAAACCAGCTACCAATGTACACAGTGAGTAGGCAGCTGAGGTCGCTGCCTTCGTCCAACCAAATTCAGCTATCAGCGGCTTAAAAAAGACGCCAAAAGTATAGTTTAAGCCGAATGTCAGCATCATGATGATGGAGGCGGATAAAACAATAATGTAGCCGTAAAAGAACCGTGGCTCTTTACTCTCGATTGATGGCAAATCTTCCTGCCTGGTCAAAAGTCGCCCCTTTAGACATTCCTACATATTTTATAAAGGAGATAATTATTTATTTCCCGGTAAACCTCTAACTGGCCTTAAGAGCAGGACGAGTATCAAATCTACAACCCCGATGACAGCGCAGAGTAAGAAGGCTAGATTATAGCTATTGGTTACATCAAATATAAGGCCGGCTAAAACCGGCCCAGTAGCCCCACCAATGGTATCAGCAAAGAAAACAAAGCCTAAAAGTACACCATGGACACGCATCCCGAATATCTCAGCCACCATTGGTGATTCCATTGTCGCCAGACCCCCGTGGCCGAAGCCGAAGACAGCACCAAACAAATACAACATCCAAGGGTCTTTAGCTACTAACAGCCACAACAAAGCTATTACCATTAGTATAGAGCTGGTAACCATTGATAATTTACTACCTGCCCGGTCAGCGACCATACCCATTAGAACTCTGCCTGCAATGCCCCCTCCGCCAATAAAAGCCATAATAGCAACCGCATTGGTTGGTGAAATACCCTGGCCGGTGGCATAAATTACCATGTGTACTATTAAAATGTAATAAAGAAAATAAGTGCAAAAATATACACCGCTAAGCAGCCATAGCTGCCCGGTATAAAGTGCCTCTCGAAAAGACAACCCCTCAACCTTTGCCTGTGAATCTATTGGGCTTATTTCATTGCTACCATATGGTAACTGCCCCATTTGATACGGGTCGCGCTTTAGAAATTGTGCGGCTGGTACAATTACTACTAAGGCCAGAGCACCTATCATAATGTACGAAATTCGCCAGCCATAAACAGAGGTAATCTGGCTAGCTGCAGGTAATAGAACCATTAAAGCAATACCAGTGCTAGCTAAAACGATGCCGGTCATCAGCGCTCTCATTTTGACAAACCACCTGGCTACTGTAGACAGTAACGGGACAAGAGCAGCACTCATACCAATGCTAATCACGCCGTAGAACAGATATAACTGCCAGAGAGCATTTAACCTTGATGTTAGCAGATAGCCTAAGCACAGTAAGATGCCGGCGACTGTCATTATTCTACGGGGACCAAACCTATCATTTAATCTCCCCACTCCGATGGAAAGAAGACCGGTTAGAATCCAGGATATTGAGAAGCCCCCTGAGGTCAGTGCCCGCGTCCAGCCAAACTCATCCAGCACTGGTTCAAAAAATACACCAAAGGAATGACGCGCCCCCCACATTACCACAGAGATACATAACGCAGCGGCAACTATGATATAGCCGTAAAAGAACTTTGGCCTTTTGGTTCTATTTGAAGGTGAAATCTCTTCCTGACCTTTAATCAAAAAACCTTTCTAAACTATTTTAGACAAATTTCATATAGAACAACCGAGGGCTCAACCAGTCAGGGCATATTCAATATCTCTATGCAATACGCGGCTTAAATACTGCCCGGTAGCTGAAGACTTCTTCTGAACTACCTCCTCAGGGGTGCCGGTAGTGACGATATAGCCACCACGGTCACCAGCCCCCGGTCCAAGGTCAATAATATAGTCGGCGTTCTTCATCACATCCAGGTGGTGCTCAATGACAATCACCGTATTACCAGCATCAACCAGACGCTGTAGCACCCGTAGTAATGCTGCTATATCCTCAAAGGAAAGGCCTGTTGTCGGTTCGTCAAGGATATATAGCGTCTTGCCGGTAGACCGCTTCGATAGCTCAGTGGCTAGCTTTACTCTCTGTGCCTCACCACCGGAAAGGGTAGGGGCTGGCTGACCTAAACGAATATAGCCCAGACCAACATCATGGAGTGTCGCCAGCTTACTCCTTACCCTGGGGAAATGCTCAAAGAAAGACAGGGCCTGCTCCACAGTCATATCCAGCACCTCGGCTATGTTCTTGCCCTTGAATCTAATCTCCAGAGCCTCGCGGTTATAACGCTTTCCCTTACACACCTCACAGGGAACGGTTACATCAGGCAGGAATTGCATCTCAATCTGAATAAATCCCTCACCACGGCAAGCCTCACAGCGCCCACCCTTAACATTGAACGAGAACCGACCTGGAGCGTAGCCTCTCATCCTAGCCTCGGGAACGGTGGCGAAAAGTTCACGAATCGGGGTAAAGGTTCCGGTGTAAGTGGCTGGATTGCTGCGAGGGGTACGCCCGATAGGGGACTGGTCAATATTGATTACCTTATCAATATGCTCCACACCAAGGATATCATCACAGTCGCCAGCCCTTTCCCTTGACCGATAGAAAATATGCGCCAGCTTCTTATACAGAACTTCATCAATAAGAGTACTCTTACCACTGCCCGAAACTCCGGTAACGCAAACAAATTTGCCCAGCGGAATATGGACATCTATGTTTTTTAAGTTATTCTGTCTAGCCCCCTTTATTATTATCTCCTTGCCTGAGCCGGGACGGCGCCTCTGGGGTAAAGTAATCCGTTTCATCCCGCTGAGATACTGACCGGTTATTGACTCTTTGCAATTCATGATATCGGTCAGAGTCCCCGTGGTCACAATCCAGCCCCCATGTTCCCCAGCCCCGGGCCCCATATCGATAATGTGGTCAGCAGCCCGCATCATGGCTTCATCATGCTCCACAACCAGTATCGTATTACCCAAATCTCTTAGCCTCTTCAAGGTCTCAATCAAGCGGAAGTCATCAGCGGGGTGCAAACCCACTGTCGGCTCATCACAGATGTAAAGCACCCCCATAAGGCCACTGCCAATCTGGGTGGCCAGGCGAATCCGCTGTGCCTCACCGCCGGAAAGGGTAGCTGATGGGCGGTCAACAGTAAGATAGTCCAGACCTACATCCCTGAGGAAGCCAAGGCGGGCTTGAATTTCCTTTAGAATTTCGCGGGCTATTATCTGCTCGCGCTCATTAAGTATCGCTCTCTTACCATTACCACCAATAGTAGCCGCCCACTCCAGCGTCTGAGTTACTGACATGGCGCCGACCTCGGCAATATTTCTACCACCGACGGTTATCGCTAACGCCTCCGGTTTGAGTCGCTTTCCTTCGCAGACAGGGCATGGTGTGGATATCATGTAGCGCTCTATGCCAGCCCGTGATTGCTCGGATTCGGTATCACGGTATAGTCGCTCCAGGCGAGGTATTACCCCCTCAAAACCACTAAAATATTCCCTGACCCTCCCGAAACGGTTTCTATGCCTTAATAACTCTCCACCTTCCCCATAGAATATCAGCTTAAGTTGATGTTCAGTTAGCTCCTTAACCGGCTGATTCAGGGAAAAGCCGTACTGTCGGGCTAAATCCTCAAGCTGGTAGTAATACCAGGTCTGCCATTGATAGGGATGGATGGCTCCCTGAGCCAGTGATAGCTCTTTATTGGGGATAATTAGGTCAGGGTCTATCTCTAGCTTAACCCCTAACCCAGTGCAGGCAGGACAGGCACCGTGAGGACTATTAAAACTAAATGTTCTAGGGGCAATCTCACCCAGGCTGATTCCACAGTGGATACAGGCAAAGTGCTCTGAGAATAGTAATTCCTCACCATCAACAATAGACACCAGGACTACCCCCGCCCCAAGCTTGAGAGCAGTTTCTACTGAATCGGCAATACGGCTCTGGCTCCCGCTCTGCCCGATTACCAATCTATCCACCACCGCCTCAATGGAATGCTTCTTGTTCTTGTCGAGCTGAATCTCCTCAGACAGGTCATAAATACGCCCATCAACCCGAACCCTGACATAACCTGCCTTGCGCAAATTATCAAATATCGCCTGATACTCACCCTTACGGTCTCTAACTAGCGGCGCCAGAATCAGGATACGGTTATTTTCAGGGAGAGCTTGAATTGCATCCACAATCTGCTGCACTGTTTGCATGGCAATCTCTCGCCCGCATTTAGGGCAATGAGGATGCCCAACCCGGGCAAAAAGTAGACGCAGGTAATCATAAATTTCGGTTACCGTGCCAACAGTAGACCGTGGATTACGACTCGGCCCCTTCTGGTCAATAGAGACGGCTGGACTCAGTCCTTCAATATAATCAACTTCGGGCTTTTCCATCCTGCCCAGAAACTGGCGAGCATAAGCGGATAGGGACTCCACATAGCGGCGTTGCCCCTCGGCATAGATGGTATCAAAGGCTAATGAACTCTTTCCTGACCCCGAGACACCGGTAATAACCACCAGTTTATCACGAGGGATGACTACATCTATGTTCTTGAGATTATGCTCACGAGCCCCTTTGATGACTATAGCATCTAATGGCATATCCAAGACCTTCCCTTATCTAGCAGGTTAATTGTAGCATCAGACCAAGAGTATAAACAAGCTTTCCCCCTAGCTAGACCCGTTAAAAAGGAGTATACTATAGGTAGCTAAAAATTAAGATCGGTTCTCGTTTAAAGGTAGGGAAAGGGAAGTAACGGTGGTGACTATTCAACCGTAGTTATTAAGCCATAAAGGAATTTCAAATGAGATGCCAAAATTGCGGTAAAGATATAGATGAGTCTCTTTTTCTCCCTCCTTTAACCTATTGTCCGTACTGTGGGCAAAATCTGGAAGCAAGCGGTAGAGAGCAAGCCAGTAAAGAGATACTTTTCTGTCCATATTGTGGCAAAGAACTAGACGGCAAGGTGAATTTCTGTCCTTATTGTGGTAGAGAGCTAGCCAGGCGTATAACAACCTATGAGGAGAAACAGGAAGCCAGCAAACCCGCCGATTTTAGAGCGAAACCGATAAAATCGATAATAAAGATACCTATTTCGATGAGAAGGCAAGACAAACTCTACAAGCAGTGGACAAAGTACGCTGACCTTCCTCCTGAAGATGTCCCCTCTGGGGAGATTCCCAGGGATATGCCGGCGAGAGAAGGGATAAATTTACGACGCCTTCCTGTCCTGTATATCTTACTCGGAGTTTGCATAGTTATGTTGGTTGTGGGCTTTACCCTTCTCATTATGAAATCTTGCTGAGTAAGCCGTGGTTTGTCAAGACCTGCCTGAAAATCAGACTTAAAACTACTCCTGATGGCTAAAAGACCATATAGCCAGAAGGATCATGACCGCCCCAAACACTGCCAGCAAAGTGATGTTTTCCCAGAGTGACAGCGTATGCCCAAAGAGGTTGATGGCAAAAGCAGAGCCGGGTGTTGTTCCAAGTACTACCTGACGGATTGGAGCAATGCCATAGGTAGCCGGATTGAGCTTAACAATGACATTCATCCACGATGGCAGCCCCTCCAGTGGGAAGAACACCCCGGAGAGGAATACCATGGGAAACATCAACATCTGCATAACGGCCTGAAACGCCTCCATGGACCTGATGCGTGTGGCCAATAAAATACCTAGAGAGCCCATGGAAACGGCGAGCAGTAACATCAGGGGCAATAGTGCCAGAATAGTCCATGCGGAAAAAGAGACGCCAATCAGGGGGGCGAGTAAGAGAATTATCATCCCCTGGAACAGCGCCACTGTTGCTGCCCCCAGTGTCTTCCCTATAGCAACTGAAGCGCGGCTGATTGGTGCTACTAAAACTTCCTTCAGGAAACCGAACTCTCTATCCCAGACCACGGACACTCCAGCCATAAACGAACTCATAAGTACTGTCATACCAATAATACCGGGGAATATAAACTGAACAAAATCTATGCCAGGACCGAGGGAGCCCATCCTGGCACTCAGTCCGCTACCGAACACGAACAAGAACAGGAGAGGAAAGGTTATAGACCCAGCCATACGCATCTTGTCGTGCCAGAAGCGGAGTATATCACGATACCAGATGGTGTACACTCCACGCAGGTTTTTCATCTCTCCCTCCTAGTGCCGCATGCGGCGACCATGTTGACGAACCGTTGCCTTGAATACATCACTAACTTGCTCCTGCCGTATTTCTCGCCCAGTGAGCTTGAGGAAGACGTCATCTAGGCTAGGGTGGCGCAGGCTAACACTCCGTATCCTGGTGCCAAATTCCTTGATGAAGGTAGGGATGAATTCCTCTCCACTCTCCACCTCAAAGGTGACCCCGTCACTATCATGTCTGGCCTGGATTCGGTAGCGAAGGCCGATTTCCTCAGCAGCCCTTTCATCATCATCAGTTTTCACAGAGATGATATCTTTTCCCACTGCATCCTTTAGCTTCTCCGGAGTGTCTATGGCGATGAGCTTTCCGTGATCGATGATAGCAATGCGGTCAGCTTTATCAGCCTCATCCATGTAGTGAGTAGTCAGGAAAATGGTAGTCCCCTCACGCTGTCGTAGCTCAAGTATATAATCCCATATGCGGCTGCGTGTTTGTGGGTCTAGCCCTAGCGTGGGCTCATCTAAGAATAGCACCTTGGGGTAGTGCAATAGCCCCCTGGCTAGCTCCAGGCGACGTTTCATACCTCCGGAATAGGTGCGCACCTGGCTGTGGCGCTTGTCCCACAGCTCCATCATTTTGAGTACCTGCTCAATCCTCTGCTCGCGAACTGAAGCCGGCACATGATACACCATGGCATGAAAACGCAGGTTTTGTAATCCGCTGAGTTGTTCATCAAGACTGGGATCCTGAAAGACCAGCCCAATTGACTGGCGCACCTGGCTCTGCTGGCGCACCACATCGAAGCCGTCAATTAGAGCTTGCCCCGACGTCGGTTTAGATAAGGTACACAGGATGTTGATGGTTGTAGTCTTACCCGCCCCGTTCGGACCCAGGAAGCCAAAGATTTCCCCTGTTGCCACACTGAAACTGATGTTGTCTACTGCGACCAGTTCGCCGAATCTCTTGACCAGATTTTCCACCTTGATTACGCAATCGCTCATGTCTCTCCTGAAGGATAATAATAGTTAAGCGGCGGTCATTAGCAGCCGGTATGTTGGGTCACTCGCCTGTGTTTCCTTAACTCGATACTATCACTCACACCGTCGTTATTATTCTAACATTTTTAGCTTATCATTGTTTGGAAGCAAGACGGTCAAAACAGGGTAGCCAGCCAACCGTAGTTTTCAACCAATGTGTTATACTTATAGCTGAAAGAGCTCAAATTCCACTTGGGAAGAGGCGCCGATTTGCTCGGCCACGCTTTATTGTTCGCTTTTTATCAATGAAAGGGCCGAAAACATGTCTTACCGAGCCGATATTACTATCATTGGGGCTGGTGTAATCGGGTTAGCCATCGCAGCACAATTAGCAAGGCAGGATAGGGAAGTCTATGTGCTGGAAAAGAACGGAACATTTGGTCAGGAAACGAGCAGCAGGCACAGCGGGGTTATTCACTCCGGTATCTATTATCCCGAGGGCTCGCTAAAAGCCAAAATGTGTGTCGCTGGAAATCATATCCTTTATGAACTCTGTAAACGGTGCGGCATAGGTCATAGAAGGCTAGGAAAATTGATAGTAGCCACAAGTGATGAGGAAACGGGGGAATTACAGAGGTTGCTGGAGAGAGGCCAAAGGAATGGTGCCGAGGGGCTAAGGACACTGTCACGACGGGAGCTAAAGGAGTTAGAGCCATACGTAAAGGGTGTGGCGGCTATTCTGTCCCCCTCAACCGGCATCATTGACGCCTATGCGTTAATGCAATACTTCATCGCCAAAGCAACGGAAAAAGGAGTTCAAATAGCCTATAAAACAGAAGTTGTAGGCATAGAAAAAGCCACTGATGAATACAAAATTATCGTAGAAGACGGCTCAGGAAAATTTTCCTTTACGACCAGGATTTTAATAAACTGCGCTGGCCTCTACTGTGATAAAGTGGCTGAGCTAGCTGGAATAGATATAAACCAGGCAGGCTACAAGCTACACTATTGCAAAGGGGAGTACTTCAGCGTAGGCGGAGGCAAAAACACACTGGTCAAAAGGTTAATATATCCCGTGCCACCTCCCGAAATCACTGGAGTAGGCATTCATGTCATCCTTGATTTAGAAGGAAGAATGCGGCTGGGTCCCAGTATCCATTATGTAGATAGCATAGATTATGCTGTTGACTATCAGCACAAACAACTCTTTTACGATTCAGTACGAAGATTTTTACCGTCGATAGAATATGATGACCTGGAACCGGAGATGGCCGGAATCAGGCCGAAGCTTCAAGAACCCGGGGAAAATGTCAAAGACTTTGTGATTCGGGAAGAAAGCGATAAAGGCCTGCCAGGATTTATCAATCTTATCGGCATTGAGTCTCCAGGTCTAACCGCCTCACCAGCTATAGCCGAATATGTTGGAGGCGTGGTTGGAGAGCGGTTAGGAAAGAATTGTAACTGCATTCCGCGCTCCCAGTAGTTCACCTCCTAGTGGATATGGAGCGTTGTTGCGGCGATATTGACAAACTGCCGTTCTCATGTATACTTTGGGAAAGAGGTGTTCAATGCCAAAGTGCCCTAATTGTGGTCAGACAACTGCAAGAACTGAGGATTGGGCCTGCCAATGGTGCGGTTATCCCCTGTTTTCGAAGTCTTATGAAAAGATACCGAAGACTTATAAACAACTGCAAGAAGAGAGACTGTATGAGCAGGAACCGACTGTGAGCGAGGAAGCCGAACCAGTGCCGGAGCCTGAACCAGTGCC
>Ga0114930_10002670_pt1 | contig 15977 bp, 8 predicted proteins | sample AnhtaG_FD_87300 | JGI IMG/M metagenome (GOLD analysis project Ga0114930, IMG submission 87300) | Deep subsurface microbial communities from Anholt, Denmark to uncover new lineages of life (NeLLi) - Anholt_01485 metaG | ecosystem: Environmental > Aquatic > Marine > Oceanic > Sediment | place... | reverse complement strand
AGTCGTCCTTGGCGGCTACTTGGAGGGGCTGCGCGAGAGCGGGTGGCGTGGGGATGTACAAGTGGTGCGTTTCGGGTTCGTGGCGTCTACGGTGCTTCGAGCGGGGCTGACGTGGCTGTGGTCATTGTGTCGGGGTTTCCAGAGAAGTCAGTCTGACGAGCCCAATGAGACAGAGCGGGAGCTAGTCGAAAAGCGGGCGACACGAGTCCGCTTTATGTTGGGTCTGGCGCAAGAAGCATATGAGCTTCTGGATGTCATTGCGTAGCGAGCTGCCAAGCTCGCAACATACGAGCGACCGCCAGGAGCGCGTCAGCGGGCAGGTTGACCCCAACCTCTGCTATACAGTCCGTCCAGACGAGATGTTACCGAACGGGAATTGCCAGTTGAGGGACGCTGCTATATACTAGGTCTCAACGGCACAGTGGCCGAGAACGAAATGGACATCTAGCAGCACCTAACAGACAAGAGGGACAGAATGGAGAATGTGCTCGCAACGATAAGGGAATTGTTTACAGTGTATGGACTCAAGATCATCGCTGCGATCCTTGTTCTCGTCGTTGGACGATGGCCTGCAAAGCTGTTGAGCAAGGCTGTAGAGAACGTGATGACGAAGGCCAAGGTGGATCCCACCCTTGTGACCTTTGTCAAGAATCTGACCTATGTCGCCTTGGTGACGTTTGTTGTGTTGACCGCTCTTAGCCAGCTTGGCATACAGACAACCTCATTTATCGCTGTCTTGGGGGCTGCTGGGTTGGCTATTGGGTTAGCGCTACAAGGGTCACTGGCAAACTTTGCGGCAGGCGTTTTGATGGTCATCTTTCGCCCATTCAAGGTTGGTGATTTCATTGAGGGAGCAGGGGTGGCCGGGATTGTCGAAGAGATGCAGGTCTTTACGACTCAACTGAGAACGCCTGACAACAAAACCATTATCATCCCAAATGCGAAATTGACGGCGGACAATATCACCAATTTCTCGGCCAAGGACACTCGACGTGTGGATATGGTGGTTGGTATTGGCTATGACGATGATATCGGCAAGGCGAAGAAAGTCGTCAGGGATCTCCTGGCAGAGGACGGACGTGTGCTCACGGATCCTCCCCCAACTGTTGGTGTTGTCGAGTTGGCAGATAGCACTGTCAACCTTGCGGTCTACTCCTGGGTAAAGTCTGCAGACTACTTGAGTGTCTACTCTGACACTCTCGAGAGCATCAAAAAACGTTTCGATGCTGAGGGCATAAGTATGCCGGCTCCACAGCGCGAAGTTCACCTATACGAGCACAAGGAGTAGCATATCGAGACCGGCATCATCCTGTTCCTTGGCCACGTGGTGAACCCAACAGCGTAGTTCCTTCTCAGATGGCACTGTTTACGGGTGCTGTCGTGGAATCTTGGCAAACGAGCCTCCGGCAGGTCTTCTGATCCGTGGGAGGCTTCACCATCGGGCACGGGTTGCCCAAGCAGGTTGCAGCAGAACTGATGTAGCCCTATTGCAGGCGTTTAGTGCGAGGCAGTCAGCCATCATTTCTGTGGACACAGTCGCTGTGCTGTGGTATACTCAAGGTCAGATGTCGTAGAGCACGTTGAGAGACGGGACTGGGGCATCGTCCCACAAAAACACGAGAACGTAGGCAACATGAAAAAGGGCCCAACAATCCCTTACCAGAACATCATTCGGTTGCGGAAAAACCAGGGCGTGCCGGGCATTTATGACGTCGAAATGCAGGGGATCGACCAACTCAGCAAATACGACTACATAGAATGTTGGACTTTGGACAAATCTTGAGCCGCAGTCTTGCTCCCAAGGCAGAAAAAAGATCAAAAACGACCTTAAAGCTCTCTATAACGGTCTCAAGAACATTTCTTCAGGGTCTCACAGAAACGCGGAGGAATTATTTGGCAGTTTGAGCGCAAGCCGCACTGGTTCAAACCCCAGAATAATTCGCTGGAAGGATGCTGATCTCGGTTCAAATCGTTCGTTAATTGATGTCAACATAGCTTCTGTGATTCTATTCATCGTTCATTCCATGTTGATCTCGTTGGCCAATTGTCCAAAGTCCAAAGAATGCCACGTGGTCCTTTATCCCTACAGCAGAAGAGTCACTTCAGAGGCCATTGCATTCTACCCATTCGAAGAATATGTCAAGGACGTTCTGTCGCACCAACGATCTGCGTACACCAGGATTCACAGCCCATTCAACGAAGCCTTTGGACTGCTATTGGGGCTGATGATCGCCGTTGTCTTTGCCGTTTTCAAGCCCCAGGATCTGCTGTCTATCGAGTCTATTGTCTCTGTATTCGCAGCCTATGCGATCGGAAAGGACCTGTGGGATGACATCGACCGGGCGCTTGTCCAGGTATCGAAAGAGTGGAGAATATGCTTTCAGGACAACTATTACCGCTATCAGGCAGAAAAACCCACCACGTTGACCTTTTATTCTCTCTTGGCCAAGAGACGCAGATACGGGAAATCCTCCCTGCTTCCAGAACAGATCGATTTCATCAAACAAAGCAATTCTCAGACCCTGAGAATGTGTTTCAACACAAAGGATCTTGTATCCCTCGCAGAGCCATCAGCCCACGTCCATTCCATCCACATCGATCCTCCTCTGTCGGAGGAGTTTGAGAAAAGCGGGTTCCTGTTTGGCATCAAGCTAAGCTTTAACAAGAGCTTTCTCGGTATCATGAAGTGCTTTGAACTGTTCCAATCTATCGACAAGGACTCGATAGGATGTCTGGACGAAGAAGGGAGATAGATCAAAGGCGCAGTGTTTTACAGAAAGACTCTGACGTGCGGACGGCTCAAGTACTATATCGACAAAGGGCTCATTCGCGGGGAAACGATCATAGGGGCATAAAGGCCGATGAGTGATACGGCCCAATCCCTGGTTGATCAAGTGGTCACAGCCGAGGGATGGCCCGATCCGCGCTTGCTGGAGGCCGCCCTGGAACAGGTTTTGGGGTGCCGCTGGATCAAGGAAGGAGATCTAGTATGAGACGACTCAAAGTAGAGTGGGGCGAATTGAGTTGCGATGCGCTGCACTGCGGACGGCGACTCTCTGCACGACGACCTGCGGACGATTTGCCTGAATAAAGAGCTTGTCGCTACACCCCCTATCGAGCTGTGGCCACAGGTCATAACCTGCGTGCCGGTACCCCAAGATATAGAGCACGACCTGCTGATGCCACTGAGAGAACAACAGTTATAGGCAGCGCGACGATCGCGGCGAGATGATGATAGACAACACTCAAAGAAAGCAACTCAGCCGACGAGGCTTTTTGAGGGCAGCCACACTGGCTGGAACAGGCTTTATCACGATCAAATGTACACCTGGTCAAGTGTTAGACGCGTTTACAACAGATGGCACAACGGGAGGAACACCAATGACACAGCTCATCACCACCCTCGGTCCAAAGAGCGCCGACGAACTGGGGATGATCTTGCCCCACGAACACGTTTTCGTCGATCTGCGCACCCAGGATCAGCCTGGGTATGGCCAGGCAGAGGCGGACGACGTCATCAGGTTGATGGCTCCAGAGATCGAAAAAGCCCGTGCCGTTGGCATCACGGCAATCGTGGAATGCAGCCCCATCGGCGTTGGGCGACGCGCGGACATCCTCAAGGCCGTCTCAGAGGCTACTGACTTTCCGTTGCTCGCGCCCACCGGCATCTACCGCGAGCCATGGGTACCCCCTTGGGCACACGAGGCCAGCGAGGAAAAGCTGCGCGAATGGATGCTCGGCGAGCTACAGGGCGAGATCGAGGACAGCGGCGTGCACGCTGGCTGGATAAAGCTCAGTGCCGGTGACGACGACATCACCAAAGTCGAAACCAGGATCTTGCGTGCTGCTGCCAAGGCAGGTGCGGTGACCGGGGCCATCATCGGTAGCCACACCCGACGTGGACAGGTCGTGCGCGACCAACTGGACATCATTGAGGATGCGGGATACACGTCAGAGCGCTTTATCTGGATCCACGCTCAAAACGAACCAGATTTCGACATCAACCTGGAAATCGCGCGCCGAGGAGCTTGGATCGAATACGACGCCATAGGCGGCGGGAAGGACGATGACATTTTCCTCGAGCGCATCCAGCGCATGTTGGACGCCGACCTGGGCGATCACGTGCTGCTCAGCCACGACCGCGGATGGTACGATCCGGCCAAGCCAGGGGGCGGCATTCCCAGGCCCTTCACCTACATCAGCGAAAAGTTCCTGACCAAGCTACAGGCCGCCGGAGTGGATGAGGCGACCATCCACCAACTGACCCACGCCAATCCATTCCGGGCCTTTGCCCGTTGACGAGCTGCCAGATCTAAAAGAAGTGGCTCAGCGTCAACCCGGGGCGGCAGGCCCTCAGCGGACGATAATGCGCGTTGTGAGATTTGGTGTCAGCGGCACTTCTTCAGCGGGGACGGGGACTGTCGTCCCCCTTGAGCACCTGGTTCAACGTCAATCCAGGGGGTAGGCTCCGAGCGGACGATAGTCCGCGTTGTGAAATCTGCTGTCTCTGGCCGCAAAAGCGCCAGGCCCTTGGTCAACTCGCGGCCGCGCATCCCCGGCGTCACCACGTCGGTCACCAGCAGGTGGATCCGGACCTTGTGCCGGTCACTGATCGCAAAGCCCTTGGCTCCCCTCGCAAGCGTGACTTTTAGCCTCGAGAGGTGTTAAATGTAGCAGGTAGAGCGCGACGGAGCGTGGCGATATCTCGTCGCGCTCTATACTTTGTGCCCGATAGAGGTGTCCTCTATGTCCACTGGCCTAGACACGGAGACGTTGGACATAATCTTGGCCGCGATCCAGGACTTTGCCGCCAAACGTGTCCCTGCGACCTTGCTCCGCGAGCTGGATGCCAGGAATGAATGTCCCGAGGACATTTTGCGCGAGATGTACAGTCCCCAGTTCGGCATTCATCTCCTCTTTATCCCGCAAGAGTACGGCGGCATGGAAGCGGGGGCATACGACATCTATCGGGTCTCAGAGGCCATTGCCCGCATCGACCTGGGGCTGGCCAGTGCAGTCTTGGCTACCTTCCTGGGCCTGGATCCTATTATCATTGGAGGCACGCCTGACCAGAAGCACAAGTGGATGACCCGCGTCGCCGAGGAAGGGTTGGTGGTCGCATATGCGGTTACCGAGCCGACTGCGGGAAGCGATCTGGCCGCGTTGCGCACCCGCGCCGACCCGGAGGTAAAGGATGGGCAGGTGGTCGGCTACCGGCTCAACGGCAGCAAGCAATTCATTACTAACGGCAGTATCGCCGATCTGTACACCATCCTGGCCACATCGCCTGGCGGCTTTTCCTTCTTTATCGTTGAAAAAGGCGCGGAAGGTTTCACCCAGGGCAGGCCTGAAGACAAGCACGGCATCCGCATTTCCGATACCGCCCCTCTCACGTTCGAAAACGTGTGTGTCCCCGCAGAAAACCTGGTTGGCGGCGTGGAAGGGCAGGGAATGGTCCAGGCTCAACACGTATTCGGCTACACGCGGTTGATGGTTGCCACTTTTGGCCTGGGTGCGGGCACGGCAGCTTTGGAGCGCGCCATTAGTTACGCCAAGGAGCGTGTGCAGGCGGGATCGCCACTCATCGAAAAGCAGGCCTACACCCACAAGCTGCTCGTCCCCCACGTCGTGTGCCTGGAGGCTGCTCGGGCCTACATCGAAGAGATCTCGCGTCGCATCGATGCCGGTGAAAGCGAACTGAACACCGAGGGAGCCGTCGCCAAACTGATCGCCACCGAGGCGGGCGACGCCGCTGCTGACGCCGCCATTCAAGCTTTGGGCGGCTACGGCTACATGAGAGAGTACGAGGTCGAGAGAATCCGCCGTGATGTGCGTATCACGACTATCTATGAAGGAACGTCCGAGATGATGGAGTGGACGATCGCTCGCGACCGCTGGCGCAATCACTTGCAGACGCGGGGGCAGTACTACGCCCAAATAGCCCCCACTCTCGATGCCCTGCACGCCCGTGCTCCCAACGTCGGCGCAGGCATTGCGGCCTTGGTTTTTCGTACCCTTCAAGTCATCCTCGAACGCGCTCGCCTGGGCCGTCTCACGCGCAACCAGCACATCCTTTTCCGGCTGGGCGAGTGGATCGCCCTGGCCGAGAGCGCAGCGTCCATGGCCCGCTACGCCGCCGACGAGCGCGAAAAGGTGTCCGGCTTTGCGTCTCCGGTGGTGCAGGCTATGAGCCGCATTTATGCCCGCGAGGCTGCCATGCGCATCGCCACCGAAGGGCTGCGCTGGATTCACGGCACTCAGGACCAAGACAATGTCGCCGAGCTAGAAGCTGCATTGAACCTGGCGGGCGTGTATCGCGCTCAACGCGGACTGCTGGCAGACAACGATCTGGTTGCACAAGCGTTACGCGATTCCTAGCGTCACCGGATGGACTGCATCCACAGAAGGGATGGATCTGCACTCATACCTATGCACGACACAGGTTTCCCGGCCCTGGCTCACGCCAGTGAGTCAGTAGAGACCTGTATGAGGAATGGAAAGGAATATCCATGTCTGAACAGGCACACAGAGCCATAGCCATCGTCGGCGTCGGAGCCATTCTCCCCGATGCCCCCGACGCGCCCACTTTTTGGCAGAACATTCAACAAGGCAAGTACAGCATCACCAAAGTCTCCCCCGACCGTTGGGACCCGGACGACTACTATGACCCCGATCCCAGGGCCCTCGACAAGACATACTCCAAGATAGGGGGTTGGGTCCGCGAGTACGCGTTTGACCCGTTCAAGTGGCGCATCCCTATTCCGCCCAAAGTGCTATCGGTGATGGACGATTCCCAGAAATGGGCCATCGCCACTTGTCGTGCCGCCCTGCTCGACTATGGCTATCCCGATCGTCCTCTGGACGTGGCGCACACCGCCGTCATCCTGGGGAACGCCATGGCTGGCGAGAATCACTACATCACCGCACTGCGCGTCTATGTGCCTGAATTCGCACATGCTCTCGAAGACGTGCCTGCGTTCAACGATCTGCCACCCAACGTACGGCAGACGCTCTTGGACGGCATGCGCGACCAGATCCGCTGTCGCATCTCCGAGATCACCGAAGATACCATGCCTGGCGAGCTGTCAAACATCATCGCCGGACGGGTGGCCAACGTGCTGAACCTGGGTGGCCCCAGCTTTGTCACCGACGCGGCCTGTGCTTCTTCCTTTGCCGCCCTGCACGTTGCCGTCGAAGGACTGGTCTCCGGGCACTTTGACGCCGCTCTCACCGGAGGCATCGATCGCAACATGGGCGCGGTCTCTTTTGTCAAGTTCAGCAAGATCGGTGCGCTCAGCCCCGATGGCTCCCGGCCATACGCAGAGGGAGCCAACGGCTTTGTGATGGGCGAAGGGGCAGCAGCGTTCTTGCTCAAGCGACTGAAAGACGCCGAACGCGATGGAGACTCGATCTACGCTGTGATCCGGGGCATCGGAGGTTCCAGCGATGGCAAGGGGAAGGGGATTACCGCTCCCAACCCCATTGGTCAACAGCGCGCCATCGAACGGGGGTGGAAAAACGCTGGGCTTTGCCCTGCCACGGCGACGTATGTCGAGGGGCACGGCACGTCTACCCGTGTTGGCGACGTAGTCGAGGTGGAAAGCTTGGGGCGCGCGTTCAGCACGTTCGATTTGCCCCGTGGTAGCATCGCCCTGGGCTCGGTCAAGTCGAACTTTGGCCACCTCAAGAGCGCTGCCGGTGCGGCCGCGCTGCTCAAGACCATCTATGCCCTGCGTGACAAGGTGCTGCCGCCCGCAGCCAACTTTCACCGACCCAACCCCGAGATCGACTTTGACAACCTGCCCTTTTGCGTCAACACCGAACTCCGTCCTTGGGACCAATGTAATGGTGGCATACGCCGCGCCGGGGTCAGCTCGTTCGGGTTTGGCGGTACCAACTTTCACATGGTTGTCGAAGAGCACATCCCTGGCACGTTGACCTCCGGCCGCGCCACGTTCCGGGCCGCGAAATGGGGCGGAAACGCTGGTGACAGAAAGACTGACGCGCCAGAGCCCAAAGCACCCTATCGCGGCATACTGGTGCTCGGTGCGCCGAACGCCGCTGGCCTGCAAGCCCGTCTCAAGGTCGCCCTTACCGATGCGCGTGCTGGCAACGTACCGTCGCCCCGTGCTCCGGCCGCAACGGACCTGAGCGCTGCTGAGCGACTGGCCATAGACTTTGAAAAGGCCCAGGAACTTGTCAAAAGAGGCGAGAAAGCGACCCGCGCGCTACAAACCGACATCAGGCCGGTGTGGAAGCCGTTGGCTTCGCAAGGCGTGTTTCGCGGACGGGGCAAACCTGGCAAAGTGGCCTTCCTCTTCCCTGGCCAGGGATCGCAGTATGTCAATATGCTGCGTGAACTATGCGACATCGATCCCGTCGTTGCTGAGACCTTCCGCGAGGCCGACGAGGTAATGACACCTTTGCTGGGCCGCCTACTCACCGATTACGTTTTCGTCGACGCTGAGGACAAGGCAAGCCGAGACGCCGCCGAAGCCAAGTTGCGCGACACGACGATCACCCAGCCGGCGGTGCTGACCGTTGACGTTGCTTTGAGTCGGCTTCTAGTGAGCTATGGCATCACCCCCGACATGGTCATTGGTCACAGCCTGGGCGAGTACGCGGCCCTGGTCACGGCGGGCGTTCTCTCCTTTGCCGATGCGCTGCGCGTCGTCAGCGCTCGCGGTCACGAGATGAGTAAAGTATCGATGGAAGACAACGGGTGCATGGCCGCCATCTTTGCTCCCTTGCCCCAGGTGGAACACGTCCTATCCGGCATTGAGGGCTATGTTGTCCTGGCCAACATCAACAGCCGCAGTCAGGTCGTCATCGGCGGCGCGACCCAGGCAGTCGACGACGCCATTGCTGCTTTCCAGGCCGCCGATTGCCGCGCTGTCAAGATCCCCGTTTCTCACGCTTTCCATACGCGCGTCGTCGCTCCGGCCAGCGAGCCGCTGAAACGGATCATCGCCCGGATGGATGTGCGTCCACCCCGCATACCTATCGTCGCCAATGTCACGGGACAATTGTATCCTGGCGACAGAGAGGAGATCACGGACATTCTGGGTCTCCAGGTTGCTTCGCCGGTGCAGTTTGTCAAGGGGGTCGAGACGCTTTACCGTGAGGGCGCACGCGTGTTTGTCGAAGTCGGTCCCAAACGCGTGCTCAAGACACTCGCAGAGAACATCTTGAGCGATCGCAGTGATGTGACTATTCTGTTCACCAACCACCCTCGCAAGGGAGCCCTCCCCAGCCTGAACGAAGCTCTGTGCGGCCTGTACGCAGCGGGGGTCGGCGCCAAACAGAGCAAGACAGATGAACCGGAGGACAAGAAACAAAAGCTCTCACCAGAATCCACTAGACCTCAGACACAGAAAACAGAGCGAAAGACGACGAAAACGGATTCCGACTCAGCTCGACATGCCGAGAATCGCTCGACAACACCAGCGTCCCCTCGTGCGAACAGGATTGCCACTGCACACAATGGTGATGTGAGCGCACGCACCGGCTCCGCAAACGCGACGCCTGACAGCGGCCGTCAGGATAACAGCCGCTATCTGGCCCTGGGACGACTCTTTGCCGACTTGTTGGAGCAGGGACAACGCATCTATGCAGGAATGCCTCCGGCACCCACGCCACGAACGGGCGCAGCCGCGGCCTCTGACGGCAGACTTGCTCTTGCCGGTTCGGTGGTAGTCAGCGGTGCGGCCCTCGGTCTGCCCGGGCAAGAGGGGCGGGTGTTCGACGATCAGAACATCGATCGTATCCTGCGCGGCGAGCAATTCATCGAATTGATCCCCTATCGCTTCCGCATCAAGATGGCCGAAAAACGCATCACCTACCTGGCAAAGAGGGATTCTGGCGCGACCTTTGAAGTGATCAGTGATCCGGCAGAGACCATCAAGCTAGCAGGGCGGCGGGGCCAGTTTGACCTGGCATCAGAGTTTGGGGTCCCCGAGTCGCGCGTCGAGGCCCTGGATATCTCCACGCAACTAGCTATTGGGGCCGGGATCGAGGGCTTGCGCGACGCGGGCATTCCGCTGGTGATGCACTATCGCACCACCAGCAAGGGCACGTACCTGCCCGGCCGCTGGATGTTGCCGGAAGCACTGGCCGATGAAACAGGCATCATCTTTGCCTCAGCCTTTCCCGGCCTGGATCGCATGGCAGATGAAGTCACACGGTTCAACGAACACAAGGCGCTGAACGAACAGCTCAAAACGCTGAACCAGTTGCGTGCCTTCGCCTCGCGCGACCTCGTCCCTCCAGGCCACAACGGCTTGGGTGCCGAACTGGACCGGCGCATCGCAGACCTGGAGGATCGACTGGCCCGCCTGGACTACAGCTTTGACCGCCGGTTCATTTTCCGCGTCCTGGCAATGGGCCATTCCCAGTTTGCCGAATACATCGGCGCTCGCGGCCCCAATACGCACGTGAATGCCGCCTGCGCCACGACCACGCACGCCATCGCCGTCGCCGAGGACTGGATTCGCATCGGACGTTGTCGGCGGGTGATTGTCGTCGCCGGTGATGACGTAACCAGCGAGAATCTGATGGAATGGATCGGCTCCGGTTTGTTGGCCACCGGCGCGACCACGACCGAAGAACGGTTGGACAAAGCAGCGCTTCCCTTTGACCGCCGCCGCAACGGCACGATCATTGGTATGGGAGCTGCGGCGATCGTGGTGGAAGCAGAAGACGCCGTCCGTGAGCGTGGTATGCGCGCCATCTGTGAGGTACTGTCCAGCCAGATCGCCAACAGCGCGTTTCACGGCACCCGCCTCGACGTGGAACACATCTGCGAAGTGATGGACCGGGTCGTCAGCCAGGCTGAAGGCCGTTTCGGCATCGATCGTTACGAGATCGCGCCGCAGACCGTCTTTGTCTCTCACGAGACCTACACACCCGCCCGGGGCGGCAGTGCGGCGGCCGAGATCCACGCCCTGCGTGCCACCTTTGGCGATCGGGCCAACCAGGTCGTGATCGCCAATACCAAAGGCTATACCGGCCACGCGATGGGTGTGGGCATTGAGGATGTATTGGCTATCAAGGCCCTGGAGCGAGGGATCGTGCCTCCAGTGGCCAATATCCACAACGATTTTCAGCCCGATCCTGGACTCGGCGACCTGAACCTCTCTCGTGGGGGGCGCTATCCGGTACAATATGCACTGCGGTTGGGCGCCGGGTTTGGTTCACAAATCGCCATGACCTTGCTTCGGCGCATCCCCGGCTCCGGCGAGCGCGTAGAGCATCCGCAGGTCTACGACCGGTGGCTGACTAGTATGGCTGGCTACGATCAGGCCGAGCTGGAAGTCGAGAATCGGACGCTCCGCATTCACGACGCAGGACCCCCTGTCCGTCAGCCTGCCCGTTCGACCTGGCAACACGGCAGAGGACCTACCGCCTGGGCGTCCGCTCCGGTAAAAGCACCAACTGTCCCGACGGTTGCACCACAGCCATCCACCCCTAGACTAGAGAGGATTGAGGCAGAACCTCAGACGGTGGCAGTCACGCCACGACCTCCCTTCCGTGAAACAGCAAGAGCCGTGGAACGTCCCCCTACCAGGGATGTGCAGCAGCGCCAGCCGGAGGGCGAGCGCGAGACAGCAGCCGTCATACCTCCCCCCCATTTCGCGGGGGGGACCGAGGGGGGGGATCCAGTCGCCGAGCACATCCGGGCTCTGGTCAGCGAAAAGACCGGCTACCCACCCGATATGCTTGACCTGGACCTCGATCTGGAGGCCGACCTGGGCATCGACACCGTCAAGCAGGCACAGGTCTTTGCTACCATCCGTGAGGTCTACGACATCCCCCGTCGCGATGGCCTCAGGCTGCGCGACTATGACACCCTGGCCAAGGTGATCGCCTTTGTCCACCAGGCGCGTGCCGATCTCGCCCCCCGCGAAACGGGGGGGGCCGAGGGGGAAGCTAAGCCGCGTTCCCTCACCGATGGACTGGAAGCTGCTGACCGCATTCCCCGCCGCGTGCCAGTACCCCTGCTCCGGCCCGATCTTGAGATCTGCAAGCCCACCGGCGTCACGTTCGGCCCAAAAAGCCGTATGGCGATCATCAGCGACGACGGCAAAGCAGGCAAATACCTGGGCTACCGGCTCCGCGCTCGCAAGGTCAAGGCCCTGATCTTGAAGGAAGCCACTCCCGAAAAAGCGGCGAGCCAAATCGACGAATGGCTGTCCGAGGGACCTATCGCTGGGGTCTACTTTTTGCCTGCCCTGGACGTGGGACCTCCTCTGAGCGAGATGGACCTGGCGCAGTGGCGCGCCCAACACGACAAACGGGTCAAGACATTGTATACTTTGATGCGTGCTCTGCCCCAAGATGCCTTCTTGATCTGTGGCACGCGGATGGGCGGGCTACACGGCTACACTCCTAAAGGCGCGACCGCTCCCCTGGGTGGCGCGGTCACCGGCTTTGCCAAGGCCTATGCGATGGAACGCCCGGACGCCCTGGTCAAAGCCGTGGATTTCGCCGTCGAGGCCAACGATCGCAAGATCGCTGAACAGTTGATCGACGAGACGCTGCGCGACCCTGGTGTGGTCGAAGTTGGCTATCATAACGGACAGCGCTTCAGCGTGGGACTGGTCGAACGACCTGCCAACTATAGCCCCCCTGATGTCGTGCTCGATCGGCAAACGGTCTTTGTGGTTACCGGGGGCGCGGGAGGGATCACCGCTTCCATCGTCACTGACTTGGCTCGCTCCTCGGCAGGCACCTTTTATCTCACCGACATCGCTCCTGCGCCCGATCCCGACAATCCCGACCTGGCCCGCCTCGGTGACGAGCGCAAGTGGCTGAAGCGAGACATCGCCAAGCGGATGAAAGACTCGGGCATCCGGCCTACTCCAGTGGGGGTCGGGCGAGCACTGGCAGCCCTGGAACGTGCAGCGTCCATCCTGACTGCTATGGAAGAGATCGAGCGTGCTGGCGGCACAGCTCACTATCGCGCATGCGACGTGACCGACGCCGAGGCCGTCGCCGCACTCGTGGGTGAGGTAAAACAGAAACATGGCCGCATCGACGTGCTGATCCACGCCGCCGGGCTCGAGCGCAGCCACTTTCTGGCCGATAAAGAGCCAAAAGAGTTCAACTTGATTTTCGATGTCAAAGCCGATGGCTTGTTCAATCTGCTGAGAGCCACCCAGACGCTTGACTGTCCGCTCAAGGTCGCCGTCGTCTTTTCTTCCATCGCTGGGCGATTCGGCAACGCCGGACAGACCGACTATAGTGCGGCCAGCGACCTGATGTGCAAAATCACCTCGTCACTGCGAGCCACTCGTCCCGAGACCAAAGCCGTTGTCATAGATTGGAGCGCATGGGCGGAGGTCGGCATGGCCACCCGAGGAAGCATACCAGAGATGATGCGCCGCGCTGGCATCGATATGCTCGATCCAGAGTCTGCTGTGCCGGTCGTCCGCCGCGAGATCATTGCCAATGGCGCGGGAGGTGAGGTCGTCATTGCCCGTTCCCTGGGCATTCTTCTCGATCCACCCGACCCCGACGGTGGTCTCGATCTGGAGCGCGCTAACGAGCAGATCGACCACGCCTTCCCGGTGGCTGGCCGGGTGATCAGTTTGGATACCCATCGTGGCTTTGCGTTTGAGGTTGAACTGGATCCCCAGGCTGAGCCGTTCCTTCACGATCACGCACTGGACGGTACACCTCTACTCCCTGGCGTGATGGGCATAGAGGGCTTTGCCGAGGTGGCGAGCCTCATCTGCTCAGGACTGGGTTCAGGCGGACAACACTTTACCGTCACGGCCATCGAGGACGTGCGCTTTGAGGCTCCGCTCAAGTTCTACCGCCAACAGCCGCGGACACTCACCTGGAGAGCGCTCGTTACACCTGAGGACTCGGGGCTCGTCGCTCACGTTACCCTAGAGTCCGCGCGAGAACTCAAGGTGAAACAGTCTCTGCAAACTGCCCTCCACTTCTCCGGCCGGGTACACCTCGAGCCGCTCCCTGCGGATGCCAGGGACGAGGCCCACACGGAACATCGGGCGCCCACCGCTCAGGCACCCAACTGGAGCGGCGCGGGACCGGTAGAGCCGGAGGCGATCTATCGTGTCTATTTCCATGGCCCGGCCTTCCAGGTCCTCGACGGCGTGCGGGCTGACGGCAATTGCGTGATCGGCAAACTGCATTCCGATCTGCCCCCCATCACCACGAAGACAAAGCAAACCCTGATTGCACCTCGCCTGATCGAGCTCTGCCTGCAGACGGCGGGCGTGTGGGAGATCGGCAAAACCGGGACGTTGGCTTTACCTACGGCTATCGAGCGGGTTATCATTCACCGATCACAGGGGAACAGCGAGTCGGTTTACGCCGAGATCGAGCCCAAACCAAGTCAGGATGACGAGCTTTGCTTTGACGCACGAGTCATAGATCAGCAAGGAAACGTTTATCTGGAACTGCAGGGCTATCGCACCGCGCGCCTGCCCGATTCGGTCAGCGACGAACAGATCGCGCCGATCCGAGCGGTGATCGGACGTTCTTTGTCCCGCGGACAGAGAACGTCCGGTGGATGTTCTCCATCCGCAGAAGACTCCGCCTCGTGATTCACTGGCTGATCTGTCCGGCGGACGAATGTCCTGGCATAGACAAAGGGACGTCGCCGCCGGACTTTCTGAGCACGTCCGAGCGCGCAACCTACGCCAAACTTGCCTTTCCAAAGCGTCGTCGCGAGTGGTTGCTGGGCCGCTGGACTGCGGAGCGCCTGCTGCAGCTCAGCCAGGAGGCGTACCGCCTCCTCCCGCTGAACGCGATCACCGTGGACAACGACCCCGACGGTGCGCCTTTTCTCTCCGTAGATGGAGAGGGACGCCTACCTGTGTCCCTCTCCATCAGCCATCGCGAGGAGCGCGCCTTTTGCGCTCTCTCTCCCTCCCTTTCTCCCCCGATCGGCGCCGATGTCGAGCGCGTAGAAGCCCGTGACTTGGCGTTTGTGCGCGACTTTTTCACCCCGGACGAGGCCGAGCGCGTGTGGGCCTGCCCGCCGTCCACGCGCGATACGCTGATCACCGTTATCTGGAGCGCCAAAGAAGCCGTGCTCAAGGCCCTGCACCAGGGGTTGCGGGTCGACACTCGCTCCGTCGAGGTCCTCCGTGTAGCGGGGCTCAAGGGGGATACAGCACCTCGCAGCTCATCCACGTGTCGGGCACCCGAGGACTGGCGCGAGCTCACGATAAGCAGCAGATTGCCGGGCGCAGCCCACATTGTCGCTTGGTGGCGACCCGACGGCGGCTATGTGCTCACGCTGGCCGCTACATCGCCAACCCCCATCGCTCTTGCCATAAACCGCGCAAGAGATGCATCACAGAGTTGATAAAGTGACACGAGACAGAAGCAACGCAAAAAGCTATGGTGAAATCAGAATTGAGCCCTGAGCAGGCGCGAGAACTACTTGCTCCTATCGGCGACGTTGCGATTGACCACATCGACGTCGCCGGCACCATAAACGATGTGTTCAAGGTGGTGACACGGTCTCACGGCAATTTCTACGTCAAATTCCATACAGCGCGTTGGTATGCAGACCAGCCGGATACTTATTTTGTGGTCAACCGCGAGTGTGCGGTGCACGAACTTTTAAGAAAACGGGGAATGCCACTTCCTTACCAGGCCTGGGCGGACTATACGAGAGGAATCGTCTCTCGGTCTGTATTCATCTGTGGGGAACTCCCTGGCATTCCTGTACCGGACGCGATCGCGAGGTTTCCCCAGGACGCCGATGCGATCCCAAGGGCGCTCGGCTGCTATGTCCGTCGCCTGCACGAGATCGAGTTCTCCACCCCAGGGCTATTGGAGCCCGCGCATGCGTACTTTAGTGGGGCAGAGGGACCGATCCCGCATATCGCCGCATGGGATAGAGGCGCGTTGCACCGTTCAGAGCATTTCCAGCGTAAAGCCCACGACGTGTTGAACCGGTGCGTCGAGCGGGGCCTTTTGGTCGCAGACGTCGTTGT
>Ga0114930_10002669_pt1 | contig 15980 bp, 12 predicted proteins | sample AnhtaG_FD_87300 | JGI IMG/M metagenome (GOLD analysis project Ga0114930, IMG submission 87300) | Deep subsurface microbial communities from Anholt, Denmark to uncover new lineages of life (NeLLi) - Anholt_01485 metaG | ecosystem: Environmental > Aquatic > Marine > Oceanic > Sediment | place... | reverse complement strand
TTTCATATTCAATCCATTTCTTGCTTCTAATAATAATTCAAGATTTGAATTCACTTTACCTACTTTATTCACTTTATTTGGCATTTGCATATTTTCTATAAGAATTACTAACTCATCAGTCTTGGGATTATATATAATATCTCCTTTCTCTACTTCCTTTACTGATTTAGGATTTGAACCTTTAAAAATTCCTAACCCTGGGAGTGTCCAGTAATTCTTCGAACCAAAACTAAATCTACCTCTCATGTTAATTGGTAGTTTTTCAATTATCGCATCTGCAGAAAATGGAGCAATATGTCTTATAATATGTCCTTCTATTGTGCCAATTCCGAAAAAGTCAATTTTTATTGGTACTATACCTGTATCACTATTCATACTTTATAAATAATGTAATTACAGATATTTATATTATTTTAAATTGATACATTAATTTTTTCGTCAATGAAATCTAAAAAATTATTATTATATTTAATAACAAGATTTAAATACTTCTTTTATCATATATTGAGTTGAAGAGGATAATAGGTACAGAAAAGTTGAGTTTCACATAACTTCTGTCAACCATTATTGAAAATTAGTATATTGGAGTAAAATCATAAGTTCTTCATTTAACCTATCATTGAAGATGTACGGGTTGTCAATGAGACATTATTACTCTGAGGATTGAGTTTTGCTTAATTTGTATTAAATTCTTATTCACAAGACATTAAAACAATGAGAAATATGGTTTTAAATGAGAAATTTTTATAAATAGGAGCTTTGATTACATAATTGCTTCATAGGATAATGATTCTATACATTCCTTTGATTCAAAGAATAATCGGAGCACCTATTGTCCTTTTCCCTTTTTTTTATTCTAAGCTCAATATATCTGATTTTGTATCGATATCAATATATCTGTATTGGGGATCAATGGGAACTGCATAAAGTATATTTTTATGCTTAATTATGTGGTTAAGTATTTCTCTAATTGTGGTTGCTGAAATTTTCCTTTCGGTCTCTATAATTTTATTAATAATTCTATAGTTAAAAACAAATAAGGGTACAATTTGATTAATCTCTTCATTGTTATCAATTTCACTTAGTTTTCTTTGCTGTACTTCTTTAACCACTATTTCTTTTGATCCTAATTCTTCAATTTTTGCAATTGAAACTAATTTTTTAGAATTTAATTTTGTTTTTAGATTAATTGCTTTCGTTTTCTGGTAAAAAATCATCGATTTATTATTAGGAATAGTAAGGTTGTTAGAGATAATTTGAAAAATTTCTTTCAATAAAATTGATTCATAGTAAGTATCACCAGGAAAAACCAAATAGAATTTACCTTTTTTAATAATAGCTTTTCTGTTTGTTATTGAAAGAAAAGAATATAATGGTCCCATTTTATAATTATTACCAGAGTTAACTAGTAATATTTTATTTTGAAGAGATTTCGTGAGAGAAGAGATGTATTTTTCTATCTCCTCTCTTAGATGTCCAGTTATAATAACAATTGAGGGTATGTTTAGTTTAATTAAATTGAAAATTAAATGAGATAGAATTGGTTTATCATATATTTTAATTAATGGTTTTGGTATGTTATGAATAAAATCACTAATCCGCGTACCTTCACCAGCACATAGTATTATCGATATTAAATTTTCTATTAGTTTATTCTTTTGTAGTGACAAATTTATTTCCATCCATATCCAATACAATTGTATGTTCTTCTTGAGCTACGGGTTCTTTACTTTTTTCTATTAAAATGGGATATTTATCCAAAATCTTTCTTCCTATAAATGTTTCAATAGTTCTCTGAATTTTGGTTTTTGGAATAAGATTATTATTTACTATCCAGCGAGGAGAAAAAGGGAGATTCTTGAAATTCTTCTCGATTTTATTCATGTATCCTTGTTGTTCATATGGCATATTTTTTTTGACTCTTTTTACAAATCGATATATATATGAGTACTTTCCATTTTCAACTTTCCCTACTCCAGAAGTAGCAAATGGTTCACAAGCATAAGCATCTCCAGGTTTTAAGGTTTGATCATGTAGTTTTTCTTTATAATTTGGAATAAATGGTCCTGCATGTAAATTATATTGCTTTAGCTCATGACCACCTAGATTTGTTATTGGTCTTAATCCCCTATTCATAATTTTCTGAGCAATTACTTCACCTAATTCATACAATTTAATTCCAGGATTAAATAATTCAATAGCCGCATCAAGAGCTTCCCTTGCAGCATCAATATAATTTTGAAGTTTAGGATCTTCATCTAAATTAATGGTAAAAGCGGAATCTGCAATATATCCGTTAAAAAGAGCACCGATATCAATTTTCAATAAACCTTTTTCAGGAATAATTGTTTTATCGTCAATTTCTGGGCTATAGTGGGCTGCAATTTCGTTTAAAGACATATTTATTGGAAAAGATAATTCGCACCCTGCTTTAATTATTTCTGCTTCACACCTGTTGGCTATTTCTAAGAATGGTTCTCCAGGATTAATAATACTTTTTGCTAATTTTTTTGCAGCAATAACCCCCTTTCCAGCTCGTATATAATCTTGAATATACTCTTCGCTCATAATTTCAATATTTATGTGTAATTTTAGTTAAGGTTCTAGACGATCTGGTGTTCTTGGATACATGACTGCTTCTCGAATGTCGTCTAATCCACTTATCAAAGTAAGCCATCGATCTATCCCTAACCCAAATCCAGCATGAGGGGGCATTCCATAATCAAATGATTTAAGGTGTGACTCAAAAGAAACAGAATTAAGGCCTTTTGATTCTAAGGCATTCACCAGTTGTATTTTATTATGAACTCTAGTTCCTCCTGATGTTAGTTCCAACATTCCTTTTTGTAAGTCAAAGGACTCACTGTATTTAGGATCTTCTGAAGGCATAATGTAAAATGGTTTAATTGACATTGGCCAATGGGTAATATAATAATAATCCGGTAATTCTTTTCCTAATTTTCTATAAGCTTCAGTTGAAGGATCTTCTCCAAATTCAATGTTAAATCCAAACTTATTATTAATTATATCAATGATTTCTTCATATCTATATCTTGGAAATGGTATTTCAGGTAAATTTGTTTCATTTTCCATTTTTAGAAATTTTAACTCCTTCATTTTATTATCTCTAATATCCTTAATAACATTATATACCAATTCCTCTAATAATTTCATAATATCTTCCATTGTTACAAATGCCATCTCTACATCTAAAGTAAAGATTTCACATATGTGTCTTTTTGTCCGACTTTTTTCAGCTCTAAAACAATCACTTATTTCAAAAACCCTTTCATAGACTCCACTAAGTTGTTCTTTATATAGTTGAGCAGATTGCGTCAGGAAAGCTTCTCTTTCAAAATACATAATAGGAAACAATTCAGTACCACCTTCTGTGGCAGAACCTATAATTTTGGGTGTACTGATCTCTGTAAAAGCTTTTTCAAATAAAAAACGCCTAATGGATCTTAGCATTTCACCCCTAATCTCAAAAACAGCTTGATTTCGAAGGGATCTTAAATCTAGTGCTCTATGATTTAATCTAAGATCTAATTCTGAAATTGTTTCTCCTGTCATATCAATAGGTAATTTATCAGGAGTTCTATTTAATATTTTTATATCGGAAGGTATTATCTCAATTCCACCTGGAGCCGTATCAAATGCTTTAACTTTGCCTTTTACCATTAAGCAATATTGATAACCAACCTTAGTTTTGTCAAATAAATCATCAGAAATGAGTCCTTTTTTTAGGGTGATTTGCCTTTCTCCATATTTATCTTGAAGAGACAAAAATTTTAATCCACCGAGATCTCGATAATTTCGAACCCATCCACCCAAAATAACCTCATTTCCCACTAAGTCGGGTGTAACATCTCTTGTAAAATGTGTTTTTCTCCAATCTCCTAACTCATCGAGCATATATTTGTATCAACTTATTTATTTTTTAATTAAAAATATAAATTTAAAAATTAAAGTAAAAATATAATTTTTCCCTTCTTATCTATATTTATGGTAAATTTGAAATGGAAAGGTAAAAAAGATATTAAAGAAATTCTTTCAAAAAGATTTGCGACTACACCTTTTCATATTCTTGACAATTATCAGCCGAAAGATTTTGACATTAAATCAGAAGAAAGATGGCAAAACTTACTTTTTTGGGGGGAAAATAGAGCAATAATAAATACATTATTAGACACCCTCGAAAATAAAATATCTCTTATTTATATTGATCCTCCATTTGCAACAGGTGGAGATTTTAATCTTAAGATTCAAATAGGTGAAGATGGAAAATATATTGATGATATAGCTTATAAGGATAAGTGGAAAGAGGGATTAGATTCTTATTTAACATTTTTATATGAAAGACTTGTTAAAATGAAACGATTATTAGCACATAATGGTTCAATATATGTTCATTTAGATTGGCACATCTCTCATTATGTAAAATTAATATTGGATGAAATTTTTGGTATTGAGAATTTTAGAAATGAAATTATTTGGGCGTACCCTGCAGCATCCGTTAAAACAAGACGCTTTTTTATTAGATCTTATGATACAATCCTTTTTTATTCAAAATCAGATGATTATGTTTTTAATGATGACCCAAATATATATATGGAATATTCAAATCGAGTTAAAAATGCCTTAAAGAAAGATGAGCAAGGAACATTTTATTATCGAGGAGGAAGTCATAATGGAAAGAAGTTATCTCGAAAAGTTTATGTTGTACAAGAAGGAATTTTCCCTAGAGATGTTTGGAATGATATACCCTATATAAGGGCTAATACGTCAGAATATCAAGGTTTTTCTACACAAAAACCCGAGCGCCTGCTAAAGAGGATAATTTTAGCATCAACAAACGAAAAAGATATAGTAGCAGATTTTTTTTGTGGTTCAGGTACTACTCTAGCAGTAGCAGAGAAATTAGGACGACGTTGGGTTGGATCTGATATAAATAAATATGCTATTCATATGTCAAGAAAGCGAATTCTTAATATAAGTAGTAGCAATGATATCTTAAATTGGAAAAAAAAATATAATAAAACATCTCATTCTTTTAAAATTCTTTCACTAGAAAAGGAAATTGAACCACAATTGATTTCGAAGGAATTTTTAAGAAAAAATGCTCAAATTGAAACTGTTCATATAATACAAGAAAGTCCAGAATTAAACATAGAAATATACCAAAATGATAATTCTGTAATAATTGAACTTATTCATTATAATAATCCTTATCTTAATTTAGTCTCTAAAAAAATCAGAGATAAAATTACATCTTTTTCAGATTGGATTGATTATTGGGCAATAGACTATGATTTTAATAACCATATCTTCAATAATACGTGGATTTCTTTTAGAACTCCAAAAAAGAGAGAATTAACGTTAACATCAAAACTATTTCTTTATGATAAACCAGGAAAATATAATTTATCAATCAAGCTAATTGATATATTTGGAATTGAAACTCAAAAATCATACAAAATTATAATATGATTTCATTTGATTAGTTCTCTTAATAACATTGTTGCATAACTTCCTTTTTGAAGTGAAAATTCAATTTTTATTTTCTTCTTACCATGGTAAAGCTCGTCATCTGTGAGTTCGACCATTTTTAAACCACTAGGTTTAACAGTCATCGCTCTAATTGAACCCTTAAACTCACTCTCATTTATATATTTACTATAAAAAATGTTTTTGTCTATCCGATCTGATTTCGCAACCTCTTCATATATATATTTTATCAGAGGATATTCATCCAAAATTGTATTATTGCCAATAATAGGTAAAGCTATTGAAGCTCGATTTAATTTTAGAGCTTTTTTCAAATACTTGTCATAAATTCCTCCAAAGGTATATTTAACCTTAGTAACATTTCCATCATAATCATCTAGTATGCAAATTACGTCTCCTTTAACTGGTTTAAATAACGGAATACCTTTCTTTACTCTTAAGGAAAGCATTCTATTGAATAAATATGATTGAAATGAACTAATTAATAATCTTATCAAATCAATTGGTAATGTATTTATAGCTCCTTGATAATCTCCACCATTTTCTATTAAAAATAGAATCATTTTTCGTTCATATCGTAAGATTTTGGGAAAATTATCATAAGCTTTTTTTAGATTCCCATCCGTTCTTAAATCACTTCTTACCTTTCTTGAATCGCTAGGTTCAGTAGAGTATGTTGTTGATACATATTCTTTGAAAGCGTTTTCATAATCTCCCTCTAACAGAAAACGCCCTACAATATGAGAATTGGGTCTATAATTACCAAATCTTTGAAGCCCAAAATAGTTAGGAAAACCAAAGTTACTCAAAAAATTTAGGTTTTTCTCTATTTTATGTTTAACTTCTTTAACACCATCAAGGTTTCTAATTGTTATTGTGAAATTATTACCTAAATGGCTCCCTAATTTGACTGGTTTTTTTGTAGGATTGATATTTCTAATATATATATCTCTTAACTTCAGATTCTTTAATTGTTCAACATAATTTCCTTTGATGGAAATCTTTTGGACAGAAATTGCTTGTTTATCTTTTAACCCAGAGTAATTAATTAAATTATATGGGATATTGAGAGCTTTACTAATTTTTTTAACAGCTCTAAATGTATCCCTATTAATTTTAATTAAATTAAATGTAGTAAATTTATCTCTTAATTCTTTCGAAAAAGTAGGGTTTGTATAATCTTCCTTTATATCTAGAATCCTCCCATTATTATCTATTTCTTTCACTATGAAATCTTTATAAAGAGCTTTATACTCTCCCTTAATTCCATTAATCTTGTGAGTAGCGTAAATTTCGATCCCCACATACTTCTCTACTTCTTTTTCATTGTTATTTTTAAAAGAATAAGTAGTGCTACTCTTTTCTTGATTAAACAATTCCTTTAGCCCACGTTTTTAACATTATAATAATTTAAGATCTCCTGTAATCTTATCAATTTCTTCCGACAAATCTGGACCAATACCAACGGAAGTTGTTGTACCAGGGGTTAACTGAGTGAGACCTGCATCTTTGACGATAAAATAGGGCATTTTATTAGATTCTAACTTTTTTACTATTTCTTTTAATTGCTCCAAGTTACTTATCTTAAGAACAACTTTTTTCTGCCCAGAATTCTTCCAATTTTTCCAAATACCTTTATTTTGAATACGAACTATATCTGACGCTGAAACACTTGCATGACATGATTGAGCACACTTTTTTCCTGTACTCATTTTCAAATCTGTTCTAATTAAAATTACTTGTTTATATTCTTCCACATTAGTTCTATTAAATATTAAGAATATAGTTAATTAAATCTTATTGATTATCATTCAAACTCCACCCGAATAACATTGCCGGTCAATTCAAAAATCAATTGTTCAAGTTCTTCATTAGTAAACAAAAGTTTCTCTCTATCATCTTCCCCTAAAACTGCTCTAAATTGAACATCTCCCGTTGCTAGGAATATTTCATTTAAAGAAACTAATTTATATGGATTAATTAATGCTTCTACTATTGGTCGAGGTTTATTAGTTTTATCAACCAATATTATCCCCTCGACTTCATAAGTCTCTTTTATCCAATCTAATAATGCTGAAGTTATTCTTAATTTATCCCTCTTCCCTATTACAAGGATTATAAGATCTTCGTAATCAATTGCTTTATAAAAAGAAACATCTTTTAAAAATACGAAACTTTCATTATCTTCTTCTAATTCTAAAAGATCCTTTGCTAAATCAATCTCGAATTCGGTTATTTCACCCGCATCAAGCCTTGCTTGACAGCTATTACACAAGAAACCAGACTTTATACAAGTTTTATCTGCAGGAAGAACTTTCATAACATTTAAACTCGGGAGAAAATATCGATTTTAATATTACTCTACATAATAAATTTAGTAGAGCTATTGTAATTGAGATCTATTTAATATATTTAATTAATTTTGTGATAAAGATTCTTAAACCCTTCCTATAAATATGATCAATTTTTATCTCTCATATCAATTTGCCTTTAAAAGAAGCGATAATAACACTATTATACTTTTACAACAAGAATTTTATTTATTTCATCTTCAATCATCGATATTTCTCTAACAGCTTGTCTAAATTCTACCTTGGACACTTTATCTCTATTTAACACAGTTTTAGCTATTGCTTTATATTTCTCAATAATGTTAGACTCAGCGAAATTTTTAAGTTTCAAACAGAAAGAATATAAGTAAGAGTAAGTTTCTGCATATTTTGAAAATCCTAGAGACTCTTTTACCATATCTAAATAATATTGTAATCTAAGTCTCCTATCTTTAATTTCATCTCTAAGAGATTTTGCTTCTGTTTGATATTCAATAAATTTCTCATCATCTCGAAGTTTTTCTGAGATCTCAATTAATTTCTTAGAGATTTCATATTTTTTAAGATAATTTTCCTCAATTAAATATTGTGTAGTAAGTTCTTCTCTTTCATTCAATAGATTTTCTCTCAATTGTTCAGAAAGAGCACCCTTTTGTTCCCAAATTGATTTTAAAATAGAACTCTGATTGGTAGTTAAAGATGATTCAGAAATTAACTTCTTATTAGATAAAATTAACTGTATGATTTTTAAATCGAACATTTCAAGCTTTTCCGGCTCTTCATCCCAATTAGTGAATAAATCTTCATGAATCATTATAATCTTGATAATTTTAGGGATCATTTTTTGGGCTTCTTTCATATCTTCACTATCAATTATGATTACTAAATCAGAAGATACTTCAGAAATTCTTGAAATAAGAACAAGATAATCTCCTAATTCAATTGTACTTAATGATTCTGTGCTACTCTCAGTTAACTCAGACACAAAAGTTTGAAGCGCAGAAAAAAATGAACTAAACATTTCCATTTTTTCATCACTTTGAAAATTCTTGTTATACAGTAAATTCTTTGAATTGCTTTGAAAAATATAAAGTGATTGGATCATGTTTAGAATTTTGTGATTATTAGAATTTAAAATTGCAATATTTCTAATTAAAACCTTTATTTACAATATCTATATTGTAAAATTTATAATTATCTTTTTCAGAAAAGGAAAGTAAAAATTTAATATGCAAAATTACGAATTCCTTTAACAAAAAAGTATAAAAACTAGCTTAAGAAAATAGATTTTCTAATTTATAATTCTATTATATCGCAGGATATATTCCTAATAAGTCTTTCTGCAGTTGTTGGATCTGTTGTAAATGTATAAAGAATTTTTTTAGTTCTCAGTTTCAGTTTAACTACTTCTTTTAAGCGTTTAACTCTACAATGAACAGCGAATTCTGATAATTCTATAAATTTTTCTTCATCAAAAATTTCTCTAGGCATAGCAACTCAACAAAGCTTCGATATTGTAATTGTTGAATAGATCTATTCACTATAGAATTTTAATTTTATCATATTTTACAATAATTTAATCAAAAATTTTATTTTAAATCGCGTGTTTTTGAAATTATTCTTATATTTATTAATTCTAAGTTAGATCTTAGGAAGCTAAAAGAAAAGGAAAACTGAGAAAAAATGCCGATTGATGATCCAGTGAAACGAAGAATTGCCCGATATCATTTATTGGAGAAAAGCGTTTGTCGAAAATGTGGATCTTTAAATCCCGTTAAAGCTAAGAAATGTAGACGGTGTCGTAGTAAAGATTTACGACCAAAAAGAAGAGATCTTACTAAATAATCAAAGTTATTAACTCCAATCCCGTTTTTATCCTTATTATTTGATAAACTTGACTAATCTAAATTAAATTGTTTTTAATTGATAATATTAAAAAATTTCTGGTTATACCATAATTCGTAAACTTTTTTAATTTTATGACTTAGAGATCTATATATATAAATTATTATATCGAAAAAATTATTCAATATTAAAATAACAAAAAGTGAAAAAAAATGGCACAATTAGGCGGAACACCCGTATTAATAATGAGAGAAGGCACTGAGAGACAAAGGGGCAGAGATGCTTTGTCAAATAACATTGCTGCCGCTATAGTAATCGCAGAAGCAATCAGAACTTCACTAGGTCCCATGGGCATGGATAAGATGCTCGTAGACCAATTTGGAGACGTTGTTATTACAAACGACGGAGCTACAATCCTAAAAGAGATTGACGTGCAACATCCTGCCGCTAAAATGATGGTTGAGGTCGCAAAAACTCAAGATTCTGAAGTGGGAGATGGAACCACAACATCAGTAGTTCTTGCTGGTGAACTCTTAAAACGAGCCAAAAAACTTATAGAACAAAAAATTCATCCAACAGTTATAACCGAAGGATTTCGTAAAGCAGCTGACAAAGCTGTTGAAATTCTTGAGAGAATTTCTATTAAAAGCGGTATTGATGACGAAAAAGGTTTATTGGACGCTGCAATGACATGTATGTCTAGTAAAATCGTTTCCGAATCAAAAGGGAAACTAGCTAAAATTTGTATGGATGCAATTAAGGCTATTGCTGAAAAAAATGAGGACGGAAAGTGGTTAGTAGATATCGAAAAGGTTCAAATTCAAAAGAAAGCAGGAGATTCTATTGATGATACTAGCTTAATTCAAGGTATCATCTTAGACAAAGAAGTTATAAGCCCTGGAATGCCAAAAAGTGTAAAAGATGCAAAAATTCTACTCTTACAAAGCGCTATTGAGATTGAAAAGACTGAATTTGATACCAAACTTCAGATCACCAGGCCTGAACAAATTCAAGAGTTTCTTGATGAAGAAGAAAGAATGATCAGGAGTATGGCTGAAAAAATAAAGAATTCTGGAGCAAAAGTCGTTATCTGCCAAAAGGGAATCGATGATTTAGCTCAACATTTCTTATCTAAAGCTGATATTATGGCTGTAAGAAGAGTCAAGAAATCTGATATTGAAAAACTTTCAAAAGCCACTGGTGGAATGATCTTTACAAATCTTGATGACATTACCGAAGACAAACTTGGATGGGCAGGATTAGTAGAAGAACGTAAAATTATGAACGATAGCTGGATTTTTATTGAAGGATGTAAAGATCCAAAATCAGTCGTAATTCTTATAAGAGGTGGAACCGATCTCATAGTTGACGAAGTTGAGAGGGCTATTCATGATGCTCTTTGCGTTATTAGAGATGTCGTAGAAGATGAAAAACTCGTCGGTGGAGGTGGTGCTCCTGAAATTGAGACCGCTATTCAATTACGAAAATACGCATCTTCTCTAGGCGGACGCGAACAACTTGCTGTCGAAGTATTTGCTGATTCGCTTGATATTATCCCAAAAACCCTCGCAGAAAATGCTGGTTTAGACCAAATTGATACTCTCATGAAATTAAGAGCCTCACATCAAAAAGGCAATAAATTTGCCGGATGCGACTTAGACACTGGAGATGTAATCGATGATATGAGTAGTGTTGGCGTAGTCGAACCAACTGTAGTGAAAGTTCAAGCCATCAAAAGCTCTACCGAAGCAACCTCTATGATTTTACGGATTGATGATGTTATTGCATCTGCTAAGTCTGCAATGCCTCCTGGTATGCCCCCTGGTGGAATGGGAGGACCTCCTGGAATGGGAGGTATGGGTGGTGGTATGGGTGGTATGGGAGGACTTCCTCCAGGAATGATGTAAACCTAAACATTTTTTTAATTTATTTTTTCTTTTTATTTATTTAGTTTATCAGATTGATAGTTCAATAATTAACTTCATTAATTAATTCTTAAAGATTATCTTATCTAATACATTAATTATTTTAATTATATTTAGAAGCTTACTCTATGAACCAATGGCTAGATTAACTGTTTTCGTTTTAAGATCATATCTAATGAATTCTAAGTACAAATCATTCAAATAATGCCCCCAAATCCCATATGGACCTGAAGATTTTTTTCTATTGTAAAGTCTCTCATAGGTTCCAGGATCTCCAACTTGCTTTTCTTCTTCCTCATAGATTTTTTTATACTCTTCATAAATCCATCGAAATAAATCCTTTCGTGAGAAACCACCTTTTAGCTCTCGTTCACGAAGTACCTCTACTGAAAGAGGATATATAATTCGAAGTGTTATTTTTTCATCGGGAATAATTATCTCATCAGGATCGATTATCCGATTTTGTAATTTTTCATCCGCAAAATCGATAATATGTGGTGTCCCATGATCTTCAATATCTAAATAATAGATATAATTCCCATAAGGATCTGTTTGATTATTTTTTACCATCTTATAATTTTTCGCTATGTTTTGAGCAAGTTCACAGCCAATTATATCTATTCCATTAATTGCCCATTTTAACTCCTCTTTTATTTCCTCAAAATCGACAGATTCCTTTAATATGTCTAGATCCACTCTCACTTCTAGGAGAAGATTGATTATTTCATCGATGCTTAAAAATGGGTACTTTCTTTTTTCCTGATGTATTCTATTTTTTGTTATTTTTTTATCAGCTCAGATTTATTTATTGAATTACTATATTTTTGGATATATCTATTTAAACAAAAATTTCTTTTGTTGTATGCTTCATAAGGCTTTCTTTTAACATTCGTAGTTTAAATACGCCCTTTAATATAAATTTTAAAACAGATAATAATTCAAAAATGGTTCGCAATGAGAAAAAGCCTTACGGGTACATTTATAGAGCTACGAACTCAAATAATGAAAAAAACTATATAGGTCTAACAGTTACGAGTCGTTGGGATGATAACAAGATTCCTATTAAGGAACGTTGGAAAGAGGAGATCCGAGAATCTTATTCAAAAAAAAAAAGGGGTGAAGAACTTAGACGTGTTGAAAATGCGATCATTAAGCATGGTTCGGAAAGTTTTGACTTAAGGGAGCAAGATACAGCTTATAGTCAGGAAGAATTGGATGCCAAAGAAACATACTGGATTAAAGACTATGATTCAATGAATCCAGATAAAGGGTATAATATGACTGAGGGAGGATTGGGAGGTAGACCGAGTGATGAAGTAAGAGAAAAATTAAGTAAAATTGGATCAGAAAAATGGCAAGAAGATCTCGGATATAAGGAAAAGCAAATGAGTGAAAGACAAGAAAGGGCAAAGAATCCAGAATTTATAGAGAAAATGACTAAAATCAATCAAGAAAAACGGAAAAATCCAGAATGGAGAGAAAAAATGAGTCAAGTCGGTAAAGAAAAATGGAATAAAGATCCTGAATATAGGGATAAACAAACTAATGAAAGGAGAGAGCGTGCAAAAAATTCAGAATGGAAAGAGAAAATGACTAAGATCAATCAAGAAAGAGCGAAAAATCCAGAATGGAGAGAGAAAATGAGTCAAGTCGGTAAAGAAAAATGGAATAAAGATCCTGAATATAGGGATAAACAAACCAATGAAAGGAGAGAGCGTGCAAAAAATCCAGAATGGATACAAAAAATGAAGGATATAAATCGTGATAAAAGAAAAGAGATAAAGGATAAAAGAGAGTTTTTGAAGGATATTAAGGAAAAAGTCCCCAAGAAAGAAATGCTTACCAAATATGGTATGGGAAAAAATACCTTCACTAAAAGAATTCAAGAAATGTTTGGACCGGATGGACCGAAGAATTATACAGAGTTAAAGGATCACTTACAGGATAAGAATGTTGATGAAGTTTTGAAAGACATCGATAATAGAAGTGGCGAGAGACAGGATAGTTCAAGCGAAAACACAAATGAAGAGAGCAAAGAGGAGACTCACGAAGATTCAAAACAAGAGGAGGAGGATAAGGAGATTAATGAGGAACAAGATGAGGATTCGACTGAAGAAATCCCAGAGAAGGATCCAGATGAGGATATAGGGGAACAAAAGGAAGATGTATCAGTGGAAGAGAATAGCGAACGGGGAAAGGCACAAAACGATAATATGAAGAGTGAAAAGAAACTGGAGACAAAAAGTATGAGAGAACCAGGCTACAAAATTGTACATGTACCTGATACTCCACGTGGTTGTCAAGGGTTAGTACCTCCAGGAGGCGACAATGATAATCGTGGACAAAGGGCTAAACAAAAGCGAGATAAGAAGGATGAGATTCATCCATATATCTTTACTTCAGGAAAAGATCAGAGGCAACCAGTTCAGAGAAGTTCCAAAGATTATGATGGCATTGATAAGAGTCTTGATAATAAGGGAAGTGATTATGATGGGATCGACACGAATTCTGATGATGATAAAAGCGATATTAAGACTTTAGATGGAGGATTTAATGAACAAGGCAATGATTATGATGGAATAGATAATCCTCAAGAAGGTGTAGATAAAGATTATGATAAGATAGATGAGAGTTATGGTGAGGGGGGTCATGAAGGATGATACATTGTTTTGGCAATCTCGAATTAAGTTAATCCAAGCTCCAGAGCCTTTTATTCATGAGTATATTTAAGATTTTTTTAACTTTTTACCGACCAGAATAGTTACAGTGCAAAGAAATCCAAATAGAAAGAGGAGATTATATCCGGGGATTTTAGAGGGAATTCTTTTAACGACAATTACATTTTCACTTCCAACATTCCCTGCTCCATCTTGGACATAGAAAGTTATTATTATCTCTCCTTTAGGTAAGTCTTTCCATGCATCTTGGTCAATAGTTCCGATTAATTCTGTAAAAGGAAAAGTTCCCGATATATTTTCTATGGTATACCACATAGATTCAAGATTCTCTTCAAAAATCGAAATGTTAAACTCAGGGGCTTTGCTCTCGAATACATCCGCATCAAGTGGGGAGTGAATTGAGATAACAGGTATAATTGAATCTTTCAAAATTTGGATATCCTCAAATCCAACATGTCCTAAAGAGTCATTTATGTAAAATCTAACTGTTATATCTCCATCTTCCATTATATCCCATGCTGTTTGGTTAATAAAACCAGTTAAACCAGAAAAAGTATAATTAGTCAATCCACCATCTATGGTATACCACGTAGATTCAAGATTCTCCTCGATAATAGAAATGTTAAACTCTGGGGCTATGTTCCCGAATATATCATCATCAAGTGGGGAGTGTATCGAAATAACAGGTATAATTGAATCTTTCAAAATTTGAACATCCTTAAATCCAACATGTCCTAAAGAGTCATTTGCATAAAATCTGACTGTTATCGCTCTATCTTCCATTATATCCCATGCTGTTTGGTTAATAAATCCTGTTAAACTAGAAAATGTATAGTTTGTCAATCCACCATCTATAGTATACCACGTTGTATTTATTGGAGACAGATTATAAGTAGTAATGTTAAACTCAGGAGCATTTAATCCATATATTTGATTCAGTGTAGGTAAATTGATTGCTATATGGGGTATAACAGCTATTTTGAATAGGTATGCATTATTATCATTACCCGCAGCAACGAAATAAGTTCCATCAGAAGAGATCCCTACGGATTCTACAGAACCTCCTGTAATCCATTCGAAAAGAGGAGTGGAACTATTTTTACCAAACAAATAGACTTTATTATCATAGCTTCCAGCAACTATATATTGCCCATCGGATGATATTGCGACAGAACTTATGCTATCTCCAGCATCAAAGCTCCAGAGTGGAGTGGAATTATTTCTCTCAAAGAAATAGACCTGATTGTCTGTATATGCAGTTCCAAAAGTAATATATTGAGCATCGGAAGAAATTGCTACAGACCAGATAAGATGTCCTGTAGTATAGCTCCAGAGTGGTGTAGAATTATCTTTTTCAAATAAATGTATTCCATGAAGAGGATTAACCCCATTGGCGGTTCCAACAACAATATAATTACCATCAGAGGAAATCGACACAGATTGGGCCCAATCCGGCGTGTTATATGTCCAAATTGGAGTAGAACTGTTTCTCTCAAAGAAATATAGTTTATTGTTATGGCTTCCCGCAACAATATAATTCCCATCAGAAGAGATCGCCACAGAAGCAACATACGATCCTGTATGATATCTCCAAAGCGGTGTGGATTTGTTGTTTTCGAATAGTAATACGCTATCATCAAATCTACCTGTTCCAACAGCAATATATTGCCCATCAGATGAAATTGCCACAGAGA
>Ga0114930_10002667_pt1 | contig 15985 bp, 9 predicted proteins | sample AnhtaG_FD_87300 | JGI IMG/M metagenome (GOLD analysis project Ga0114930, IMG submission 87300) | Deep subsurface microbial communities from Anholt, Denmark to uncover new lineages of life (NeLLi) - Anholt_01485 metaG | ecosystem: Environmental > Aquatic > Marine > Oceanic > Sediment | place... | reverse complement strand
CCTTCGTATGTTGATGCACTGGTTGCTGCGTTTCGCTCTGGGGATGCCGAGTACCGACGCCCCCTACCGCGTAAGACGGGCCCGCCATGGGTGAGGTGGTCATTCCGCGTGCGATAGGCCGGTACTATACCCAACGCCCTCCCTTCGGTTCAACCGCAAGACAGCGCCCCAAATCGGCACGAAAGATCCCCCAGCGTCGTGTTCGCCGTCCCTTCGCGGACTGAGTCAGCCGTTGCGAAGGGTAACGGTTGCTTGGACTTCGGCGCGTTCGACCCAGACGGCGTGAACCGCGGTTGCGACCCGCTTCCGTGAGGATTTTGGGGTGTCGGGCGTATGAGCGTGAGGGCAAGCCAGGGCGGGAGTTGGGCTAGGGCAGAGGATGAAGCGTTCTTTTCGCTTGACAGGGCCTACGAATGTAGGCTATAGTCAACGACCGTATGCAAACAAACGGGAGACTCAGCGTGAAACGATCAAAGAATGCCGGAGATTTCGCCCAGGATGTTCCAAGGCCCTCGGACATGGAGTGGGACATCCTGAAACCGCTGTGGGAGCGCGGCCCGATGGCGGCCCGGGACGTCTACCAGCACGTGCCGCGGGAACGCCAATGGGCGTACAAGACGGTCAAAACGATGCTGGCGCGTCTGGTGAAGAAAGGCGCGCTCACGTACGATCAGATTGGCAATTCCTATCTGTACAGGGCGGCCTACACGCGCGACGAGATGACGCGAGCCGCTACGGGGTCGTTTGTCCAGCGCGTGTTCGATGGGGCCATGCAGCCGTTTCTGGCGCACTTCGCGGAGCACGTGTCAGAGGACGAACTCAAGGCGCTGCGAACGGAGTTGGCCCGAATGAACAGGCAGAAGCGTCGGAGGGGGAAAACGCGATGACTCTGGCGGCCGTGATCGGGACAGATCATCTCGCCGAGGTCTGGGTGTCGTGGATGGTCCACATGTCATGGCAGGTGGCCTTGTTGGCCGGGATCGCGTGGTTATTGTCGGCTGTGTTCCGGCGCTCATCGGCCGGTCTGCGCTACACCCTTTGGTTGCTCGTGTTCGTCAAGCTCGTCGTGCCGCCGTGGTGGGCGACACCTTGGTCGGCGGGCACGGTGCTCGCACGCTTGCCCGTCACCGTGGGCGGGGAACGCATCTCGCAGGTTGACTACGGCAGGTGGGCTGTGGGGGACAGTCGTCGGGCGGAGCAAGACGCGCCGGTGGCCGGCCCGGATGGCCGCCGCTCCGAGCCGACGGGGGCGGGGCGTTACGTGGCCGACGGTGCCCGGTCGAGCGCAGCGAGTGCAGCGATGGCCGTTTGGGCGCTGGTGGCCGGCGCGGTGGGAACGGTACTGCTTGCGCAGTGGCTGGCGTATGCGCGTAGGGTCACGCGCAGCGCTACGCCGGCGCCTCCGCCCGTGCACGAAGCCCTACGGCGGCAACGCGACGCGCTCGGCGTCCGGCGGCCCGTGCGCGTGTGCGTCTCGGACGCGGTCACGACCCCCGGCGTTGCAGTGAGTGTTTCAGTGTTTCCTGGGAAACAAAGGGTGTTTGGATCACAAGACCAAGAATAATGCGGATAGATCGGTGTCTGTGCACATTTTTCACACCCAACCGGACGAAAAATGGGGCAAGCGTCGCTGTATTTGCCTGCATATTTGCGCCGCACTGAACCCGCCGGTACCGTTTCAAGTGCTGCTCATCGTTACTTCAACAGTCGCTATCTGAGCATCCGTACTGATACGATCAGAATAGCGGACAACATTGTGATCCCTGTTGTCAGGCGTTGCAGGATCCGCTGATACAAAAGTGAAGCCGCTTTCGTCGGCGTGTATTCCATTCTCCACATTGCCATCAGGAGTAATCCCCTTATCGATTGGCAGCCACGATTCATTCTCAATGTCATAAACCCTTAGTTGGTACGTGGAGCGCACGTAAATCAGGGAACCCGATTTGATATGCAGGTCAACCCATGGCCCCGGTATCCCATGGCTGATCTCGCTGATGAAACTCAGATCCTGGCCATGACAATGAAGCTTCTCAGAAACGCCACCCCCCAGATTGGAGAAGGCCGTCCAGACACGGCCGTATTTGTCGACGGCAATGCCGGTGACATCTGAATTCGCTGGAATGGACACAGGCGGTGCAATCGAGCCGTCCAGGTCTATTCGGAATAGCCTTTCAAGCCTATTATCTGCCGCATAGAGCGCAGAGTGCCCGTCATAGGCAATCGCGCAGGCATCAGCGTTTGTGCCGTCGCCCAAGCTTGCTAACTGCCCCTGACATGTATAGTTAGAGTCGTAGCGCCATATTACTGCTGCATTATCTAGCACATAGAAACATCCGTCTGAATCCTGAACGATAGCCGTGGGATAAGCGCTGGAAACGCACAGCGTGAAGTTGCCGTCGTGACTACCCGATGCAGTGTAACGCTTGACGGCCGCATTGTGAGAGTCCACAACGATCACCAAGTCACGGAACGGATCGTAGATTAGGTCCATGGCCTGTGCCACCTCGGGAAAGTCGAGCCCGTTTGGCGCCAGCTCTATCGAAGAATGTAAGGCATCGTCGCCATACTGTGAGATGTCCTTCGTGGCAACGATCCGGAACTGGTATTGGCCTTGCGGGACAATGGAACCGTTGCTATCTCGCCCGTCCCAGGTCTCCGTGGATACCCCTGCTGCACGGGGTTCGTTGGGCCCGACGAGCGTTCTGAGAAGGTTGCTATCCAAATCATAGATGCGAACTACAACATTGCTAGGTACCGAAAGGTCATATTGCAACGCGACGGTTTCTGAATCTGGGTTGAAGCTCTGTGGCTTCACATCGATACTCCTGATGCGGGTCGGTTCATGTGGCGGGTCACCACTGAGTAGATCAATACATTCCGTGGCAAGGGGGAAGCCGTATGCCTCTGCCACAAAACAATAGGTCTGATAGCCCTGTGGCAACTGCTGATTGTAGTCATGAAACTCGAACCGGCCCGTGTCGCGGTATCCGTTGTCTCCTTGCATCTGCTTGGCATAGAGCAGAAGTGCGTCACTTGTGCGCCAAAACCACCAGTAGTCAAGTTCCACCAGGTCTCCTGAGGGATTGCGAACCGTAACGTCAAAATAGGGTGTATCGCCAACATCGTATGTCTCTTGAGGCTCAATCGATATGTCAAGTACGATAGGGGGATCCACCGGTGGGCCCTCCTGTTCGCCTGTGGGTGGCCAACGCACGTTATGGGTGACACCGCCCACGGCACAAGAAAAATGAAAGCTGTGGGGGCCCACCGCTAAGCCCTGAAGGTGCCTCTTATACTGTACGCCGTTCACCCAATCCTCGGATCCCGGGACAACCCGAGCCATATCGATTGGTTCCGAACCCTCATCCAGCCAAAGACTTACAATGTGCCCAGTGGGGCCTATGCCTTCTGGGTTCTGAAAAGTGACATAGTAGGTGAATTTAGTCGACGGGTAGCCGTCTTCAGGCGTGACGAAACCACTGTGGAGCCCCGCTGGTTCCTTAGCATCTATGTAGTTCGGCTTGGTTTCCGTGTCAGAGTCCACCGATGTGGTCACTCTCAAAGATACCGTGTAGATGCCGGCGGTGTTGTACGTGTGGATGGGATCCAATTGTGAACTGGCGCCGCCATCACCGAAATTCCACGACCAACTGGTGATGGGGGAAGTGCCTGGTTCTGAGAGGTCAGTGAACTGTACGGTCAGAGGGGTTTGTCCGTAGCGGGGCGTGCCGCTGAAATGCGCCGTAGGGCCTCCTTCGACCGTGATGTAATTCGTCTTCGTCTCCGTGTCGGGGCCGACCGCTGTGGTGATGTTCAGAGATACGGTGTAGGTCCCGGCGGTGTTGTACGTGTGGCTCGGATTCCGTTGCGTGCTGGTGCCCCCATCACCGAAATTCCACGACCAACTGGTGATGGAGGAAGTGCCTAGTTCTGAGAGGTCAGTAAACTGTACGCTCAGAGGGGCTTGTCCGTTGCGGGGCGTGCCGCTGAAGTCTGCCCCAGGGCCTCCCCTGATGTAGTCTGTCTTCGTCTCCGTGTCGGAGCCGACTGATGTGACGACGCTCAAAGATACCGTGTAGGCGCCGGTGCTGTTGTACGTGTGGCTCGGATTGCGTTGCGTGCTGGTGCCCCCATCGCCGAAATCCCACGACCAACTGGTGATGGGCCAACTGCCTGCTGTTGAGAGGTCAGTGAACTGTACGCTCAAAGGCGCTTCTCCTGAACGCGGTGTGCCGCTGAAATCGGCGGTAGGGCCTTGTTTGACCGTGATGTAATTCGTCTTCGTCTCCTCGTCGTAGCCGACCGCTGTGGTGACCCTCAGAGATACGGTGTAGGTGCCGGCGGTGTTGTACGTGTGGCTGGGATGCTGCTGTGAACTGGTGCCGCCATCACCGAAGTTCCACGACCAACTGCTGATGGCAGAAGTGCCTGGTTCTGAGAGGTCAGTGAAGTCTACGCTCAAAGGCAGTTCTCCCGACCGCGGCGCCACGCCGAAATCCGCCGTGGGGAGTTCTGGCCCACAATCACCGGTCCAGATGGTGTAGTACGGACCGGGTACCTCGATCTTCGGATTCAAGCCAATCAACCCGAAGAAATCCACGTACAGACCCACTTCACCGTCAATGCCGACGCCGAGGTCCGGGACGGGGGGACACGGATACGTTGCGTGGAAATCGACGTAGGGTTTGGCTTGCAGATACGCACCGGCCTGGCCGTATAGGCTCAAATCGACTTTCGGCTTCAAGCTCAGCGTGACCCCGAGACCCGCTTCAAATGTTAAGGTCGGCTCATGGCAGTTCTGGCCAATGTCCAGAGAGCTGAGGTCGAAGAAATCGCCACTCTTGGTGCACACGTACCGTCCCCCAATCGTGATATTTGTGGTCGAGTCGAACCCGGCCGTGAGTGTCGCGGAGCCCTCGACAACGACATCGAGCGCTGCGGCGAGGCTTAGCTCGACGACAAGCGGTAAGCTCGCAATGGGAATGGGGATTGTGACCAAGGGAATGTCGCCGGTGCTGAGCTGATATCCGGCTTCGACCGAGACTTCGAGGTCGAGGTTGATGAACAGACTGCCCTCTAGCCTACTCATGACTTCTTCAACGTTTCCGTCCTGGATCAGTGTGCGTAGCTCGATGGTGGGCGCGAAAACGATTTGGCCCTGGGTAATGCTTATCGTGAGACCGCCTTGCTGGTAGAGTGTGAGATTGTTCAGGAGCGGGGCTCCGGGCAATTGGGGGTCGTTTGTGTTGAACGTGAGTTCGAAACGCCAGTGCTCATCGAAATTGGGATACGCTGTTGAGAGGGCAACCTCTGCGGTCTGCACGATGATCGTGCCTGCTTCTTGGACTACCTCAACCGCCTGCCTCAGGAACCCGACTGCTTCTTCGAGAACACCGTCCTTTTCAACAGGAACGCTCGTCGCTGTGCTGATCAGAATCGTGCCGCGGCTGATCAAATCCTTTTTCGCGCCCGTATACCGGAAAGTGAGCACGTCATCGTGGATGGATAGCAGTTCAAGCCCGGGCTCGGCCTCTACGACGACTGTACTGTCAGCAACACTACTTTGCGGTTCGAGAGGATCTCTACCCGTGAATACCTCGTGACCGTCGCTGAAGCTGTCCCCATCAGTATCCCAGAGGTTCGGGTCTGTGCCGAGTTCCGCCTCACGTGAATCAGGAAGCCCATCCCCGTCGGTGTCCACACCTTCCCAGACGACGATGACGTCGCTGTCCGTGTCGCTGCCCACGGAATTGGTCACAGTTAGCGAGACCGTGTAGGTGCCAGGGTCGACGTAGGTATGGGTGGGGCTGGGCTGGTTGCTCGTATTGCCATCGCCGAAGTTCCACAGCCAAGTGGTGATAGTCGAGGTGCCGTCTGTGGATTCGTCGGTGAAAAGGACTGTCAATGGGGCGCTTCCCGTAGTCGGGTTCGCATCAAAACGAGCGGTAGGCCCGACCCGAGGGGGAGGGCATCCGGCGAACGAGATGCACAGAAGCCCCGCAAGAAGAACACCAGAAGTGACAGCGCGGACTCGATAGCCGTGGGATCTCATTTCTCTCTCCTTGTCGAGATCAGGATTAGAGAATGCCTGAGGGGATGTACCGCATGCGTTTCTCGTGTTTCCATAGCACCACCGGCGTCATCTGCCTTGGCACACTGTTGCCCAGGCGGTTAGTCACGGCCAGATCGCAAGGGCGCGGCAGCCAGGGGTTCTTCGCGGGGGGGTGATGTACGTGCGGATGAGACGCGGTTGCTGTGTGTGCTTCCGCGTGGCAGCCTAGCGCGCGCGGGAAGTAAACTACCTAGGCGTTGTGCCGCTTCGCACATTTGTCGGCTTGTTGCGTGGGCACTCATGCGCCCTACACTAGTTCTTCGGCGTTCACATGAGCTAAATCGCAAGAAGAAGCCTAGCACAGACAAAGAGAAAAAGCAAGCGAAAAATCCCGAAAGCGCTCAGCTCTCAGCGGTCCCTACTCCGTTGGCGTTGCGTGTTAGCGTTAACTCTGGGTCTCAACTCGTCGCGGGTGACGATATCGAACCCCTGGAAGGCCTGGCCAAGGTGTGGCACCAGGCGGCTGGTTGCGTTTTCGGGCGTGGATGAGCCCACGCGTCACCGGCGCCGTTTGTGGCGGCGGCGCACACGGACGGTATGGGGCGACGTTCTGCCTGCAGGAGGACTACCATTGAGAGCCCTGAGTCACGGTGCCTGGAAGGCCGCGCGCATGGCGGCGATATTGCGGGCGTTGCCGGAACCATCTTCGGGGGGAAGCGTGGTCTCGGGGTCGGGGCGGGCGAAGCCGTACATGCCGACGTCGGCGAATCGGGGGTCGTCGAGGATGCGGGCGGCGTCGTGCTGGTCGCCCCAGCCGCAGATGCATTGCATGAGCTGGGTGTGGGGTCCCGCAGCGCGGCGGGCGGCGTCGAGCTTGGCGGGGTCGGGGTGCTCGTTCATGAGCCAGTCGACTTCCTCGAGCATCTTCGACCCGGCCACGGTAGGGTGCTGCAAGTCATAGCAGCTCAGCCAGATAATACAGTCGGGCTTGACGGACTTGGCCGCGTCGCGGATGCGGTCCCAGCAGCGCTCGGTGGCGCGGCGGTTGAATGCGTCGATGCGGTCCCTTGTCATGGCGGCGTCGCCGGGGAAGGGCTGATCGAACAGCTCCGGGTACATCCGTTTCTCGCACTCGAGCCATGAGTACTCCTTGTCCGGATAGTGGTGCGAGGCGTTGAACACCCAGTCGATCATGAACCCGTCGATGTCGGTCTTGGTCAGGGCGTCCTGGATGGATGCGGCGAGGTAGTCGAGGTATTCGGTCGTGAACGGAATGGCGATGGAACTGGGCAGATCGTGCGACAACTCGGGGTGCGTCTCGCTCCAGTGTGTATTGGCGCCGACGCAGAAGTAGCCCATGACGCGCATCCCGGCAGCGTGGCCGAGTTCGGTCAGCTCCTTGAGAAAACTGCCCTTCATGCCCGGCTGCACGGGCGCCACGTCGCTCTGATACCAGGCATACCCGGGGCAGCTCACGCAGAAGGTCTGGATCGTGTTCACGCCCAGCGCCCGGTACCACTCGAAATGCGCCTTGGCCGAGGCCTGCGCGTACATGCCCGGCGGTGCGAAGCCGGACGCGCCCCAGTTGAAGTCGACGCAGAACGCCTTGATGCGCTCGGGCGCCGCTTCGAGGTCGAGGACCTCTGCCGTGACCCGGTGCATGCAGAGGTCGGTGCCGAAGTTGACGAAACGGAAGTCGGCGCCGCCGTTCTGGCCGTGGGCGAAACAGGGCTCGGGCAGGTCGAACACGAGCTCCGTCCATTCACCGGTTCCCGTGAGTTGATGGCGCGGGCCGTCCCGGTAGGCGCTGCCTCGGTGGGAATCATACTGGATGCCGACTTCGCCGGGCGTCCGGTCGAGCAGTGTGGCCACGACGCGAACCGTCCGGTTTCGGTCCTGCTGCACCTGTTGCGCGAGCGCATCGGCGACCTCGAAGTAGAGGTAGCGGGTGCTCTCGTGTTTCGGCTGGTACAGCGCGGGCTTGCCTGCCATCTCTTTGATCTCGAACGGGCCGTCGCTCACGCGGACCGGCGCGAGGCCGTCGGCCCGGTCGGGTGCAATGAACGACACTTCGGAGCGGCTCGGGATCGCGCTGACGCCCGGGGACTCGCTGAGCACGTGGGTCTTGAGCAGGAGGAAGAAGCTGTAAGGGTCGAGGAAGGTGACGCTGGGTTCGGCGGCGCTGGCGGCCTCCATGGCGCCCTTGTGCCACGAGGGCGACTGTAGAATCGTGCGTATGAACAGAAACTTGGGTGCGTTGACGCCGGCCAGGCCCGCGATGCGGGCGCCGGCCTCCTCGGGGCTGCCGTACAGGTCGAGCTTCATGCGTGTGTAAGGCATGACGGCGGAGGCCGCCGTTGGCAACGGCGGCCTACTGGGGTCGAGCTTCATGCGTGTGTAAGGCATGACGGCGCGGTGTACGCCCTGGGCGGGGACTTTTTGCCCGACGATGCCGTCGGGCGAGAAACGCTGGTAGGCGTCCATGCCTTTCTCGCCCATAGCGGGGGAATGCCCGTCGATGATGAAGCCCGTGATCGAGAGGTCGTAGCGCCGGGCATAGGGCAGGTTGTGGGCGACCCAGGCCTCGAGCCCGTCGGGGAGCCCGGAATCGGGACGCGGCGCTACGAGCATCCCCGGATTCAGATAACCCGCGCCCGAGTCGCCGAACATGAACCAGTCGTTGGCCGACTGATGCCGCCGGACGTAGTCCATGGCGTGCGGCGCGCGGCGGTCCAGGTTCGGGTTGAAGGCCCAGGTGCACAGCGTCTCGCCGTGGGCCGGGTCGCGCCACCACTTCGGCACGTGGTAGTTGAACCACGCCGCGGAATCGTAGTCCCCCATGTAGAAACACACGTACACCCTGGGCGCGACCGTGCCGTCGGCCCGAATCAGCCCGCGCTGCTCGAGGTCGGCCGCGGTCGGTCTCGGGTTCTGCGGGTATCGCGCTTCGAGCGGGTAGTGCTGGTAGAACGACGCGTTGGCCATGCCAGCGCAGCCTAGCGCGTCCGCGTCCATCACGCCGTTGTAGGCCGAGATGATCTGCGCGTACTTCCATTCCGTGTCCACGGGGCCGTGGGCGCTGCCGGCCTTGCCGTGGTTGGTGTATTTCCACGCCCACGGCGTGAACCCGCCGATGTGGACAATGCGCCCGCCGGACTGCTCGTACATCGAGCGCAGGATGGCGCGGAGCGTGGCCACGTCCGTGCCGGGCTTCTGGTCCGGGTCATCCACGGGCGCTTCCTCTTCCCAGACGTGGAGATCAAAGAAGAAGGCGCGCTGGGCGATGAAGAAGTCGTGATTCGTAAGCGTGGCGTTGCTGAAACCGCTCTCGAGCGGGTGGGTGAGCCAGTAGGCGTCGATGTAGAAGGCCAGGTAGTCCCGGCTGCACCGGCCGGCGTCCAGGTAGTGGTGTTGGGCCCACAGATAGGCGTCGCACTTGGCCGAGCCCGTGGACGCCACATCCGTGCCCGGGATGACGCCCTGGCCCGTGAACATCGGCGAGCCGTCCTCGTTCAACAGCCGCCGCGCGTCCTGCGTGAACCCCAGCCCCGACCCCATCACCCGGCCGTAGACCGACCGCTGGGACGGGCCGTAGCGCAGGCACACGCGATCCTCGACGCCCGCAATCGTGCTGGCCAGATTCGACGTGGCCCAGACGCGCTCGTCGTAGACGACCACCCCTTTCAGTTTGGGCTCGAAGGTCCGCAATAGATCCTCGACCGAATCGAGGCGGACCACGTCGCGGCCGGCAAGCCATTGCCCCTCGCCGCGCAGGTAGTCGAACCAGAAGTCGTCCGGGTGCGGCATGAACCGCACGAACAGCACTGGCCGTTCCCGGTTCACGATGCCCTGCACGGACGCCACGAGATGCGCCGTATCCCACGCCTCCCGCGCCTGGGCCGGGTCGCTCCGGTCCAGCTCGTGCAGGCAGGTCATGTCGAAGTGGTACACGGGCGCCGTGCCAGGGGCTGTCGCGGCCACGGCCGCATACGCGAGAACAAACATCCTAAGGTCGGTCATTGTCCTGAAGCTCCAAGGGTGTGGATTGAACCGCCGGTATTGTAACAGCCTTGCCCCACTCGCCGGGCTATCGCTTGTTTTCGCTGCGCCCGAGGCGCTAGGGTGTATTCGGTGCAGGTGTAGCCGCGGAGAAAAGGGACCTCCACCCTCATGGAAGACCTAGCCAACGTATGGCCGCAGGGAGGGCTTTTCGCGTTTTCGGGCGTGGACGGGGACACGTGCCACGCGGAACCGTTTGTGGCGGCCGGGCTGAAGGACGGCATCGGGTGGCGCTTTTGGGTGAAGCCACGCCTCGTGTTCCGCGCGCAGGTGGGCGCGGTGCCCCTGACGCACCGGCGCACGCCGACGGACTTCTGCCTGTCGGATTGCTGGCATTGCACGGTACTGGCCAACGGCATCGAGGGCTTCGTGGAAGGGGCCTTCGTGGACCGGGCGTCCATGGTCGTGTCGATGGCGTTCGAGGGGCTTCCAGAGGGGGTGTTCCCGGACCTCGTGGCGGACGCGGACGGGCGGGCGCTCGGCGGCGTTGTGGTCTACGAGAGAGAGGGCTGTTGGCTCGCGGTGCACCGGGCGCCCGAGGCGGCGGCGCGACGCTTCGGGATCGCGCTCTCGTACGGGAGCGAGGACGATGCCAAGGACCGCGCGTCGCGCGCGTGCGGAGTGGACGTGGCCAAAGCCATCGCGGCGCGAATGGCGTTCTATGAGTCCGTCGAGGCGCCGGAGTCGCTCGTGGGGAACAACCGCCGGGCCTACTACAAGGCGCTAAGCATTCAGAAGGTCAACATCGAAAGCCCGCAGTTGGACATCCCGTGTCGATGGACGACGCCCGACCGGATGCCCCACCGCCACATGTGGCTGTGGGACACCGCCTTCCACGTGCTGGGTTTGCAGCATACCCGCACGGACCTGGCCCAGGACGCGCTCCGCGCCCTCTTCGCCAAGCAGCAGGACGACGGTAAGCTGCTGCTCGCCGCCCAGCCGGGCAAGCCGCCGCGCGTCGAGGACGACTCGCAACCGCCCATCGTGACGTATGCGGTGTGCCACCATTGCGATCATTCAATGCAGCCGGACTTCCTGCGCGAGATGTACCCGAGCCTGGTGCGGTACATCGAGTGGTTCGAGGCCAACCGGAAAGACGACACGGGACTCTACGGCTGGCAGGTCCGGCAGACGGACGATCCGGTCCGGGCGGCGCGCGGCGGCGAGTCCGGCATGGACAACAGCCCTCGGTTCGACCAAGTGAAGGCCATCACCGCGGCCGACCTCTCGAGCTACATGGCCTCGGAGTACTGGTGCCTCGAGAAACTGGCCCGGTGCCAGGACAAGTACGACGAGGCCGACGAGTGGCGCCGCCGGCGCCTGGCCATCGCCGACCGGGTCAACGAACTGCTGTGGGACGATGAGGACCGCTTCTACTACGACCTGGACGAGTACGGGGAATTCGTCCCCGTCAAGACGACGTCCGGGTTCATGCCCCTGCTCGGGCAGATCCCGGACCGGGACCGGGCCGAGTCGCTGCGCATGCACCTGATGAACCCGAACGAATTCTGGGCGCCGTTCCCGGTCCCGAGCGTGTCGCAGGATGAGCCGTCCTTCAGCGACGACATGTGGCGGGGACCCACGTGGGTGAACGTGAACCTGCTCATCTACTACGGGCTGATGGCCTACGGCTTCTTCCAGGAGGCCCGGCAGATGGCGCGCGCGACGCTCACGGAGATCACGCGATGCTATCTTCAGTACGGTTGTTTCTATGAGTACTACGATGCGATGGCGGCCACGCCGCCCGCGGACCTGCCGCGCAAAGGCGCGCCCGGCGACAAAGGCGGGGTGGGTTTCGGCGTCGTGGCCGACCTGCACTGGACGGCCGCCACGTTTGTCCATCTGGCGCATGAGTTGGGCTGAGGCGGTGGGGCGCTCCGGCGAGTCCCGACTACGAATCACGAATACGATGACGAGTGACGAGGACGAATGGGGGCGAAGACGGGGATGGAGATGAAGATGAAGATGAAGAGGGGGATGAAGAGGGGGAGTTCGGAGGAAGGGGAATGAGGAAGGTGCAGGGCTTCACGATCCACATGGTAGGCCACGCGCACATTGACCCGACGTGGCTGTGGCGGTGGACGGAGGGGTTCGGGGAGGTGCGGGCGACGTTCCGCAGCGCGCTGGACCGGATGAAGGAGACCACGGCGTTCAAATTCACGGCCAGCAGCGCATGTTTCTACGCATGGGTCCAAGAGGCGGATCCGAAGATGTTCGAGGAGATCAAGGCCCGAGTGAAGGAGGGGCGTTGGGAGATCGCCGGCGGGTGGTGGGTCGAGCCGGACTGCAATATCCCGAACGGCGAGTCCTTCGTTCGGCACGGGCTGTACTCGCAACGGTTCTTCAAGAAGGCCTTCGGTATCCAGGCCAAGGTGGGTTTCAACCCCGACAGCTTCGGGCACGCGGGCACGCTGCCGCAAATCTACAAGAAGCTGGGCATCGACTACTACGTCTACATGCGGCCCAACGCGACCGAGGAAATGGACTACCCGGAGGGCACCACGTTCTGGTGGCGGGCGGCGGACGGGTCGGAGATACTGGCGTGCAACTTGCCCGAAAGCTACGGCTCGGGCGACGACGTGCTCGGGCGCATCAAACGGTTGCCGAACTACCCCCACCTCGATGCCGGGCAGACGCACGTGCTGGGGTTCTACGGCGTGGGCAACCACGGGGGCGGACCGACCAAAGCGGCCATCCGCCAGATCCAAGAGGCCCGCAAGGACCCCCACCTCCCCAAGCTCCAGTTTGCCACCCTGCTCGATTACTTCGAGGGATTCCTCAGGACCACCAAGAAGACCTCCATCCCCGTGATCGCGACGGACCTGCAGCATCACGCGCGAGGCTGCTATTCGGTGCACAGCGAGATCAAGCGCCTCAACCGCCAGTGTGAGCACGCCCTCATGGCCGCCGAGCGCTACGCCACAGCCGCCTGGCTGCTCGAGGGCCTGCCCTATCCACAGGACGACTTCGACAAGACCTGGAAGGACGTCCTCTACAACCAGTTCCACGATATCCTGGCCGGGACCAGCCTCGAATCCTCCTACGAGGACTCGAGGGACCAACTCGGCGCGGCCCGCCACCGCGCCGACGTCATCAAGAACCGCGCCATCCAGTACATCGCCCGCACCGTCAACACCACCGCCGAAGGCAACACCGTCTTCGCCGTCAATCCACTGCCCTGGCCCGTAACCCAGACCGTCACCGTGTCGCCCATCATCGCGCGTGGGCTCGAGGGGCCGCTGCACTTCGTGGACGAGACGGAGCACGCCATCCCCAGTCAGGCGATCCGGGGCGAACGCATCGGCCACACCGCATACACCTTCACTGCCGAGCTGCCCGCCATGGGCTACCGCGGGTTCCACGCCCGCGCCGGCGCCCGGCTCATCAGCCACCGCAACATGCTCAAGGGCGCACGCGACTTCCTCGAGAACGACTGGTGGCGGATCGAGTTCGACCCCTACGGCGGCCACATCTCCCGGCTGTACGACAAGACGAACCGCCTCGATACCCTGGCCAAGGGCAACGTCCTGGCCGCCATGGTCGACCAGGCCGACACCTGGGGGCACGGCTATGACGAGTGGCGCGTCGAGGCCGGCCGCTTCGGCCACGCCCGCCTCGAACTCGACGAAATCGGCGACGTGCGCGCAACGGTCCGCGTCGTCTCCACCTACGACAAGTCCACGGCAGAGCAGTACGTGACGCTCCACAGCGACGTCGACACCATCGACTGCGTGTTCCGCATCAACTGGCAGCAGAAATACACCATGCTCAAGCTGGCCTACGAAACGGCCGTCGAGGACGGCGTTGCGACCTACGACACGGCCTACGGCATGCAAGTGCGGAACACGGACGGTTTCGAGGAGCCCGGACAGAAGTGGTTTGACCTCACCGGCAACGTGGCCGGCAAGCCCTACGGCTTCGCGGTCCTCAACGACTCGAAGTACGGGTTCGACGTGTGCGGCAACGTGATGCGCGTCACCCTGCTTCGCAGTCCGGCCTACGCCCACCACGACCGCCAACGCTATGACGCATCCACGCCGTGGCCCATCATGGACCAGGGGTGGCATCGCGTACACATCCGGCTCGTGCCTCATGGCGGCTCCTGGCAGCACGCGCGCGTGGCGAAGAAGTCGTGGGAGCTCAACGAGCCCGCCTTCACCCACGTCGAGTCGGCGCACAAGGGCCGGCGCCAATTGAGCGCCTCGCTGATCGGCACCGAGGCCGATAACGTGCTGCTGACGGTCCTCAAGAAGCGAGAGAACAGCAACGACCTGATCGTGCGCGGTTACGAGTGCCACGGCAGGGCCGTCACAACGACCCTCCATCTGCCCTACTGGAAGAAGACCTTCGAGGTCTCGTTCAAACCCTACGAGATCAAGACCCTCCGCATCAGCCCCAAGAAATGGACCCTCCGCGAGGTCAACCTGCTCGAGGAATAAGCCGCCATGAATCTCGAACGCGTCGAAGAGAAATGCGTCAACTACCTGGACCAGGTGACCAACCCCATCGTGCCGGTGGCCACGCTGCTCGAACACGTCCGGCAGGACGAGGCCTGCGCGGCCCTCACGCAGAACGAGCTGCTCGAGTTCCTGCGTGGGGACCAGGCATTCATCGTCGTCGAGCGGGGCGATGAAGAAGAAGACCCGGAAGAGGCGGCGGGACTGAGGGAGATCGGGTTCGTCCCCGGCCCCCGGGTGTTGCTCAAGAAGCACACGCCCACCAAAGAGGAACTGGCGGGCCTCATCCAGCAGCAAATCGAGCGCATGAACGCCGCCCTACACCAGGGGCTCAAGGGCGCCACCCGCGAGGGCGACGCCGGGGCCGTCGCCAAGATCCGCGAGATTCTCTCGCGCGCCGACGAGCTGCGCGACCACATCGACGACATCCTCTGAGACGAGCCGGGGACACGCGCCGCAGTCGTCGCAGAAGTCGATGTTCATCCACAGATTTCACAGATTCCGACAGAACAAGAGAAGAGCCATTTGTTGCGTGTTCGTCTGCGTGAGGTGGTGTGTTGCGTTCGCTCGGCTTCCAGGCAGGTTGCGAAGAAGTTCCGCATTCAGACTCTAAGGCGGGACTGCCATAACCCCCTCTTCCCCTTCCTCTTCCTGCCCTTTCGCCTTGCCCTTTCCGCTCAAACCGTCTTGCCCCAGACCGCCCCCTTTCTCATAATCCTCTCCATCCGCGTCATCCGCGTCAAAGCTCTTCTCTTGCTCCCCCTCTTCCTCTCCGTCTTCCTCCGTTTTCTCCACTGCGGTCGTGACGCCGCCCCTTCTCTTACGCAAGCAGCAGCCGGGAGATCACGAGTTGCTGGATCTCGTTGGTGCCGGCGCCAATCTCGAGCAGCTTCGCGTCGCGCATTATGCGCTCGACTTCGTACTCCTTCATGTAGCCGTACCCGCCGTGGATCTGGATTGCATCGAGGGCCACCTCGACCGCCCATCGTCCAGACATCAGCTTGGCCGCCGACGCCTCCTTCACGAAATCCTTGCCGTTCTCCTTCATCCAGATGAGCCGGTAGAGCATAGACCGCAAGTGCTCGATGTAGGTGTACATTCGGGCGATCTTGAAAGACGTGGCCTGCTTGTGCCCGATGGGCTTTCCGAACTGGACCCGCACCTTGGCGTACTCGATGCACAGCTCGAGGCATCGCTCCATCATCCCGATGGCAAGCGCCGGGCCCAGGGCCCGCTCGTCATTGAACACATTGAGTGCCTCGTAGAAGGCCCCATCCCGAGTCCCGAGCAACTGGCCCTTCGGGACCTCGAGGTTTTCCATGAAGATCTCACCGGTTGGCGAGCCCCGGAATCCCATCTTGTCCAGGGGTTTCGAGACTGACAGGCCCTCCATTCCCTTCTCGAGGATGAAGGCGCT
>Ga0114930_10002665_pt1 | contig 15992 bp, 15 predicted proteins | sample AnhtaG_FD_87300 | JGI IMG/M metagenome (GOLD analysis project Ga0114930, IMG submission 87300) | Deep subsurface microbial communities from Anholt, Denmark to uncover new lineages of life (NeLLi) - Anholt_01485 metaG | ecosystem: Environmental > Aquatic > Marine > Oceanic > Sediment | place... | reverse complement strand
CTCTGCTGGTGCCCGCATGATTCATATCAGCACCGACTGTGTATTTGACGGCAAAAAAGGCAATTACACTGAAACAGATCCGTCTAATGCCGATGATCTCTACGGAAGGTCAAAATTTCTGGGAGAGGTGGCATATCCTCCTCACTGTCTTACGCTGAGAACATCAATTATCGGCCATGAACTCAAAGGAAAACTTGGATTGATTGAATGGTTTCTTGCCCAAAAAGGAAGGGTTCGCGGCTTTACACACGCGATTTATTCCGGGTTCCCCACTGTTGAATTAGCGCACATCATCACCGAATATATTCTTCCGAACAAAGATCTGAATGGTGTTTATCATGTGTCATCCGATCCAATCTCAAAATATGACCTATTGAAATTAGTAGCGAGAAAGTATGATAAAAAAATTGAAATTGAACCATATAATGGTTTTCGACAGGATCGGTCTCTGGATTCATCTCTTTTTCGCCGGTTAACTGGCTATATGCCGCCATTCTGGCCGGAACTCGTCGATAAGATGTACCAGCATTATATTTCGTCATCGTACAATAAACAATCACTATAACAGGGGTGTAATTTTATGCCGTTATTCGAAAATAAACAAATTCTTGTTACCGGTGGGACGGGCTCAATGGGAAAGACGTTTGTACGGCGCGTATTATCTGGTGAGCAGGGAACGCCAAAAAAGGTAATTGTATTTTCCCGAGATGAAGCCAAACAACACGATATGCGCATGTCGTATCTTCATAAGCTAGTGGCCACGGATGAGGTGATTTACCGAAACTTCATGAGCGTCCTCGAGTTCCGAATCGGCGATATTCGCAGTTATGCTGACGTCTGTTCGGCGTTAAAAAATGCCGATATCGTAGTAAATGCCGCAGCACTCAAGCAGGTTCCGGCCTGTGAGTATTTTCCTACACAGGCGCTTTTGACCAATTGCATGGGCGCGTCGAATATTGTACGTGCTATTAGGGAGAACGGCTATCCGGTGGATACCGTTATCGCAATCAGCACAGACAAAGCATGTAAGCCGGTTAATGTCATGGGAATGACAAAATCCATACAGGAGCGGATTGTCACTACCGCAAATATCTTAAATCCCAAAACGCGTTTTATCTGTGTTCGTTATGGAAACGTGCTGGCCTCGCGCGGTTCGGTTATCCCGCTGTTTATTGAGCAGATCAGGAACGGTGGTCCGGTGACGATTACCGTGCCTGAAATGACAAGATTTCTTCTAAGTTTGGACCAGGCCGTTGACACGGTTTTTGAAGCGTTGAAAGGGGCCGAACCTGGTGAGACATACATACCACATGCTCCTTCAGCAACGGTCATGAATATAGCCAAGGCACTTATCGGCGATCGAACTATCGATATTGAAATTACAGGGATTCGGCCTGGCGAAAAAATGCATGAGATTCTGGTTTCAGATGAAGAAGCCAACCACTGCATCAAACGGGGTGATTATTATGCCATTCTTTCCATGCTGCCTGAACTTAGCAATAATAAGCAAAAAGAGCCAAACGCGCTTACAAAAGAATACAGCTCGGCGGATTCGGTTCTCGATCTTGAAGGTACCATTGATCTGCTGCAGAAGCATCGCCTTATGGTGGAAGACGTCGAAATGTTAAATAGTGGGGAGTTACTCAGATAAGGATGGAATTATGCCAATGAAGGTTATGACCATTGTAGGGACTCGACCGGAAATCATTAAACTCTGCCGGGTCATTCATGAGTTGGACCGGTATACTGATCATGTTCTGGTTCACACCGGCCAGAACTATGATTATGAGTTAAACGAAATATTTTTCAAAGAGCTGGAAATACGAAAGCCTGACCATTTTCTTAATGCCGCCGGAGAAACGGCAGCCGATACAATCGGAAAAGTTATTGCAAATGCAGACAAAGTTATGGCCTCGGAAAACCCCGATGCTCTGTTGCTTCTTGGGGATACAAATAGCTGCCTGGCAGTTATTTCCGCCAAGCGCCGAAAAATTCCGATCTTTCACATGGAGGCGGGTAACCGTTGCTTTGATCAACGGGTACCGGAAGAAATAAACCGCAAGATCGTCGACCACACCAGTGATATTAATCTGACTTACACCGAACATGCACGCCGATATCTTTTGGATGAAGGTATAAAACCTGAAACGGTCATAAAGACAGGCTCTCCAATGAAAGAGGTACTGGAGTATTATAGGCCGAAGATAGACACGTCGGATGTTCTTGATAAAGTTGAAATAACACAGGGAAAATATCTTGTTGTAAGTGCGCATCGTGAGGAGAATGTTGATAGTGAGGTGAATTTTGGAAATTTGCTGGAATCTTTAAAGGCCATTGCTCAAAAGCATAACAAACCGATTATTGTTTCGACTCACCCCCGTACCAAGAAAAGACTGGAAAAGCTTGGCATTGACAATATAGATACACTCGTACGCTTTTTAAATCCGCTGGGCTTCTTTGATTATGTGAAATTGCAGATGAATGCTTTCTGCGTGATTTCGGACAGCGGCACCATAACAGAAGAATCCTCCATTTTGAACTTTCCGGCGGTAACAATCCGCCAAGTTCATGAGCGCCCAGAGGGGATGGACGAAGGCACTTTGATTATGTGCGGGCTAAGGTCTGACAGAGTTATTGAGTCCATTGACATCGTTACCGCCCAACATTCCAAGAGCGAACGGCAGTTCAAACTGGTCAAGGATTATGATGCGGACAATGTTTCAAAAAAGGTCTTGCGCATTATCATGAGCTATACTGACTATATTAATCGCACCGTCTGGTATAAATTTTAGTTTTTAATATTGGAGAAATTAGGTTGCGCAATGTTCTTGTAACCGGAGCAAATGGCTTTATCGGAAGAGCCTTGTGCAGCCGATTAGCCTCCGATAATAAAGTGGTCGGGGTTGATATTACAGGCCCCCCAGATGGGGCGCTTAATATTACCTGGGAGCAGTTAGACCTGACCGATTGGGATTCAGTGGCCGCAATTCGCGAAAAGTATTCTCCGGATGTAGTTATTCACTGTGCGGGCATTGCGCACCAGAAGATCGGGGCGGTTGATTCTGCCACCTATATGCGGGTGAACAGCGAAGTGACGGAAAACCTTGCGAAGGCTGCTGCTGAAAGGAACCCTGGTGTGTGTTTTATTTTTCTGTCGTCGGTATCGGTGTATGGGGAGGGTCCACAGATTACGCAGAACGAAAAAGATACCTCACACAAAGGCGATCCACAGATTACGCAGATTACACGGATTAAAAGCACAAAAACAAATAATAATGCAGTTGATGAAGATGGGGAGTGTTGGCCTTCGAGTGATTATGCGATAAGTAAATTGGATGCTGAGAAGCGTCTGATTGCTTTATCCGATGGGGGCACAATTCATAATTTGGTTATTCTACGCCTGGCGCCGGTATACGATCGTGAATGGAGCTTTAACCTTGATCGCCGTGTAATAGCGCCCATGAACATAGCCTACATTCGATTTGGATCAGGTTCGCAAAAAATGTCTGCCTTAGCCAGGCCTAATCTGGTTGATTTCATTGAATTTTTTATCCGCAGATTAACGCAGATTAACGCAGATGAAAATACTATAAAAAATGGCTGGACAAGACAAAATAATCTGAGTAATCGGTGTAATCTGCGGATTAATGTTTGTGATGCGGAGCCTTATGAATTCGATAACATCATCGAGGTCTTTAAGAAGTCTGGCATTCGTCCGAATCGTCCTGCTATTCCTGTACCATTGCCTGTCGTCTGGCTTGCAACCCGTATTGCGGGCGCTCTCTTTCCTAATAAAAGAAACTGGTTCCATTCGTGTTATGATAAACTCGCTTCAAGCCTGGTTTTTAGTAACGAAAAAATGCTGGGAACCGGGTTTAAGCCCCGTCATTCTTTGGAGACAGTATTTGCTCACTAATGTGATTTTTGGGTAACAACTTTAAGTTGTGGAATGCCAAACTCAGTTTTATACTTTGTTTGTTTCATCTTAGCTGGAGGCGGTGCCTGGGTTGTTTCCAAATTCGCCTATAAATGCAGCTTGATTGACACCCCCGGGGATAGAAGTTCACATGAAATTCCAATTCCAAAAGGAGGAGGCATTGGAATACTTGCTGCCTTTGCCTTAGCTTCACTGGTACTCAAAATCCCTTCAGGATTCTGGCTTTCAGCTACCATTCTTGCTTTGATAAGCCTTTATGGAGACAGATCCGAGCTTTCTCCAAAGTTTCGTGTGACTGTACAATTTATTGCAACAATATCTTTCTTGTTAACTTCCCGCTCCTTACTACTTGCTCCTTACCAATCTTTATTGCTCTTTGTACTCTGGCTTTTGTTCCTGACCATTTTTATTATTGGAACTGCTAATTTTTATAATTTTATGGATGGAATTAATGGTATTGCTGCAATTACCGGCATAGTGGGGTTTGGGCTTCTGGCTCTTTATAGCTTCCTTTCAGACAGAGATGGCTTATTCGTTGTACTGTCTATCTGCATCTCCCTTTCCTGCCTTGGCTTTCTACCTTTCAATATGCCTAAAGCTAAGGTGTTCATTGGAGATGTGGGTAGTGTTTTGCTTGGGTTTGTTTTTGCTGGAATGGTGATCGCACTTTCAAAATGCTTCCTGGATTTTGTCTGCCTTACGAGCTTCCTTTTTCCATTCTATGCAGACGAACTAACTACTATGGTGGTTCGTATAAGAGATGGTGAAAATCTTCTCCGCGCCCACCGCAGGCATCTTTACCAGCTTCTGGCAAACGAAAAAGGTGTGTCGCAATGGAAGGTTTCAGTGGGTTATGGCGTGTTGCAATTAGTTATAGGTGTTAGCATACTGTTAGTGAAATATTATGGGAGCATTGTAGTTTTATCGCTTTTAGCATCTTATTTTATTGCTTTTATTGTGGTCAGTTCTTATATTCGCAAGAATTTGACGACATCAGCACAAATTGGCAAGACTTGAACCACAGGACTCAGGTTCTTTCAAAGATATTAGGGGAGAAAAGGACGAAAGTGAGTTGACATAATATAATCTTTCTCACATTTCTAGCTTTCGCTATTGCTCGCATCTTGAAATGTTTATTGCTTGTTCTTATTCAAGAAAATAATAGGTCCACTGTTTTTGCCCGTTCCGATTTGCGTTGAAATACTGCTGCTGGGTTTGTTCCTCTTGTGGTTTACTCGCAGGCAAAAGGCCGGAAAGATAGTTGTTTCCATAGGTGTTGTTTTGCTCGCGGCATTAAGCTACGGAGTTATTTCTGATATTCTCATCAGGCCTTTAGAGTATAAATATCCTCCTCTTTGAAGATATAAGGGTCAAACCTCGACTACTGACTAATATTTCGATAAATCCTTACCGATTCCTGCCCAAGGCCGAAGGTCCGCCGCTGAAAGCCTGCCCGCCATCGCGAGCTCAGGCGAGGCGGGCGGGTCCACCGGTAAGTTTGGTGGATTAATTTGGAGGGCCCCAGTTAAATAAAAGCAAAATCGGATTTAACCCCAGTACGATATTTCATACCTACGGGACAGGCGGGGTAAACACTTTTCGGTAAAAATTATCTACGAAAGGTGGGCGTTATTTACCTTATGAATTTATGAGGGCAGGAAGATAGGGGATAGCGAGGAGAATGTATAGATCAAAGCTGAACGCTGAAAGTTAGAGAAATTAAAGGATTACTTTAGCCCTTTTTGCTTTGCTATATGCATTATCTTTTCTTTTACCCATGAGCGTACCAGTTGGGCTCTGTCGATCCCTGAGTGCTTGGATTCTCTGTCAATTATTCTAATGTCCCTGGGATCAAGACGCAATTGGACCAACTTTTTGGGTGGACGCGTGAATTTTAGAGATCCTTCTTTCCATCCCTCAAAGTCTTCTGGCTCATTTTTGTCCCAAAATTTCCCCAGCTCTTCATCATTCATAGGTGGAAGATCTGATAATTTTCTAGAAGGTTTCATCTTTTAACCCCCCCCTTTTTTTATTATACATTTTTCTTTGCTTAGTATTCATGTCCCTAGCCATAATTATTTTGAGGAGATTGGTTTCTGGTCTAAAGCCCAGCTTGGAAACCTCTTCTGAAGACAACACTCGAACCAGTACCAGGAGGTATCTGCCTGAAAAAGTTCGTCCATAAATAAAATAACAATCTCGGTAAGTAATGGAAAAGGCATAAGGATCATCATAGATGACCTCTTCAATTTCCCAAACTTCAATATGGTGCTTTTTGAAAAGCTTTTCTTCTACCCCTGATGAGACCGTGATCTCACATTGAAAAGGCTTCCCTCGGCCCATGCTTTCCTCTCCAAGTAATTAATAATATCTTAGAGTATCTAATAACATCTGTCAAGTTCGATGTTTGAATTTGAATTCTCAGGAATTACGAGATTGAAACGCAATCTTTTCTATCTGATTTTATTCATGAAATTAGGGACATCCTATAATTCAATAACATGTTATATCTTAACGACATGGATAACTCCCTTCCGCTATCCCCGTTATGCATGGGGCCTCATCTGCCGCAAGCTCCTTCGCTGGTCTGTAGGTTTCTTCTTGGTAGGCGCTTTCTTTGCAAATTTCCTTTTGTTAAACAAACCATTTTATCAGTTAATCCTATGCTTCCAACTACTTTTTTACTCTTTGGCCTTGACCGGTTTTTTCTTGAGGGCGCAAAAAAAGAGCTGCCCCATTTTTTCATTACCATTTTATTTCTGTTTAGTTAACGTTGCTGCAATGTGGGGAATTATTCAGTTCTTATCGGGGAAGAAGAAGGCTGTGTGGGAACTGGTCAGGAATTGATGTTATGAGTTATTTGTTATTCGTTATTCGCGAGGAAAAGGGGCTATGCTTTTATATACCGCTTCAAATCACGATAGAAGTGTTGGTGGGCTCCGATAGAAATTAATGAGTAAAGGGGACGGTTCTATTTTTCCTTATCACCCAACGCTGTAATATCCGCTATGATCTTTTTATCTGCAAAATGAGCGCTTTCTTTTTGATCTAAAATTCATTTTACTTTCTTTTTGGATTAGACTTCGCCGCCGTTGGCAATATCGAGGGAGAAAGATAAAAAGAATTAAGATTTGGAGGTTTAGGATTACATAACAATCTTTTTTGTGTAATAATACCTTACTCACTTACACTGGCCGGTATTGCATGAAATGATGCAACATGGCTGATAGTTCATGGTTCACAGATCATTACTAAACAGGTAGATAAAGAATTCTACCCATAAAATTATCTCAGATGAAGATAACCACATTATTATGTTAAATGCTTTGGCATGAAGATCACATACTGCAAACATCTTGAAAACCGGTTGATTTTGAGGAAAATACCACGTGATTTGCCGTTAAAGGTATTTCAGGAGGCAGATGAGAGGTTTATTAACGGAGAAACTGGAAATTATATTGCTGTTAAGAAAGGAGAATACTTTGGAAAAGAACGAGATATGATGGTTGCTTATGATGAAAAGGTGGGTGGAATTGAGATAATTACTATTCATCCATTGAAAAAAGAACAAAAGGAAAACCGTATTAAATCAGGTAGACGGAGGAAGATCTAATGGAAAAATTGAAAGTTTTTTATAACCGCGAAAAGGATGTCTTATCTATTGCAAAGGAGGGTATAGAGGAGGAATTTGTGGAGGTTTATCCTGGTATTAACCTAGAATTAGATAAGACTGGAAATTTTATAGGTATAGAGATCATGCGAGCCTCCTCTATTTTAAAAGATGTCGTGGAACCAATACGAAAAAAAACCCATGTAGCCTAATGATCTCGGGTGAAAAGTAGACTTCTGTTTTACTGGTTACCTTTAGTTCTGTGGATCTCTGGTATCTTCCTCGTCTCCTCCCTTCAAAGTGACTCTTTCCCCGCTGAATCCAGTGAAGACGGGGCGTCCATAAGTATATAAATAACCCTGCTCATTTCAGCTAAAGGTTTACCCGCCGTTATTGTGGCGGGCTTGTCCGCCGGTATTTTGGCAGGCTTGTCCGCCGGTAGTGTGGCGGGCTATTTTCGGTAAAAGTTTACATTGGTATTTTCTTGGGCTGTTGGTAAAGGCGAGATGTTCTTACTTTGTGTCTTTATGAAGGGAAGCCACAGTGAAATAGAAAAATCATTTCAATGGGTAAACAGTAATCAGGGATTAGATGCAAAGCGCTTATTGTTTACTGCACACTGCTTACTGATGAGGAGATTGAAAAATGAGAAAAATTGTTCTAAGTAGACATTTTTACTACATGCTGTTAATGGACGCAGTCCTGGTAATGGCATGTTTTTTTGCAGCCTACCTTTTTAGATTTGAGTTCTCGATTCCTGCAAAGGAATTACATACTCTTGCAAAGACTTTGCCCTTTGTCCTGTTAGTCAAGATTTTTACATTTTATCTTTTTCATCTCTATCATGGGGTGTGGCGGTATACAAGCCTGGTAGATATGATGAATGTTGCCAAGGCGGTCTTCACGAGTTCCCTTCTCATCATCTTGGGCGTGCTCATGATCCACCAGTTCCGGGGGTATCCGAGATCGGTCTTCCTAGTAGATATGTTTCTGACCTTTCTGACCATAGGCGGTATTCGGATGGCCATCCGTCTACACTTTGCTCAGCGCGCAGGAACTGAGGTCTTCCCGTCCATACATAGGCAGAGGTATAAGGGAAGGAGACTTCTTATAATAGGGGCCGGGGATGCGGGAGAGATGGTATTGAGGGAGATACGTGATAACCCCAGTGTCAAGTTAGATCCTGTTGGGTTTTTAGACGATGATCCGGAAAAACAGGGGTTGAGTATCCATGGAGTCCCGGTACTGGGGAGGTTAGAAGAGATCGACCGGCTTGAAGTGGACTTCGATGAGATTATAATAGCTGTACCGTCTGCCAGAGGGGAAGAGATGCGGAGGGTTGTGGATCTGTGTGACCGGACTGGAAAGCGCTACAGAACCGTACCAGGGATGGGAGAGCTCATTGATGGTAGGGTCTCAGTTAAGACAGTCCGTGAGGTGACCCTGGAGGATTTCCTTGACCGCGAGGTAGTGTGCCTGGACCATGAAGGGATCGCCAGATACCTGAAACAGAAGAAGATCCTTGTAACAGGTGCAGGGGGTTCCATTGGATCTGAGTTGGTCAGGCAGATTTGCCGTTTTAACCCTCAGGCCCTGGCCTTGGTAGAAATGAGCGAGCTTAACCTCTTCCGGTTGGAGATGGAGTGTAAACAGCGTTTCGGATATGTGGATACATCCGGATACCTGGTGGACAACAGATCAAGGGAAGCCTTACAGCGAGCCTTTCAAGAATTTCGTCCCCAGGTGGTATTTCACGCTGCTGCCTTCAAGCATGTGCCCATGCAGGAACTCCACCCCTGGGAGGCTGTTAATAACAATGTGCTCGGCACCCGAAATATGATGGAGGCAGCCTTAGATGTAGATGTAGAGTGTTTTGTCCTGGTATCCACTGACAAGGCCGTGCGGCCCGCAAATGTGATGGGAGCTACAAAGCGGGTAGCTGAGATGATTATAGGCTCTATGTTGCATAAGGCAGAGAGCTCCAGTGGAATAGCGCTTCATTCAGCAGGGCAAGCAGAGGGCAAAGAGCAGCACAGGGACGAATTCTCTGGAGCAAGATTCATGGCCGTACGCTTTGGAAATGTAATTGCCAGCTCTGGATCGGCTATCCCCATCTTCCAGGAGCAGATCGCCAGAGGAGGGCCCGTAACCGTGACACACCCGGAGATAACCCGGTACTTCATGACAATACAGGAGGCTGCCCAGTTAATCCTCCAGGCCGGGGCCATGGGTAAGGGAGGCGAGATTTTTATCCTGGATATGGGAAAGCCTATGAATATTTTGGAGATGGCCCGGGATCTGATCCGCCTCCATGGATTCGAGCCCGAGCGCGATATCCCCATCCAGTTCATCGGCCTTCGTCCCGGTGAGAAGCTCTACGAGGAGTTGATAACAAAAGGGGAGGGCATTGTATCCACAGAGCACGAGAAGATTCTGGTGCTTCATGGAAACAGATATGATCCCAAGATTCTTAATTCACAAATTGATGAACTCCTCGAAATTGCCCGGACATATGATGCAAATGCCATAAAGCGCAAGCTCCAGGAGATTGTCCCGGAGTACACACCACAATTCTAATCCGCAGACCCGCCTGCCATAGCTTGGAGAAACATTTCAAAAGATCCTATTTCATTGTCAATTTACACTCTTGCGTTTGTTCATGCTTGAGTATAGGCATAGCGGGCAGGTTACCCCGATGAAATAGAAAAACGAAGGGCCCCAGTTAAATCGGCTACGCCGTTTCACTTTGTGAAAATTTAACGGGGCAAGCATTTCATAGGGCAGGCGCAGATTACACAGATTACACAGAAATAAAAGACTAAAGAACATATCAAATAATTGAAGACCTTTGCATAACCGGGTGAAAATCACCCATATAAAAATAATCCACCTCAGCAATAGAAACGTTTCACAACTTCAAAAAAATGTCAGCAGGAGATAAGTATCTCAATAAAAAATCTGTGAAAATTACCTGGAAACAGTACTATGAGGTGTACTAAAAAGTAATTTAATCTAATGATATTGCTGAAAAATAGAAATTATTATGCTATATTCTTCTTCACAAAAGACACCTTCATAAAGGGGAAGACATGCTGTGCCCCGTGAAATGTTTATCCCGCCTGCCCAATGGAATGCATTTTCAGTTAATATTCCATCGGGGTGAAATGCTTGCCCAGTGGAATTCCGCTCCGCGGACCTCCTTTGGAGGATTCTACAGGATGGGCATATTCCTCCGGGGCGTAGCATATTTCTCTGGGGTAGCGTTCAATATGTTTCGGGGGTCTCAGCTGTTGGCACACGCATAACGATAATGGAGTGGTATGCCCAAACACAAAAATTGGGCATACCAAGGCAAGGAAAAGCCCATCCAGGGCTGTTAAACGGAGTTATACGCAGAAAAAATCTTGTTAATAGATTTAGACTGAAAAATGATTTGACAATTTTTGTTAAAAATTGTCATTTCAAGGGCAGTTTAATCATTGTGTGGAAAATTAAAAGGTCTCGGAGATGTATAGGTGTGATCACTCTCCTATGCCGGATTATCCCGTTGAAAAATGCAAGCCGATGTGGGAGTGAAGAGGATCAAAAGGAAAGGGGGCGGATCTGATGGTACACGGTGGAAAACAAGATATTTACACGCCGAAAATGCAGGCCAAAAATTACCAGGCGGACATTATCGGCATCAATCTGGAATATGCTCTGGAAACCTACGAGTGGAGAAACCTTTATCCTATGACGGAAAATGGAGTGACGGTGACGGGGTTTTGGGACAAGCGCCGGGATGCGCGGATGCCTGATGGGTACGCGATGGATGGAAGTGGGCGGTTTCTTGTTTTGGATGTTGAGAAAATTAAACTACAAACCCACCTATCTACTCCTGGCACCCGTAAGGACGAGCGTTCATGATGTTTTTTCACTGGTTCATCTATCGACTGAAAAAAGATTTCACATGGAAAAAATTCGCCTTGCGGTTTTCGGTAGACCTCTTCGTGAGCAACTTGGGGTTTTTCCTGGGAATGATCACCACCATTGTCCTCTGGATCTCCAGGTGTGTGTCGACGCCTCAGGCTTTCTTCGTAGAAATGTTATTCAAGGTGTGGCTGCCCAACGTTCCCATGCTCTCGTTATGTTGCTTTTTAGGCTATGTCCTGAACGGGCTCTACCAGGAATCCTGGAATAAGCCTTATCTGGAGAGGATTTTCCGTGTGGGCAGAGCCGTGGGGACGGCGTTATTTCTTTTCCTGCTGATTGCTTACATCACGAAACCATACGTGCCCCGGAGCATGATGATTGCCGGGTGGTTTTTCATCTTCGTTCTGATTTTATCCATTCGCCTGTTCTGGACCGCTTTTTTAAGACGGTATCGTTTGACAAACGTCGATTCCTATAACAGCAAGATCGATCAGGTTGTCCGCGATCTGGCCCTGATCCAGGAGCAGGATGGTTGGGTTCCGCCGGAAGGCTTGCCACCGAAATCCCCCTGGCCCTACTTCGAGAATGACGAGGTGGCCGCGGCAGCAATCGTGCTGCAATCCGGAAAAGTCAACCAATGGACAGGCTGTGAGGTGAGAAAATTCCAGGAGGAATTTGCTGCCTTTTGCGGTGTCCGGCACGGCATTGCCCTGGCCAACGGTTCGGTTGCACTGGAGCTGGCGCTTTACGCCATGGCGATCGGCCCGGGCGATGAGGTCATCGTGTCCCCGCGTACATTTGTTGCTTCGGCCAGCTGCGTGGCTCTTCGGGGGGCGAAAACTGTTTTTGTGGATGTAGATCCGTACAGCCAGAACATAACCGTCAAATCGATTCGAAAGGCAATCACCCCTCGAACACGCGCGATCATCGCTGTTCACCTGGCGGGGTGGCCGTGCGATATGGACCCGATCATGGTGCTTGCCGAAGAACATGGTCTGAAAGTCATCGAGGACTGCGCCCAGTGCCATGGGGCGGTGTATTATAGCCAGCGTCGAGGACGGGCTCCGGCCGTGAAATACGGTGCGCCGATTGAACGGGGCGGAGTCCGCCTGTATCCCCGTATGACGGGCAGCCTGGGACATATGGCGGTGTTCTCCTTCTGCCAGGACAAGATCATGTCCACGGGTGGCGAAGGGGGCATGCTTTTAACGGATGATGAGATGCTCTGGAAGAAGGCATGGGCATTCAAAGACCACGGAAAGAGCTACGAAGCCGTTTATCACAGGCAGCATCCGCAAGGATTTCGCTGGATCCACGAATCTTTTGGGACGAACTGGCGAATGACGGAAATGCAGGCGGCCATAGGCAGACGTCAGTTGACCAAGCTGCCGGACTGGTTGGCCGCTCGGCGGCGCAATGCAGCAATCCTGAATGAGATATTTTCGCCGATTGAAGGATTGCGGGTCACAATCCCGCCGAATACCGTTCAGCATGCCTATTACAAGTACTATGTATTCGTCCATCCGGCGCATTTGAAGCATGGATGGGATCGGGACAGGATCATGAACGCCGTGGTGAATGAGGGCATGCCCTGCTTTAACGGAACCTGCAGCGAGGTTTACCTGGAGAAGGCTTTTGACGTAGAGGGTATGCGGCCTGGAACGCGCCTGCCCATGGCACGGGAGTTGGGTGAAACGAGTCTGATGTTCCTTGTCCATCCCACTTTGTCGGAAAAGGATATGAGGAACTTGGCCGGGACCGTCGTTAAGGTAATGGCAGAAGCGGGACGTTAAGGGCAGGGACAGATGAAGGGTTTGGTAATGGGGGTCGTAGCTAACTTTGTTACCTTTTTGAAATCGTTGCTTCCAGCTTTATCTTCATTGGCAGTAGAAAAATTGGGGTCACATCTTCACAGGCTGTTGCTCAAAGCCGTTTTTTAAACGAGATTTCCATCAAAAAAATTAACTTTAAACCAAAAAATTCGTTTATACCAGACCCAAAGCCATGGTGAATTGACCAAAAAGACACATAAATGATGAGCCAAAGGAAAAATGTTCCCATTTGGCTCTCTGAGCTCTTATGATTTGCCCTATCTGGGCAGTGCTCTTTGATATTTTCTCCTCTGAGTGACTTATTAGTACGGTGATATTTTGCAGAGCAGCGATTAGAAAGTCCTGTATCTCCATTCTCCATAATCTTCGCCAACGAGCTCTCTTGTATCCATATCGTTTGGATTGAGCAAAGGATCTCTCCGATAAGTGTTGTCTAGTTTTTATATCTCTTTTGGCTTCTCGGCCTCTGGCATATGTGAGCATTCTATCTAACTCATCTTGGCGTATGTGCCTCTTTAGGGTTCGGCCGTCCTTAGAGCGGGTACATCGTTCTCTGAGCTCACATAGGGAACACATTTTAGAAGAAGCCTTGTATTCCTAATGTTTTCTCTTTTTGTGATAGTTTCGCCTTTTTAGGATCTTCCCTGCAGGACAGGTAAAGGTGTCAGTGTCTGGGTTATAGGGAAAGGCCTCTTTTGCGAAGATACCTTTTTGTCTCCCTGAACCCCTGTGTGTTTTTTCAAGGGAGGGAATATGGGGCTTAATCCCCAAATCATGACAGAGAAGAAAGTTGTCAATTGTGCCGTACTTGCTGTCTGCTACCACGGTATCAACGCTTTTTTCGATATTCTGCTCATGGGTTTCAATTATCTCTTTCAAAACATCACCATCATCGATAGAACCTGCAGTGACGTGGGTAGCAGTTATTACTTCACATTTAGCATCTACAGCCCGATGCGTCTTATAACGCAGCTTTGATTTGCAACCGCTGTGCCGGGTAACAGAGGCATCAGGATCAGTGGTAGATATATATCGGCTGTTGGCAGGAGTTGTCTTTTGAGCATCTAAATCATCTAACCGTTCTTCAAGACTTCTATAGCTTTTATTTAAATACTTTTTCAAGCTGTGCGTATCTACAACAGAGTTATTAGAGGCATCTGCATCAATGAGACTGGAGTCAACAAAGAGTTTTCTGCCATCAACTAAACCAGCCTCTACACATTGCCAGACTATACGCTCAAAGAATATCTTAAAGGCCATAACTCCCCATCGGGCCCTGGCCTTGCTTAAGACACTGTGGTTTGGAATCTCATCATCAAGATCATAGCCTAAGAACCATAGCCAATCTAAGCGTAGGGGGATTGTGTTCATCAGTTCACGCTCAGATCTAACATTGTAGAGGATTAAAAGGAGCATCATCTTAAGGATAAGCGGAGGAGGAACAGAGACATTGCCGTTTATACCATAGGCATCTTAAACCTCTTTATAGATAAAACCAAAATCTATCTTCTCGTTAATCTTGCGGAGGATATGATTTTGGGGAACTCTTTGCTCAAGATTCACACTGAAATAAAAGAGCTTTGATTGGAAATTAGATTGATAACCCATCATGGCAAAACTCCATATATATTGTGTTTGCCATGATTTTAATTCAAATATATTGTGTTTTCAAGCACTATTTGCTATTTGAGCAACAAGCTGTGAACCGGTTGTTGCCCAAATAACCCTGACAAAAAAGGCATCCAAGACTTTGGAATGGAAAATATTGACTTACTAAAGCGAGCATATTATTGTTTGCATCTAATAGAGGCTCCATGGTTATTGCGAGCGACCGAAGGGAGCAACGCAGTCTCATTCTACGGCTATTGCAGAGATTGTGGAGCCTGTTCGGAACGCAGCGAGGGATCTCTTTTGCCTTGAGGTTTGACCATGGCCCTTGGCTTTTATGAACAGCCAGCTCCGAGTTTGCTTCGGCTACACCTCGCAACCGCTTGCGCTCCTCGCAATGACACAGCGGAGGCAAACTATTTAATGCTCCCCGTAGTATCTGTCCAAGAATTAATTAAGTGGTTTCTAATACCCGAATGCATCAGATTTTGAAAAACTTTTCATATAAGGCTCTGAATGTATTAATGATTGGATTTTCCATCCTTTTGTATTCAATCGTATCATACGCCTCCACGAATATTCCTCCGGATTCTTCGTTTTATGATGAAATAGACACCCTGATTGCTCATGGATTGATCAAAAGTGATCTTTCTTCAACAAAGCCTATTACCAGGTCCGAGGCAGGGAGGTTATTAGCTGAAGCTATTGATTACTCTGAGATGGAAGGCATTCCAGTTTCCTACGTTCAACTCCTCGATCAAATGGCCAAGGACTACAAGGAAGAAATCTCTGAGACTACACTTCGGGGAAGTATACCCACAACCTTTCTAAAACCGTTGGATGAATTCTCCATTACCTACAATTTCTTAGACGGCCCCTTCTCCATATTCAACAATGAAGGAATTGAGTATTTTAATGGAAAGAATGCGATGGCTCAGTTTCAATCAAGGGCTCGGTTGTGGAGAGTCTTCTCTTTCTATATTCAGCCTATGGTGATTTACAATGAAAATCTTAAGGGGATTGAGGAAAACGATGAGACCGAGGTCAGGGTTCACAAATGGTATATGAAGTTTACCGTTGATAATTTTGAGAT
>Ga0114930_10002664_pt1 | contig 15994 bp, 15 predicted proteins | sample AnhtaG_FD_87300 | JGI IMG/M metagenome (GOLD analysis project Ga0114930, IMG submission 87300) | Deep subsurface microbial communities from Anholt, Denmark to uncover new lineages of life (NeLLi) - Anholt_01485 metaG | ecosystem: Environmental > Aquatic > Marine > Oceanic > Sediment | place... | reverse complement strand
TGGCATAGCGATGCAGAAGCTCACCAAACACACCAAGATGGCTCCTTAGGGCGCTTAGAGGCATGTTAGCTAATTTGCCTATAGTTTTGACACCCAAGCCATTTAGTACTGTCTCTGTCTTCTTGCCTATGCCGGGTAGTTTGGCTATCGGTAAGGGTGCCAGGAAAGAGCGCTCCTCCCCGGCGGCTATTTCTAGTAATCCGTCGGGCTTGGATAAGTCAGCGGCAATCTTAGCGACTACCTTACATCCAGCGATGCCTACCGAAGAGGGGAGTCCTACTTCGTCATTAATCCGCTGCTTTATAGCTACCACCATCTGGTGAATGGAGCCATGAATAGATTCAAAACCAGTTACCTCCAGATATGCCTCATCAAGACCGGCGGGTTCCAAATAGGGAGAAAAATCAGCCAGAATAGTCATGAACATGTGTGAAGCCTCACGATACCTAGGAAAGCTGCCTTCTATGAATATAGCTTGGGGGCAAAGACGGCGGGCGGTAGTTAGAGGCATTCCGGCGTGTAGTCCAAAAACCCGAGCTTCATATGAGGCGGAGGCAACTACCCCACGCCTATCCGGTCTGCCGCCAACCACCACTGGCTTACCTTTAAGCTCCGGATGCAGCGTCTGCTCTACGGAGACAAAGAAAGCATCAAGGTCAATATGCATAATCCGCCGAGCCATCACTGCCCCCGTGAGATAAATTCTCTAACCCGGCGCTCAAAGACGCTTCGTTCCAGGAGGACACGACGTTGGCATTTGAGACATTTAATTCCAATATCAGCGCCGAGTCTAACCACCTGCCATTCATAGCTGCCACAAGGGTGTTTCTTTTTGAGGCGAACCACGTCGCCCAGCTTTATCTCCATAACCATTCTAGGACTATCCTTTTTGGGGTAAACAAGTGTTAATCTGCTCTCTTAGTTCAGAGGCAGCTTTCCGTGCCGCTTCGGCGAAATCCTTTTCTCGTGAAGCATATATAATTTGCCGTGACGAGTTGATGATGGCTCTCTCCCCCTGAGCATCAACTCCGTAGCGAACGGTCAGCTCCAGGTCTCCCCCCTGAGCGCCAATACCCGGTATCAGAAGCAGCATATCAGGATGGTCCTGCCGAATCAGCTTTAGTTCTTCAGGATAGGTAGCACCGACAACCAGCCCTATATTGCCGTGTACATTCCACTCCCTGGCTTTCAGAGCTACTATCTCAAATAAGGGGCGGTCATGTTCTATGCAGCGTAGTGCCTGAAAATCAACCGCACCAGCATTTGACGTCCGGCACAGGATAAATACTCCTTTGTCGTGGTATTGGATGAAGGGCTCTATTGAATCGAACCCAAGATAGGGGTTCACTGTAGTGGCATCAAAGTTAAAGTCAGAGAAAATAGTCTTGGCGTAAGCCTTAGCCGTATTGCCTATGTCGCCTCGCTTGGCGTCTCCTATCACTGGTATATCATCTGGTATATGCTTAACGGTTTGCCTCAAGGCATCAAGCCCCTCATTGCCTAGGGCTTCATAGAAGGCGAGATTTGGTTTATAGGCACATACCAGGTCAGAGGTAGCGTCAATGATTGCCTTATTGAATTCAAAGATACTTATCTTATCTGGCATCAGCCTTGGGTCTGGGTCAAGCCCGACGCAGAGTAGGCTTTTATTCTTCTGGCTGGCAGCTATTAGTTTTTCCATGAAGTTCATTTGGCGCCTCCTGAGATTAGCTTCAATTCGTGGTAAGATGATAATACCAGTGGCTATGGAGAAGCGTCAAGTGGTAGAATATTCATGGTAATTGTATCAGAAAAGGGTTGCTGACGATGAACTATCAGCAGGCTATAGACTATCTATCCAGCTATACTGACTATGAAATAGTGCCCCGGCTGGCACATAATGCGGCTAATTATGACCTTAGGCGAGTGGAGGAGCTACTGTCTCGGTTAGGTAATCCCCATTTAAAAGCGAGGTCAGTTCATATTGCTGGCACCAATGGCAAAGGGAGCGTAGCGGCCATGATAGTCTCAGTCCTTACTGTTTCAGGTTATACCGCTGGGCTCTACACCTCGCCTCATCTGCATACTTGGAGAGAGCGCATCAGGATTGATGGAGAGTTAATTTCAGAGGCCGAGCTGGCGGCTCTGGTAGAGAGGCTTAAACCTGAGGCTGAGGCAGTGAATCGGAAAGCCACCTATGGTAGGTTAACTACTTTTGAGTTGCTAACAACGCTAGCCTTTGCTCACTTTGCCGCTAAGGGGGTGGATTTCCAGGTACTGGAGGTGGGGATGGGGGGCAAGTTTGATGCCACCAACGTTATTAAACCTGAGGTTAGCATTGTTACCTCTATTAGCCTGGACCATACCGAGGTGCTCGGTAATTCTTTGGCTGAAATTGCGGCTGAGAAGGTGGGCATTATCAAACCTGCAAGTGTGGTGGTGACTTCTCCCCAACTTGATGAAGCAGCTCGGGTAATAGAAGAAACTTGTCTCAGGTGTGGGGCACAGTTAATTAAGGTAGGTAGTGATGTCACCTGGCAGAACCTTGGCTTCAACACTAACCAGCAGCGATTTCATGTGACAGGAAGGCTGGGTAATTATGAACTATCCATTCCACTTCTGGGTCAGCACCAGCTAGCCAATGCGGTTACCGCAGTGGCTGCCCTAGAGGTTTTAGCTGGCAAGGGCTTCAATATCTCCCCTGATAGTCTCACTAATGGTCTAGCGCAGGTAAGCTGGCTGGGGCGCCTCCAGATTATTGGTCATCATCCCTTTATCGTGGTTGATGGTGCCCACAATCCGGATGCTGCCCGAAGACTAAGAGAGTCTCTAGAGCAGTACTTTGACTTTGACCGGGCTATCTTGGTTATCGGGGCATCGGATGACAAAGATATAGCCGGCATGGCCTCACAGTTAGTGCCTCTGTTTAACAAAGTCATTGTTACCTGCTCTCACCACCCTCGGCCTATGGCACCGGCGGCAATCGTTGCTGAGTTTGCCAAGTATGGGGTGGAAACGCAGGTTGTGGACAATGTTCCATCGGCGTTGTCTGAAGCTCTGGCTCTGGCTGGGGAGAGAGACCTTATTTGCGTTGCCGGTTCGTTATTTGTGGTAGCCGAGGCGATTGAGCAGGTAAGTAGAGGCAGTTTATAGAGCCAATTTTAACTGGCTGATGAACTCCTGCCGCTTCTCCTCATCGCCAGTTAGTTGCTGTTTTAGCCTTTTCCAGACCTCAGGGCAGTGTTTGTAAGTTACCCCAACTATTTGGTGAATGGCTTGGTCAACTTGTTTTCTATTGGCAGGGGTAACCTCGATGTTGGCTTCCTCCAGAACGTCCTTTAAGTGGCGAAAATAACAAGACATGGCATACTTTCCCTCTGTGGTTTTCAATTTCGTCTGGACTGTATTCTTGGATAGGGTTACGGATTATCATCAAGCTGTGTCGTCTGGGCTTCTTTAGGTAGCATATTGCCCAAGATTCTCCCTAGTGCCATGGTGTGGCTACACAGCCCCCAGCTTGAGAAAAAATGACACGAACAATGCCACTTACCGTCTTTGTAGCTAGTGGTGTAATTATCATGCTCTCCCTGGAATTCTACGGAAAACTCGGAGAAGGTAACCCGCTCAGTCTCCTGAGCATAGCGTTTTGCCTTTTCAATTTTTCCAATCAGGCTGGATTGCATAATTGGCCTCCTTAAATTTAAAAGCACTGGCTTAAGTTAAGCTCAGTGCTTCCTTAAAAATAAAGTTACAATTGCTAAACATACTTTATTATATTTTACTCCTTTTTTGCCTACAAGTCTAGGAGGTGTACTCGTTCATTTGATTAGTGGTACATTGACTCCCTATTTGCCTCAGCCTTTGCGGCTAAGCAAGTCGTCACTTGACTTTGTGAGGTGGGTGAATGGATTTGACCCCTCGACGTCTTGCTTGAGAAGCACCGACAATAAAGGGCAGGAACCCCTCGGCATTTTCCACAAAATTCAGTATAGAGTCGGGCAGATGTTGACGAAACTTTTGTTTAGTGGTAATTTTAGGTAGTGGGTTAAACGGTAAAACACAAGGAGGCCGAGATGAGAAGGGGACGGAGCAAGTCTAAGTTTGTGGGAATGAGACTGAGTGAAGAGCAGAGCCGAGTCTTATCCCGGCTGCAGCAGAATTCTAATCGGAGTAAGAGTGAGATTCTGCTAAGGGGTTTGGAACTTCTTAGTGAATATTATTCGCTTGGCCTTGACCAGCTCCCTCTAAACCTTGAGTTGAGAAACCTCGAGGCCGAGGCAATACACCATGCTGAAGCTCTAAGGCAAATCAGAAAAAAAGAGGAAGCTATCGGGCAAATGGTTCAGGAATTGGGTAACGTCGATAAGATTATAGACAAGTACCGAGGCAGTAAAAAGGCCCTAATCCAGATACTTCTTGACATTCAAGCGCAGAACCACTGGCTTCCTAAACCTGCCTTGATGTGGGTTTCCGAGAGGCTAGGGGTCTCATGGTCCCAGATTTACCACATTGCCACTTTCTATAAGGCATTTAGCCTTACTCCCCGGGGTCGCTATATGGTTCAAGTATGCTTGGGCACTGCCTGCCAAGTGCGGGGTGCACCGCGCCTACTTGAGAAGGTGATGGATGTTCTCAATATCAAACCTGGGGAGACTGACCAGGAACAAAGGTTTACCCTAACCACGGTGAACTGCTTGGGCTGCTGCGCCCTAGGACCGGTGATGGTGGTCGATGGAGATTACTACGGTAATCCCTCCGCAGAACAGATTAAACAAACAGTTGTTAGCTGTGAGTAGACAGGAGGAGAGAGTTATGGCAAGATTAGGCTCCCCCACAGTCCTAGAAAAGCTAAGACAGAAGATTTTAGCTAGGGTAAATGGCAAGACGATTATTTCCATAACTAATGGGACAGACGGTAGAACACGCTATAGTCAAGCTGTGTTTCAAGCCTTCGTCGAGGAAATAGAAAAGCAAGGCTTGGGAGGTAAGGTAGAGGTAAAGAGCACAGGATGTCATGGCTTCTGTGAGAAAGAGCCCATTGTTCTTGTTCTACCTGAGGAAATCTGCTATATAGGAGTGAAGCCCGAGGATGTGTCTAAAATTGTCTCTGAGACCTTGGTTGGAGGGAAAATTGTTGAAGGTCTTCTCTACAAAGACCCTGCCACTGGACAAAAGATTACAAAGGAATCTGAGATACCGTTTTATAAATATCAAAACCGAACTGTTTTGGGGAATAATAGATTCATAGGTATGGAGAGCATCGAGGATTATATTGCTCTTGGTGGCTACTCTGCTTTAGCTAAGGCTCTTTTTGAAATGAAACCAGAGCAGGTTCTAAGCGAGGTTAAGGACGCCAACCTAAGGGGTAGAGGGGGTGGTGGATTCCCGGTGGGGATAAAATGGGAAACTACCCGCAACGCACCTGGAGAGCCCAAATACGTTATTGTCAATGCTGACGAGGGCGACCCCGGGGCTTATATGGACAGGAGCTTGCTTGAAGGAAATCCCCACAGCGTACTGGAGGGGCTTATCATCGGCGCCTATGCCATCGGTTCCCACGAGGGGTTCATCTATGTCCGTCAGGAGTATCCTCTAGCCGTGCAGAACATAACTATGGCTATTGAGCAAGCCCGAGAATATGGACTTCTGGGGGAAAATATCCTGGGGTCAGGCTTCAATTTTGATGTCCAGATACATCGTGGTGCTGGCGCTTTTGTATCGGGGGAGTCAAGTGCACTGATGACGGCTATAGAAGGAAGGGTGGGGGAGCCAAGACCAAAGTATATCCGTACTGCGGTGAGTGGTATAGAAGAGAAGCCGAGCAACCTAAATAATGTGGAAACTTGGGCAAATGTGCCCCTTATTATCAATAGTGGGGCTGATTGGTATAAGAGCATAGGCACTGAAGGAAGCAAGGGGACAAAGATTTTTTCCCTGGTAGGTAAGGTCAGTAACACTGGCCTAGTCGAGGTGCCTATGGGGATGACACTTAGAGAGGTCATTTATGATATCGGTGGTGGAATTCCTGGTGGAAAGAAGTTCAAGGCAGTGCAGACCGGAGGTCCCTCTGGTGGCTGCATTCCCGAGAGCTTTCTTGACCTGCCTGTGGATTTCGATGAGCTTACCAAAGCCGGCTCTATGATGGGCTCAGGGGGGTTGATTGTCATGGATGAGGACACCTGTATGGTGGATGTCGCTAGATATTTCACCGACTTCCTCTCCCAGGAATCTTGTGGGAAGTGTGTCCCCTGTCGTGAGGGGTTAAGGCAAATGCTCAACATTTTGGATAATATTTGTGACGGGAAAGGGAAGGAGGGGGATATTGAACTTCTGGAGGAACTCTCTGAGGTAATGAGAGACGCTGCTCTCTGTGCTCTGGGCACTACCGCTCCTAACCCGGTGTTGAGTACCATCAAATATTTCAGGGATGAGTATGAGGCGCATATTAAAGAGAAGCGTTGCCCTGCTAGGGTTTGTCGGGAACTTATCACATACTACATCCTGCCCGACAGATGTCAGGCATGTCTCATCTGCGCCCGAGACTGCCCCACCGGGGCGATTACCGGCGGTAAGGGTCTCGTCCATGTGATCGACCAAGAGAAGTGCACTAAGTGTGGGGCTTGCTTTGAGGTTTGCCCTCTCCGCTTTGATGCTGTGGTGAAACTCTCAGGTGAGTCAGTACCACCACCTGTCCCTAGCGGAACCAAGGTAACACGCAGAAGGTGAGGAAGATGGAAAGTATAAGATTAGAGATTGACGGTAAGACTATTGAGGCCGAAGAGGGAACGACCATCCTTCGGGCGGCCCAAGGGGCCGGGATTGATATTCCTACCCTTTGTTATGATGAGAGGCTGGCTCCCTACGGTGCCTGCCGGCTGTGTACGGTAGAGATAATTAAGAATAATCGAACGAGGCTAGTAGCATCCTGTGTCTACCCGGTGGAGGAGGGGTTAGTGGTAAAAACCGATTCGGAGCAAGTAAGAAAAATTCGTAAAATGATTCTAGAACTACTCTTGCCTCTAGCCCCTACAGGGCCGATAGAAAGTTTGGCTCAAGAGTATGGCCTAAAGGGGTCACGATTCACAGCGGAACGGACATCTTGTGTTCTTTGCGGTTTATGCGTTCGTTACTGTGCCGAGATTAAGAAGGCCAATGCCATTGGCTTCATAGGTAGAGGGATAGAGCGGGAAGTTGCTTTCTTGCCAGAGGTAGCCCCCAGGGTCTGCGACAGCTGCCGAGAATGTTTTGCTATTTGCCCCGGCGGCAAGCTCCCCTTAGAGACCGACGGAGTTCGGTTTCCGATTCCGGTCTGGCAAAGTAAACAAGAGCTACGTTAGAGTTCTGGGACAGAATTTAAGAGCCATCCCTACGAGGCAGCCACCATGAGGAATTATGCCAGGTTGAGAGAAGTATTAGGGAGCGGCTCCTAACTTGCTGAGTATGAGGCACTCCTCTCCCCAACAGCGTGGTTCAGAACTCTGTGGATTTGCCATACGAATCCTTACCCCCGTCTTCGGCTCATCCACATAGTATAAGTAAGATGGAAGAATGGTACTGGCACTGCACATGCTCTAAGAATAAAGGAAAATAGACATGGCGCAGTTTTCTTTCTAAAGTACACAGAGACTACGGACAAAGCAAGGGATGAAATATGCTCCATCTTCTGCGAAAGGGGCTAAATGCTCAGGTGCCAGGTCTCAGAAGAAGCACGTTGTAGGAAATGCAAAGAGGGAGAGTTGATACGAAAACCGATATAGCTGATGTTGTCATTGTTGGGGCGGGAGTTATAGGTTGTGCCATCGCCTATTTCCTGAGCAAGGAAGGGGTGAAGGTCATTGTTGTGGAAAAGGATAGTATCGGCAGCCATGCCTCCGGCTTTGCCCCTGGGAGTCTTAACCCAATGAGACTACCTCCAGAAACCATAGACCTCATGCTGCCTCTGACATGTAAAAGCTTTCAAATACACAAGGTGCTTTCTCAAGAGTTGAAGGAGGAGACGGGTATTGACTATCATTTCCGTCAATCAGCCCGCATCACGCTTGCCTTTACAGAGACAGAGGCAGAAGAACTCAGGTCCGTGGTTGATTCACAACAAAAACAAGGATTTAAGGTATGCTGGCTAGATAGAGACGCTGTCCTTAGTATGGAGAACAGGGTTTCTCCTGAGGTAATAGGGGCAGCATACAGTGCGGATGGAGCGGAATTAGAGAGCTACAAATACGTTCTGGCCTTGGCTCAAGTAGCCGAGAAATACGGGACTGAGATTCGCCACGGACAGGTTACCGGACTGAAAAGAAATGGGTCAAAGGTAACTGCTATCCAACTCTCATCTGGTGATATCGCCTGTGAACGCACCATTCTAGCCATGGGGCCTTGGGCAGGATTGGCCTCTTCGTGGCTCGGTTTCCCGGTACCGGTAGGACCTCAAAGAGGACAGGTTCTGAGGATTCGAGCATCGGGGCTACCTTTCCCCTATACACTGTACTGGGCTACTCACTATACCACGCAGACAAGACATGATGGTCTTATCCACACTGGTACCACTCATGAAGACGTTGGTTTCGATGACCAACCTACGGAAGAAGGAAGGGACAGTATAATAAGTGGCTTGCTTACCATGGTACCTTTCTTATCGGAAGCAGAGCTTGTGCTGCAAACAGCATGCCTGAGGCCGCTCCCCGCCGATGGATTGCCTATAATTGGAGAGGTCCCTGGTTGGAGTGGTGTATACTTGGCTACCGGTCATTGGACAAAGGGCGTTTTACTTAGCCCCATAACTGCCCGCCTCATGACCGAGCTGATAGTAAAAGGCCACACCTCCATTCCAATCGAACCCTTTACCGCAGCCCGCTTCACCAGAAGAGAGAGCTAAAGGTTACCTGACTTATCCATTTACCTGACTCTCATCTGTATTGGACTGGCCGAAGCCATGGAGTCAGAGGATCCGGCGGCAAAACACGAGCGGGCCAGGAGCCTACCCGCCTTCCTGGAGCAGGCTAGCCACAACCTTAATTGTGTTCCTGTTTTGTTTCGAGATATCGGCTTGGAAATGGTCTCAGATACCAGAAATTACCTCATTTTCTTGAGAAAAACACTACCTGAACTACAACCTGCCCTCATGGCTCTGGACCGATTTGGTGATGCACTCCAGAATGTATCAACGCGCGAAGACTTTCTTTTACCACAGGAGCTGTTAGAACGCATACTCCGTTTTCACACCCATTGTGACAGGGACATACAAGAGATAAACGACACGCTTGACCAGGAAATTGATGAGATGCAGCAGATTTTAGAGCAGGAGGCCAGGAGCTTTGTCTCAGGTGGATTTAAGACCCAATGTCCTCATTCACTCTGGTCAGAAGCACTCAAGAGCATCCCAATGCCTGCCGTAGAAAAAGACGGGCTAATCGGACTTTACCAGAGTGAAGTAAACAGGCTGGCCAAACGCAGGCTTTGGCGCGCCATAAGAGGCAAGGTGGATATAGGGCTTCAGACCGGAACCATGAATATTTCAACTGCGGCCGGTTACCTGAAAGAAACAGGCATCAACGTGGAACAGACCATGTCTTCGGTGCGTAAATATACATTGAATCCAGGATACCAGCTGTGTTATACTTTAGGCTTGCGTCGGTTCCTGGACTTGTTTCATCGGTACGGTGATGAAAACTTACAAAATTTTGTACCGACGGTATTAGGTCAGGGAGAAATAGATTTTGCGGACCTTGAAAAGATACTCCGAGGATACCAATAATTAATTTTGTCATAGTAATTAGCTGTCGTTTTTGAATTATTAACAGACTTGAAAGAAGGACAATGTTGGAGCAATTTCTTGGATATCATTCGGAATGGAATTTAGGCAGCCCCGGAGGTTGGGACTATCAGCGGATAACGCAAAAAATTACTAAAGCGGTCTGGAAAAAACATTTTCAGAATTATTCTATTGACGTAGATTTGGACTTTGATCATCCACTACTGAATCCAGTGAATAGCTTTGTAAACCTGCTGAAAGAAGCGCACCGCTTAAGAGAAGGCGCAAACCCCGGTTTGATAGCGGTGATTGCTGAAGAAGAGACACTAGAAGACGTGGTTGAAAATAAGAACCTGGTAACACACTTAAACGCTGTAGAGGGACTGTCTGGTGCTCTCATGGCTCCGCATGAACTAGAAGAGGAAAACGGACGTGTCTGCTGGCAAGGTCAACCGGTGTCCATTATTTTCATGGACTTTAACACTAACGTCCTTCTGGATTTACACCGCAAGCATAACTTGTATCCCCTGCTCCAGGCTGTGCGGGAAGGCAGGGTAATCAACCCCAGAGGCACTGAACCGATCAATGTCAAAAGCATGTTTGAAGTCATCACTGATCCCAGGAACAGACAGCGTTTCCATAAGGAAACCATTCAACGGACCCCCTGGACCCGCCAGTTTTATCCTCGCCAAACCCAAGGTCCTAATGGAGAACATATCCCGGACCTTATCGAGTGGACTCGGTCAAATTGGGACAACCTGGTGCTCAAGCCGGAGCGTGGATATTCTGGAAAGGGAGTGAGCGTGGGCGGGATACACCATGATATCGATGACATCATAAATCTAGCGCTAAAAGATGGCGATTATGGCAATTATATTGTCCAGGAAAAGATTCCTCTGAATCTGTGGACAGAAAATATGCCCGAACTTGATTTGGAAAACCGTAGCGTTACAGAGGTTCAATACCAAACAGATTTCCGGTGTTTTTTTGGCCAAAAGGGTTTGTTTGGTTTTCTGGGCAGATATGGCGGCGTGCCGACAAATGTGGGCAGCGGCGGAGGAATGCAGCCTCTTGCCGTGCTCCGCTCGGAAATGAGCGTAGGTGAGGCAACAAAACGGATTAACGAAGTTATTCTGAACATGGACTATGGCGATGTACTGGAAGCGGCAGAGCACCAGAAGAAAATGGCAATGGATTATCAGTTTACCTATCTCCTTGGTTCCATTAAAATCGCTCTGCGGCCTCGATTGCTTACCACCGGACAAATGAAAGCCCTTGGAGCATATTGCGCTAGTATCTGGTCTGACTGCCTGACCCTGGAAAAAATGTGGCTGTCCGGGGAATTGGATGTAATCGTCAACATTGAACCTGAAGAGCTTGAAATCATACGGTCCCAACCGTGGGGAGGGGGGCTGGCTATCTTTGCCTCAGACGGACTATTTAGTTTCGGAGCACATGTAAAATGAGTATTCAAGTAGATAATAATTGGTGGCAGGAGCTTTTCGACGAAATTTATCTTCTGACCGATGCCCGAACAGTTTGTGATGAAAAATTGACCTGTCAAGAAGTAGATTTCCTTGAAGGGGCTCTGGATTTAGATAAATCCGCTTCTATTCTGGATTTGTGCGGAGGACAGGGCCGGCATTCTCTGGAACTTTCCCGGCGTGGTTTTGTGAATGTAACGGTGCTGGACTATTCCAGATACCTCGTAGACCTGGGGGGAAAAAGAGCCAAACAGGAAGGGCTCAATACCATTTTCATTCAGGGCGATGCCAGAAATACCGGTTTGTGCGGACAGAGCTTCCAGTTCATCATTATCATGGCTAGTTCCTTTGGATACTTTATTGATGAAGACGAAAACAAAAAAATCCTCAAGGAGGCATTTCGCCTGCTCATGCCCAAAGGAACATTACTGTTGGATCTTCCTGACAGAGATTATGTCCTTCAGAACTTCAATCCCTTTTCCTGTCATAGGGTAAATGAAGATATTACAGTTAGCCGTGAAAGAGAACTGGGAGATGATATCATTTACAGCCGGGAAACGGTCACGTCCGAAAAAAAAGGCTGTATACGCAATAGGACTTACTGCATCCGTCTTTACAGCCCGGAAAAAATCTCAGCCTTGATGTATTCAGTAGGTTTTTCGTCCATAACTTGCAAAAAGGATTTTATGAGCCGCGGCACAGAAGGGGACTACGGGTGCATGACCAATCGGATGATTGTAACAGCAAAAAAGAATTTAGAAACACTAACCGCAATCTCTTCCGAAGGCTATTGATAGGCTAACCAATCAAGGTGAGTCATTGTTTGCACATCCAATACGCATTGAGAAATTGATAAACATGTTCTGCTATTATTCATAAGTTATGGCCTAGCATCTTTCATTTCCCTTTTAGCACGGTACTTCACGCAGTATGCTTGCGTCTGTTCACCCCCCTTCCTTACTATATAGGGTAATCTACAAAATGACTCAACACTCTACCGAATTCGCTGAAGCTTACTGTGTATAACAGCAGGCAGTAAGATTGACAAACCGAAGCTATAAATGACAAAATGAATTAAGAGTAACGGATTTTAGGACTATTACTAAATAGTCATAGCGGTAAATATAAGCGGGATTATATAGTTAAACACGAACAAATCAGCTATCACCCCTTAGCTAGCGGTATGGACCTCAGGAAGATAGCTGCTGAGCAATAGAGCTGACATTAGCCCTGTGAAATATGTTGAACCTACAATCTTAGCGTTCCGCCGCAATCGGGCAGCATGTTTGAGTATTAAGTGAGCAGGTATGAAGCGTGGTATGAACGATATTCGAATCTTTAGATTTGATGCCAGCTCCTGCAACGGGTGTGACATAGAAGTCTTGGGGATACTAGCCCTTGGACTTCCGCTTAGCGAACTAGGAATTAAGATAGTAGACACACCACAAGAAGCCAATACTTTAGTCGTTTTAGGTGGGGTGAATATCAAATCTGAACCTGAGTTAGAGGAAATCTATGAGCTAATTGAGCCACCAAGACGTGTTATCGCAGTTGGGTCGTGCGCGGCAACTATGGGGATATTTAAAGGCGGCTACACGATGACGGGGCCGGTTGATGAGATTATACCCGTAGAGCTGTATGTCATGGGGTGCCCACCTAGACCTCAAGTTATTGTCAGTGCATTAGCTGATGCTTTGGGCATAAAGATTAAAGAAATTGAGCCGCTCCTAAAAACACCAGAAGGATTTAGGGGTGAGCCAGTCGTAAGCTCGGGTAAATGCATAGGTTGTGCCGCATGTATGAACTTATGCCCAGCTAGCGCCATTGAGATAGATGATACGGATGATGAGCGGATAATAAAGTTTACCCATAAAGATTGTATCTATTGTGCTACTTGCCAGGAGATTTGTCCCAGCGAAGCCGTAGAGTTAGCTTATAGGGATAAACCCTGGTTTGGGGATAAGGAAGCAGCTACAGCAGAGGCTACCCTTGAACTCAAGAAATGCTTGTTATGTGGAATACCCTTTGTGGCATCCAAGCAAGTGGATTGGGCAATAAAGAAAATTGAGGAGAAGCTCCGTATTCCTCAAGAAGCGCATGACCAATTGTTGAGGACCAGCAGTATCTGTCCGGACTGCAGGAGAAAGAGTATCAATCAAGTAACGGAAGCCAAAAAGATACTTACTTCCATAGCTATCAGAACTCAGTAGTCAGAACCCGGTTACAGGAGGCTATTCTTGTCTTGACAGTTGAGGGGATAACTTACTAGCGAGTAAAAAGAAATTCGTGTTATCTCTAAGGTGCAATATATGACTGATAATTCGTCAAACCAAAAAGTGATTGTCTTTGACCCGGAATTGTGTACCGGGTGTAGATATTGTGAAGTTGTGTGTTCATTCAAACATTACGGTTGTATAGACCTTAGTAAATCGTACGTAAGAATACTCTTTAACGGTGACGAGGGCACTGGAGCTTTCGAAGCCGTAAATTGTCAACACTGTGAAGAACCCATATGTGTGAGTGCTTGCCCTTCTGAAGCCCTGGAGAAGGATGAGAGGACAGGATGGGTGAAGATAAATCCATTAAAGTGCATCGGTTGCCAAATGTGTGTCTATCTGTGTCCGCTATCCGTTCCCTTTTTTGACGAAGAGCGGAAAGCGGCCGTGAAATGTGATTTTTGTGATGGCGACCCGGAATGTGTAAGGCATTGTTCCCCGGCAGCCCTTAGGGTTGTTACCAGGGAGGAGGCTCTACAATTAAATAAGAGGCTTTACTTAGGCATCAGGTGACAAAGATGACTGGAGTTGATATTGTTAATCTTTTAGAAAAGGGAATGGCTGATAAGTCGGTCAAATGCTCTGTCACGGAAGAAAGGCGAGTTTCCGTGGAAATTAAAGCCGATGACCTGAAGGAGGGTATAAGCATTTTACTTGAAGCCTGCAAACCTAGGTTCATCACACTATCCGCTGTTGATAACGGCCTGGATGTCGAACTGATGTACCATTTTAGCGTCGATAGTATAGTAGTTACACTGCGTACATCAATTCCAAAAGAGACTAGCCAGGTAGAGACAATGACTGATATTGTACCGGCAGCGGAGTTCATCGAAAGGGAAGTGTCAGAATTATTCGGTATAAGCTTTGAGGGACACCCAAGAACCACAAATTTGGTCCTTCCTGATGATTGGCCAGCCGAAGAAAAGCCTTTAAGCAAACCATTCGCTGGTAACCTCCCGCCTCAGGCTAGGGGTGAGGTGGAGAATTTATTATCCAGCGGTTGTGCTCAAGTAATTTTAGAGTATTTCACCGAGATGAGAGAAAGGGCAGGGTTGCCCAAGCTCCCTTCGATAGCTTGTGCCAGCGAAGAAAGCTTGAGGGAGTTTCAGGAGTTGATAAGGCGTACTGGTTTTGACAAAAGGGCTGGCTTTGATTGGGAAAAGAGTAAACTCAGGTATAGGTAGGAGTATTAATTAAATGATGGGTAAACATGCTTTTTTCCTTGGCTGCATGATACCGCTGCGTTTAACCAGCATCGAAATTGCGGCGAGGCGTGTATTTAATCAACTTAACGTAGAATTCTTGGATTTGGCAGGCTATAGCTGCTGTCCTGAGCCAGTAACGTTGGGTCTTATAGACAAGGAACTGTGGGTGACTTCAGCCGCTCGAAATTTAGCCCTGGCTGAGAAAGCAGGTGCCGACTTAGTGGTTTTGTGTAGCGGGTGTTACGAAACTCTGATAGAAGCCGATGAAATTCTGAAACATGATGACGAGGCTAGAAAGAAAGTAAATGAATTGCTGGCTAATATTGGCAGCAAATACGAGGGAAAGATAAAGGTTAAACATTTCATTGAGTTCTTACATGAAGACGTTGGACTTGACATAATCAAGAAGGAGGTAAACACACCGGTAGAGGTGGACTTGGCTATCCACTATGGATGCCATCTCTTTAGAGAAGTTGACGGAGGTGACCCATGGCGCAAGCCCAGGATGATGAGGGATTTGGTGGAAGCCTCCGGGGCCAAATTAAGTGATTACGGAGTTGAAAAACTTTGCTGTGGTTTTCCCATCTCGCAATTTGATAGAGAATTTTCACTTCAGCAGAGGCTTTTACCCAAGTTCAGGAGTATTGAAAACACAGCGGCTGAAGCGATAGTTTTTGCTTGTCCAGCGTGTATAGGCCAATTTGAGAGTGGGCAGGATGCGTTAATCGGGAATGGTGTTGAATTAACCGAGTACCCCTGCATACATATAATTGAGTTACTGGCGCTATCCTTTGGAGTGCCTGCCGTTGAATTGAATTTAGATTTTCACGGCAGTGCCGTCAAGGAATTTGCCGAATGTTTTTGGGAATAAGCTGCCTACTTAGTATTATCGTATTTGGAGATGGAACACATGAGTGAAACAATCACAATCGGTCCTTATCATCCATTTTTGTTTGAACCCGAGTTGGTTGATTTACAGGTTGAAGGTGGCAAAATTACCGATGTAAAAATCACGTTAGGTTATGTTCACCGGGGAATTGAGCAACTACTAACCACGAAAACCTACCGCCAGGGCGTTTTCTTAGCTGAAAGGATCTGCGGAATATGCAGCAATGTCCACACCATGACATTTTGCCAAACAGTTGAGCAAATCCTGGATATAAAAGTTCCGGATAGAGCTAAGTATATAAGGACAATCGTTGCTGAGCTTGAACGCCTCCACAGTCATTATCTGTGGTTAGGTCTCCTGGCACACGCTGTAAACGAGCCGGAACATTTCCTCAGAATCATGAAGGGCAGAGA
>Ga0114930_10002660_pt1 | contig 16016 bp, 16 predicted proteins | sample AnhtaG_FD_87300 | JGI IMG/M metagenome (GOLD analysis project Ga0114930, IMG submission 87300) | Deep subsurface microbial communities from Anholt, Denmark to uncover new lineages of life (NeLLi) - Anholt_01485 metaG | ecosystem: Environmental > Aquatic > Marine > Oceanic > Sediment | place... | reverse complement strand
TTCCTTCTTTTTTTGTTGTCATACTTATCGTCTCATTGGTTTCTCAATCTTTCCTCTTACAAGTTCTTGAAGTGATACATCATTTACTTTTATTACTTTGAATCGAACACCGGGGATATCTCCGTAACTTCTCCCCATTCTCCCACCGATTCCTTCGACTAATACTTCATCGTGTTCATCAATAAAACCAATTGCATTATCTCCAGGTGTAAATGCAGTTATTTGTCGACCGTTTTTTATAAGTTGGATTTTGACGCATTTTCGAATAGCTGAATTCGGCTGCTTTGCTTCAATACCGACTTTCTCAGTGACAATGCCTTTTGCTTGAGCGACACCCCCAAGAGGATCTGATTTTTCTTTTAAATGGAGGACTCTTTTTTTGTATCCTCTATCGTTCCATAATTGTTTTTTTCTTGATTTTTTAAGCTTTCTTGCTGCATTTATTCCTTTGCCCATAGTTCACCTGTTACGAGAGAAGTGAGCCAGTATACAGGTTTTGATATTTAAATGCTTAGTTCGAGAAACTCCATTTTTTTGGAAGGAAAGTATCGATTTTTCGGCAATTCTTGTTGTATTGTGAGCACTGAAAACAAATATTTTTATAAGAGATTTTAAATAATAAGATTACTCTATATATTAACATATCAGTATATATAGTAGAGTTTCTATAATGAAATTTGGGGAAAAATATGAAGAAACATATGTTTCAAAGAAAACTTACAGTAGGAATAATTATACTTTTTATTGGTATGTGTCTGGCACCTGGCATCACAAATGGTTCGGCGGATGATGATTCTGGATCAACAGTAGACACAATAGTGTTTAATCAGGAATTCTCTAAACCAGAAATAAGAGACAACAAAGAATTTATAGAAATCAAGATAGAACAAGCACAATCTGTTATGACCGATGAAGAAAAACCGATGATGCCTGTTTTTTCGAAAACATATGAAGTCCCCTTAAGTACAAAGATAACAGATGTAAAGGTTTCACTTTCAGACATAAAAACCATAAAACTTGAAAAACATGTAATCCCAGTTCCAAAGAAACAACGAATTGGATCAGAAATAGTTGATCTGAAAAAAACCATCAATCAAGCGGTATACACAAGTTCTGAACCCTATCCAAATACATGGTGCAGCTACACTACTGGAACTGGTCTCAATAAAAATAATGATCACGTACTCTTTCTTTCAATACATGTCTATCCTGCTCGATATATTCCTTTAGAAAATACCCTTCAGTATATTGAACATGTGGAATTATATATAACGTTTGAAGAGCCAGACATTACAACAACAAATTATGATATATATGATCTTGTTGTTATCGCTCCTGCAGAGTTTTCTGAAAAACTGCAACCACTTATTTCTCATAAAAACAGTTACGGTATAGATACAAATCTTGTCACACTGCAAGAGATTTATAGCGAATATGACGGGCGAGATAACCCTGAAAAAATAAAGTATTTCATCAAACATGCAATTGACGAATGGAACACTCATTATGTACTCTTAGTTGGGGACATTAAAAAATTACCGATAAGAAATACATATGCATCATGGTGGGAGCTAGACGTTCTCTCAGATCTTTATTATGCAGACGTCTATGATTCTGAATATAACTTCTGCAGTTGGGATGCAAATGAGAACAATAGGTTTGGCGAACTCGATCATGAAGGATATGATATCGATGGCGTTGACTTGTTTGCCGATGTTCATATTGGTAGACTTGCTTGTACCGATGAAGACGAACTTGATGTAGTTATAAACAAGATAATAATATATGAATGTGAGACATACGATGCAAGTTGGTTCAAAAAAATAATACTTGCAGGAGGTGACACGTTTCCTCCGTTTTATGGAGCAGATAGAGACGTGTTTGAAGGTGAAATCACAAACACGTATGTCGCACAAACTCTTCCTGATTTCCAACCTATTTTTCTTTGGTCTTCCAGGCATTCCCTCAATGCTATAACTTTTAACCGGGCTATTAATCGTGGTGCTGGTTTTTTAAGCTATGCTGGACATGGATTTGAACATGGATGGGGCACCTATAAACCAAATGCAATGCGCGATAAAATGATTCTTTATTACACACCGTTTCTTAATCTTCTCAGAAACAAGGAGAAACTACCTATTGTCTTCTTTGATGCATGCCTTACCGCAAAACTTGATTTTAACATCGCTGATCTTGATGAATATTACCCCACATTGATACAGTTTCTTGTAAAATTTACAAGACTGGAGTATGATACGTCGGTGTTTTATCCATGCTTTGCATGGAGTTTCGTCAAAAAAGAAGGCGGAGGTGCAATAGCAACAATTGGCTCCACAAGAACTGCCTATACTCATGTAAATGAACAGGGGGTATTTGGTGGAGCAGGATATCTTGATGTCAGTTTCTTCAAATCATACGAAGACGGAATAACTGCAGGAGAGATGCTTACCCTTGCACAAAATGATTACATCGGGAATGTTGGATATGATTATTTCACAATAGAAGAATTTATACTTCTCGGTGATCCAAGTCTTATGGTTGGTGGCTATCAAAACTAATGTAGTGATGACGAAACATGACACAAATTCATATATAAACACGCAGATTTTGTTACTCCTGTTCTCTTTAAATTTTTACAGGAGTAAGAAATGTAAGAGAAAACTATTTATTTGAAAAAAATATTTAGAATTGGGGGACAAAGTAAAAGAAAATTGGGGAGGCTCCTTTAGGTATCTGCTTTCCACTAAAGGCACATTCCTCCTATCCAATGCATCCCGTCCCCCACTTTTACCATAAAAACTCGATATCTTTCTCTTTTATAGGACACTTTTTATTGTTTGATCTACCACTATATAAATGTGTAAAACAAAAGTAGAAGAAGGTTAAATAACAACCTTCTGTGTTTAGTCAAATAATGCACTGAGTCCTGCTGCAGCTTCTTCTTCAGAAACTTCTTCTTTCTTTTCTTCTTTCTTCTTTTTTTCTTCTTTCTTTTCTTCAGCAGGTGCTGCCTCAGCAGTTTCTTTTGTAGGTGCTGCAGCTGCTACTGCGGCAACTGGTGCAGCTGTTTTTATTGCCTCGTCGATGTTGACACCGTCAAGAGATGCCACTAATGCTTTGATTCTTGCGTCATCAGCTTTCACGCCAGCGGCAGTGAGAACCTTTTTTACATTGGCTTCGCTAACCTTTTGCCCTGCGGAATGAAGGAGCATTGCGCTATATACATATTCCATTGTCGTTTTCCTCCTATGTTAATTTTTTCTTTAAATCATCACCTAACGCATCTTTTGCATTTGCTGCTATTGAAAGCATAGATGCATTTGCCTTTGAAAGCAGTTGTTTTATAGTCTCTTTAGTATAGATATTTTTCTCAAGAGCAAGAATATGTGCATTACTATGTGCTTTTTGTAGAAGATGCTCTATGGTTGATTTATTTATCCAGGCTGTTTCTAATGCGAGGCTAAATGCATTTGATGATGCTTGCTGTAATTGTGACATAAATTTATCGAAATCAATATCAAGAACATCTGGTTTGAATATGCTACCATCTTCAAAGACGGCATTTAGAGTCATACCAATTTCAATAGGAAATATCTCAAGTCGAGTAAGCATTTGTGCAACATCGACAGGTATCTTTTCCCCAGCAGGAACAATTACTTTGTCAGTCTTAATGACGACCGTTCCTTCTTGAATAGCTGCAGGAATCCCTACTTTTTGTAATTCTCCAACAACTGGTCCAGGTTTAAACGGTGTATCTCCTGCTTTTACTTCAATATCATGGGTTGCAATTTCTCCACCTTTTGCAGGAGCCATTGTTCGTGTTGTTTTCATTTCTTTAAAGAGTGTAAAAGGATTCATATCGGTAGCAATGATAACTGCTTGACCATTGATATTCTCTTTTAATCCATTAATTCCTTTAATCTTTTTTTCAGCATCATCCAACGCCCGACAGATAAGTGAATTTTTTGCACTACGGATCTGTGCTTTCTCTCGGATGTTTTCTCTCATCTTCTGAAGCTGTGGACTAGGGATGCCTCCGATCTCTGCGATACCGATTATTTTACTTTCTGTCAAAAGATTTGTGAGTTGTTCTATTTCGCCAAATTTCCATTCTGCTACATGTGCCATATTGTATACACCTTAGATAATCCGTACTGATGGCCCCATTGTTGTTTTAACATATACAGAGCCGATATTCATCCGTCCTCGTTCAAGCTTTGATTCAAGTCTTTTAATGATGGCATCGATGTTTTCTGCAATATGTTCTTTATCCATTTCTTCTTTTCCTGCAATTGCATGAAATGTTTTATCTGCCTTTGAGCGAAGCTTTATAGTATTTCTCAGATTTTTTACAATGCTTGTAATATCAATTTGAGGTGGTACTGGCTTAGGCATCTTCCCTCTTGGACCAAGTACAACTCCAAGTGTTTTACCAATGGTAGGCATAAGAGGTGCCTCTGCAATAAAAAAATCATGTTCATCGACAATTTTTTTAAACTTCTTTTTATCACCAGCAAGATCCTCGATATCTTCAGGCTTAATCAACAGGTCAACATGGTTCTTTGCTTTATGTGCAAGTTCGCCGCTTGCAAAAATAGCAATTTTAGATTCTCGTCCTCTGCTATGCGGAAGAATGATTTCCTCGTCTATCCTATTTTTAGCATCTTTTAAATTAATATTTTTTAGATTTATAACTACGTCTATATTTTGTTTGAATTTTCTGTTTAGCTTTTTAGATTCCTCTAAAGCTTTCTTCACTGCTTCAACTGTTTTTTTGTCTGCCATTTATCATCATCAATAAGCTGGTAGTTTGATTACTCCATAGGATAATGTAGTTCTCGGGAATAATAACCTTATTTATAAAAGTTTGGTTACCGTATCTCCTATGCAACCCGATTAAATTCTTTCTATGATGAGGTCTATAACTTCTTCAGGATCCCGGATTTTTTTAAGCTCCTTTTTTGCGATAATGGGAGTACCTTCCACGTTTTTCTTCTTTCCACCTTTTTCTGTAAAAACAACGGCATGTCTCTCTGTAATCTTCGATATGCTGCTGACAACTTGAGCTTTTTTAGGAAGTTTATCATCATATTTGTGTACACAGGTGAGAAGAATTTTTTCTTTTTCTGTACTGAGTGCTTCAAAGGGGCATCTATCCATAGGAATTATTTTATATCCAACATTTTGAAGAAGAGAAAAAATCTCCCGTTGAAGCGTTTTAATTTGATCAATTTCTTGATGAAGTCTTAGATTAATTTTAATGTGTGGTGTGTTTTTAAAAATGTCAATTGGTGTTGTAATGGCGTCTTCTAAAAGTTCTTCTATTTTATATGCCACTTCAACTCGTGCATTCATGCCTTCTTCATACATCTGAACTGTCCGTCGAGATACATTTACATGTCTTGCAAATGTCCCACGGGAAATGTTTTTTTCTTGCCTCATTTTACGAAGTTTTTCTTCATCAAGATTAACATAGAGACCGCCAGGTGCTGCGTATACGTTAATGGGCATTCCTTCAAGTAAATGATTTTTCAACGTATTGCCCGTTATTGCTTGGATTCCAAATCTGAAATAGACGACATCATCTTCAAGTGGGCCTGCCCCGTTTTTCTCGCCGATGAGGAGGGGGCTGGCTTTGAGGAGGGATGACAACGTTAGTAGTTCTTTTGCAACGTCCTTGGAGAGTGAGTCAACATTTGTTAAAACTTTGATGATGAGAAGGGTCTCGTCTCTTCGTGCAACTACATCAAAACCTGTAAGACGTATTGAGTATAGTTCCGAGACGTAGAATCCTGCACTTGTTAGGACTTCTCTGATGCTTTTAGAGAGTTCTGTTCTTTGCATTATTAATGAAACTTAAAGTAGTACTTCTATAATAATGTTTTTGGTGAAATTATCTGGATAGGCATTGATGATACTGATTCAACAACGGGTGGATGTACCACATATGTAGCGAGGGCTCTCATTGAAAAATTAACTAAAAATTATGATATTATTGGTTATCCACGGCTTGTACGGTTAAATCCTAATATTCCTTGGAAGACAAGAGGGAATGGTGCTATATCTCTTCAGGTGGGGCTGGGAGGTAAAGAAAAGATACAAATCGGAGAAATTGATGGTAAGGATATTTTTTCTTCTGTTGAATTGCAGGAGGATGTTAACGAATTAGAGTATAAAAAAATAAAAAAAATAGTGAAAGAGACTGTGGAAGAACATGCAAAAGTAGAAGATGAGAATACAAATCCAGGTTTTTCTGTTCTTAAAAGACAGCCAGATTTTGAAGTATACAAGAAGGCGGTTACTCAAGTTGTTTTATTGGATGAAATAACATCTTTGTTAAACAAATTGAATGCTGATTTTGAAGGATACAAAAATGGTCGTGGACTCATTGGGGCAACATCGGCAATTGCATGGTCTTCTGATTTAGATAAGACATATGAACTTATTTCATATAGGCAAAAGAAACGATGGGATACCAAGAGAGATGTTGATGCAGAGTCTGTAAAAACAATGGATAAATCTTGCAGAACAACATTTGACAATTATGATTATCAAAATAAACATAATAGGGTAGTGCCAAATTCTCCGTGTCCTATTCTCTATGGCATTCGAGGAGATGATGTTGAAGAGTTGATGCAGGCTGTATCTATTGTTAGATCCGAACCTGTTGACAGTTGGCTTATTTTTGAGGCAAATCAAGGAAGCGATGATCATCTTCAGAAAAAAAATATTGAAGACATACAACCATATCAATCAGTAATAGTAGAAGGCACTGTCATTCACAACCCCTATACTCTTGACGGTGGTCACGTAATTTTTACAATCAAAGATTCTACAGGAACAATTGATTGTGCTGCCTATGAACCAACAAAAGAGTTTAGAGAGATCATAAGAGAACTATCCATTGGAGACGTTGTCGAAGTGTATGGGGGATTAAGGGAGAATCCTTTAACGGTAAATATTGAAAAAATAAATATACAATATCTAAAAGATGTTGTTGAAAAAATTGAAAATCCAATATGTCCAAAATGTGGAAAACATATGAAGTCCAAAGGAAAAGATCAAGGCTTTAAATGCAAGATATGTGGTATCAAAAGTGATAAGCCAAAACTGCGACAAAGACAACGAATGATTCGCACTGGCTTTTATGAAGTTCCAGTATGTGCCCGAAGGCATCTGAGTAAACCATTAAAAAGAGTTAGTAAATAGTTATCTAAATCTAAGAAACTCTGCCATAGTGTTTTCATTAATTATTTCTGTTTGTCCATCTATTGTGATATATCCAGAACAATGCATATGATAACGCCAGTAATTAATAAAACCAAATCTTCTGAAGTGATGAAGCCCTGTGACTTCCATATTTACATTAAGATGAATATTTTTATAATTAATTTGTAGTGTAAATGAGTTTGGAATAATTTTTCCATTGCTAAATCGTAAATCATTTGGAACAAGTTTGATAGAGTTAGAAGGAATACTTATGTACTCTCCATCTTTTTTGTTGATTACTATAAATGGGCGTTCTGAAATTCTTGTGATTTTGATATCTGCCCATGTTATTGTATACGTAGAAGAACCGATTTTTCCCCAGTACCATCCAAAATTTACACCTGTAGATGCTGTGACTTCCCAGTTATGATCGTGATACCCAGTTCCAGATGCATCCATCTCAATACCATTCATCGTTAGAATTCCAGTAACCTCTGCTCTTGGAAGAACGACAGCCCACCATCCAATTCCCGGAGTCAGTCCCTTCCAACCCTTTGTTTTACCAACAAATGTGAAATCAACAGATATGTCCTTAGTTTCAATGTTAAGGAGATATATCCAATCTCCAGTATTTTCATCGATATATCCTCTCATAATCTCTTTTCCATTGATTCGTATTAATGGTTCAGTAGTTGATGCAAAGATTTGATCTTTTAGATATCTCTGATGGCTGTTTGAAACAATGTCTCCATCTTTATACACATTAATACCAGTCATAAAAAGAGCTCTATTCAACACATTTAAAACTCGTATGCTTATCTGTACGCTAAAACCGTTGTCAAGAGATGCGTCAAAGTACCACCATTCGTAGGAATGAAGTCCTTTTGATCCATGAAAAGCGTCATCTTCTAACTTGACATCAACGGGTTCGAATAAAAAATCATCAAAAATATTATCTTCGTTGCTTTGATCAATATCAGCTACTTTATTTGAATAGCTTTGAACTCGATTTGAAAAATTTAGTTTAGGTATATGAAATGATGAAACATTTCCAGCCATTATAAAAAGACACAAAAGAACGGTAATTAGAATTATTGTTGCTCTCTTCATATCTTCTCTCCATTTCTTATTGCCGACATATTATTTAAATCTTTAGCAATATTTTCTAAAAAATGATGTAATAATTTATTTTGAGATGATTAATATTCAATCGTAATACTTTTTAAAGGGATTGTTGCTTCATGGTTTCAATTTATATGCGGGTGTGGTGTAGCCTGGTATCACTTAAGCTTGCCAAGCTTATAACTCGGGTTCAAATCCCGGCGCCCGCATAGATCTTTTGTCATTTAAACAGTTTTATTATGATGTGTCTGGTTTTATTATATGATAGTAGGCAAACGTGTACTTATGCAGGTGTTTGTGCACGTAACTATACAAGTGAATATGTAGATAATTATCCATAGGCGAATAATTTATAAAAAGGAAGCTGCATTCTCTTATTCAGGGCAAGTGGATGGGATGCAGAACGAAGATACTTTAGAAGGTTCTTTCAATATAAAAAGACCTCTTGCTATCAGGGCACTACGGAGAAGTAATATTAGAAAGAAAGTAGCTGAATATCTTTTTGATATCAGTCCTACCTGTAGTTATACCTCTGAGATTGCATATCATGTGGGGGCAACTTCTTCCAATGTGATCGGTGCTTTAAGAGGCATGAATTCCAGATACCGCGAGGAAGAATCACTTATTACTCTTGAGCTAGTTGAAGAAAAAAGCGGAGGAAAAAACATAAGACTGTATGCTCTTACTGATTTTGGAAAAGAAATAATAGGAACAATAAATGATAGATGATAAAACCGTTTTTTGAGTTTTTTTGCGTTTAGCTTTGTATATGTTTTTTTTTAAAAAATGTAACAATAGGAAGGAAGAATAGAGGGGGGAAAAGAGGGGTTTTTTCCAGACAAAAATGAATTGTTCTTCCCTTCCTAGTTGTTGTTATATCAAAAATAGTGTATGGTTTTAAGTTTGTTTTTGGCAGATGAAGATGTAGTTGTATATGCAGATGATGATTCAGCTCTCTGTTTTTATCATCCTCAATATCTCTGTAGTGAGCTTGTCGATACCTTCTTTATCTTCACAGGATATCTTGAACTCTGAAGAATCTGTTTTTTTCAGATCAACCTTGTTTTCAACAACAACTATTGGAACGTCTTCAAAAAGTTTCTTTATTTGTTGTAACATATTGTATTGATTATCAAGTGAATATCCACAGGTTTCAGATGGATCTAAAATAAACACTATTATATCTGCAAGATGAGCGAGTGCTGCTATTGCTTGTTTTTCGATATCATTTCTTTTCGAAAGCGGTCTATCTAAGAGTCCTGGTGTGTCAATTATTTGATACGTTTTTGTAGTAAATTTTTCTTTTATCTTGATATGTCCAACAATGACTTGTTTTGTTGTAAAAGGATATGTTGCTATCTCTGGCTTTGCAGAAGATAGATGTCTAAGAAGCGATGATTTTCCTACATTTGGATAACCTGCGATAACAATTGTTGGAGCATCAAGTATTGTTGGGAATTTCTTCATTATGTTTTGCGCGTCTGCAAGAAATATAAGGTTTTCATCAATCTGATGTAAAACAGAAGATATCCGCCCGTAGATTTCTTTTTGTTTCTGTTTAAGAAAATCGATATTTCCAGTTTTTTTCAATGACCTTCCCTGTTTTGAATAAATCATCGTACATGTTTTTCTTGCCCAATCAACAGCGCCAAGTGATTTCTTCAACTTATCTGTATCTATCTTTATATCGATTATCTCCTGGTAAAATTTAGGGAGTTGTTCGATTGAAGGAAACTTTTTCACATACGATTCTAGCTTGGAGGTAATGATTTCGACAAAGGAATCAGTTCGTGCAATAATGGTTTTTTTCGTCTTGAAACGAGCATCTCTGTCATGTATTTTTATCTTCTTTGTTTTACGTATAGCCTGATCTAGGAGTTGATCTGCGGTAAGTATAATTGGTATTTTTCTAAACATAATATTTGAAAAGCTTTATGTGTTACCAATAAATTAAGATATTGGTATGACAATAGACGAAGGATTTATACTTTCTAACAAGTACAGAAGAGCAATCTTTGATGGACTTGTAGCAGGCGAACGTGATATACAACGAATTGCAAAAAAACATCATATTATACGACTAGTTGCTCAGAGAGTCATCGATGAATTTGCGAAAGGCGGCATCGTAGAAAAAAAAGGAAACAGCTATGTTTTTACAAAAGAAGGAGAAAAACTTGTTGAAAGTATTGGGAAATAATCAGGGGAGAGTGTAACCTTGAAGCCGTATCTACTGCAAACGTTAAAAGAACTTGCACTGCTTGGTGCCATTAGAAATAGGATAGAGATTTCCTCTCATGAGCTTGCAAAACAGCTTGATACCAGCCAGCAGACCGCGTCACGATATCTGTTAGATCTTGATAATGGACAAATGATTACTCGAGAGCTTGGGATAAAAAAACAGCTCATACAGATAACAGATTTAGGGGCAGAGGCGTTAGAGGAAGAATTCTCTCAATACAAACAGATTTTTGATTTACCCAGTAAAGTTGTCTTTAAAGGAACAGTTGTCTCAGGGATGGGTGAGGGGAAGTATTACACTGAGCAGAGTGGCTATGTTGATCAATTTAAAACAAAACTGGGTTTTGTTCCGTATCCTGGAACATTAAATGTTGAGATCGAATACATTGAAAGAAACAAACTTCGTCTTTTGAAAAACTACGGCGGCATAGTAATAGACGCGTTTGAAACAAAAAATCGAACGTTCGGAGATGTCATCTGCTTCAATGCAACTATAAATAAAACAAAAGGAGCAATTGTTCTTCCTAAACGGAGTCATTATTCCCGTATACTTGAGTTAATATCTCCACATTATCTGAGGCAAAAACTACGTTTAAGAGATGGGGATATGGTGAAGATAGTTATTTATCTGAATGAGTAGAGAGATAGTATGAAAAACCAGTTTGTTGCAGATATTTTAAACGAGATCGCTGATTTACTTGATATTAAAGGAGAGATTTTTTTTAAAACAAGAGCCTACAGAATAGCTGCTCAGGCAATAGAGGTTCTTGAAGAAGATATTGAAACCGTTGTTCATGAGGATAGACTTACATCGATTTCTGGGATCGGAGAGGCTATTGCAAAAAAAATTACTGAAATTGTTGAAACCGGTAGGTTGGAATATCTTAAGAAATTAAAAAAGGAGGTACCAGAGGGATTGCTTGATTTACTTGAAATTCAAGGTCTTGGTCCAAAAAAGGTTGCCATGCTATACAGGAATCTTGGTATTACATCAATTAAAGAGCTAAGAAATGCTTGTCTACAGGGAAAACTACGGGATCTTGATGGTTTTGGAGTTATCACTGAACAAAACATTCTCCGAGGAATTACGCTTCTTGAAAAAACAAGTGGACGAGCTCTGTTAAATGTTGCATTTTCTGATGGAAATGACTATGTTGAATATTTAAAGAATTATGATAAAATCGATGCTATTAGTATCGCTGGTAGCCTTCGGAGGATGAAGGAGACCATTGGAGATGTCGATATCCTTGCATCATCAAATCATCCTGATGCAGTCATGGAATATTTTACAAGGTATCCCGATGTTGATCGAGTTTTACTCCAGGGTAGTACAAAAACAAGTGTACTTCTTTATGATAATCTCCAGGTTGATTTACGAGTTGTAAAAGAGAAGAGTTTTGGTGCAGCATTGCAGTATTTCACTGGTTCAAAAGAACATAATGTAGCAATGCGTAGTCTTGCAATAAAAAAAGGATACAAACTCAATGAGTACGGTCTTTTTGAAAAAGAAACAGAAAAATATGTCGCAGGAAAAACAGAGGAGGAGATATACAACAAACTTGGCCTTGAATATATTGAACCTGAACTGCGGGAAAACAGAGGTGAACTTGAAACGGCAAAAAAGAAACAACTACCAAAACTTGTTGGATATAACGGTATTCTTGGAGATTTTCATGTTCATTCCAATTGGAGTGACGGAGGCAACTCAATTGAAGAAATAGCAACTATTTCAAAAAACCTTGGATATACGTTTGTCTGTATAACAGATCATTCTCAGTCTCTAAAAATTGCAAATGGGTTATCTGAAGCTCGTGTTGATAAAAAAATAAAAAAAATTAAAGAGTTAAACAAAAAAATGGATGATTTCAAGATTTTTTGTGGTACTGAATGTGATATTAAACCTGATGGAACCATGGATTACAGCGATAAAATTCTAAAAAAGTTTGATCTTGTATATGGAGGCATCCATACCACTTTTAAAATGGATAGATCAACTGCGACAAAAAGAATCGTAAAAGCTATGGAAAACAAGTATGTTCATGCTCTTGCCCATCCGACTTGTCGTATAATCGGGAGAAGAGAACCATTTGATCTTGACATGGAAGAAATCATGGATGTAGCAAAAGAAACCGATACGTTTTTAGAAATCAATGCGTTTCCAGATCGTCTTGATTTAAAAGACATTCATGTAAAACTTGCCAAAGAACGAGGGGTGAAGGTTATTCTTGGTACAGATTCACATTTTATCGCAACCCTTCCATTTATGCACTTTGGTATAGCTACAGCTCGTAGAGGCTGGCTTGAAAAAAAAGATATCCTCAATACATACTCAACTCATGATATTGAAAAAATGCTTGGAGTAAAACAATGAATAAAGCAGAAGCAAAAAAAGAGATAGAAAAGCTTCGCAAAGAAATCAATCATCATAACTACAAATATTATGTAGAAAACAATCCTGTTATTTCAGATTTTGAGTTTGATCAGCTCCTTAAAAAACTAGAATCATTAGAGGAACAGTTTCCAGAACTTATTACGCCTGATTCTCCGACTAAACGAGTCGGTGGAGAACCACTTGAAGGCTTTATCACTGTGGAGCATAAAGTAGCGATGCTGTCTCTTGATAACACCTACACGTATGATGAGCTGCGAGAGTTTGACGAGCGGGTGAAAAAAAACGTTGGCGAAGTTGAATATGTTGTCGAACCGAAAATTGATGGTGCAGGCGTTGCACTTCTCTACGAAAACGGTGTGCTAGTTCGTGGTGCGACACGAGGCGATGGAATACGAGGAGACGACATCACCTCTAATCTCAGAACCATCCGTAGTATTCCCTTACGACTGAGAGGAAATAAGGTTAAAAACGTTGAAGTCCGTGGTGAAGTCTACTTTCCAACCAAAGGATTTGAAAAATATAATAAAGAGCAAGCTAAAAGAGGTGAACCTGTATTCGCAAATCCTCGGAACGCCGCAGCTGGATCTCTACGGCAGCTTGACCCAAGAATTGCAGCATCTAGACCTCTTGATATTTTTATCTATTTCATATCGCATTCTGAGAAAGATTTTAGTACGCATGAAAAGGCGGTTGCTGCGTTAAAAGAAGCAGGATTTCGAGTTAACCCCTTGACAAAAAAAGTAAAAAACATCGAGGGAGCTATCAAGTATTGTAAGGATTTTGAAGAAATCCGTGAGACCCTGGATTATGAAATCGATGGCGCAGTAATCAAGGTCAATTCATTTTCTCAACAAAAACAACTTGGAGCGACGTCTAAGCATCCACGATGGGCGATCTCGTATAAATTCGCTGCAAAACAAGCAACTACAAAACTTAATGACATTGCAATACAAGTCGGAAGAACAGGGGCGCTGACTCCTGTAGCAATTCTTAAGCCTGTGCAGGTTGGAGGCGTTACTGTCTCACGAGCAACATTACATAACTTCGACGAACTGAAACGAAAGGATATCAGAATAGGGGATACTGTTCTTGTTGAACGCAGCGGAGATGTCATACCACAGGTAGTAAAAGCAATAAAAGAAAAAAGAACAGGATCTGAAAAATCAAAAAGAATTCCAAAGAAATGCCCGATTTGCGGTTCAGAAATAATTCACACCGAGGGCGAGGTTGCAGTGCGATGCAGGAATCGCATGTGTCCTGCTCGACTGAAATGGCGGATAAAATACTTCGCCTCACGAGATGCTATGGATATCGATCATCTCGGTGGATCAACAGTGGATAAACTCATTGAAAAAGGGTTTGTCGATAGCATCGCAGATATCTACAGTCTCAGAATGAAGGACATTCTCACCCTTGAAGGATTTAAAGAGAAATCTGCACAGAACCTTCTTGACTCCATTAAGAAAAGTAAAAATCAAAGTCTGTCCCGTCTTATTTATGGCCTTGGAATACGACATGTTGGAAAATATGCTGCGCAACTGCTAGCTGCAAAGTATTCTTCACTTGACTTGCTTTCAAAAGCAAATGTTGAAGAGTTAAAAGATATCTATGGTCTTGGCGAAAAAACCGCAGAGGCTATTGGTACATTTTTTGCAACAGAAGAAAACAGGGAACTTATTGAAAAGTTAAAAGATGTTGGTGTGAAAATAAAGAAAGAAACCAAAGAGGAAGATTTGCTGCTTAAAGGGAAGAAATTTGTGTTTACTGGAGGGTTGCAGACACTCACTCGGCCTAATGCATCTGATATTGTAAAAGAAAAAGGAGGTATTGTCACATCATCTGTTGGTAAGGATCTTGACTTTATTGTGGTTGGAGAGAAACCTGGTTCGAAATATGGTAAAGCAAAAAAATTAGGAGTTACTATATTAAATGAAGAAGAATTTAAAGAGTTAGTGGAATAATGGGAGGTCTAGTATGGCAGAATGTAAGATAGAAGAAAACAAAATTAGTTGTAACTGTACCTATCCCTGTGACAAAAAAGGTATGTGTTGTGAGTGTCTCCGGTATCACTGGGGTCGTGGTGAGTTTCCTGCATGTTTTTTCCCGGATGATGTGGAAAGAACGTATGATCGAAGTATAGATAATTTTATTAGAGTATATCAGCACGGGCGAAGATAGTTAATTAGCACGTTCTTTCATCAAGTGTTCGTATCTTCTTTCTCACTAGAATTATTGTTATCGCTACAAAGATAAAAGCTGCAAATAACCCAGTTGCAACCCCTCTCATATCAAAGGAAACAAGGAAATTATAGAAACCGTGAATGAAAATAGCGAGGATAAAATACGGTACTACGCGCAATACTGAAGCATGTTTCATAATCGTTTTTCCATAGCCGTATCCCGTCCATGCGGTCGCAGATGCATGAAGGAGACACCCTCCGACACTTCTCATGATTATTAGAATGAAAAAGATAAGTAATCCCTCTGAAAGAAAACTCCACCCGTAGATGAGATTCTCCGTTGCTGAGAACCCAAGACCAGCAACGGCACCATAGATGAGACCATCTTCTAGTTCATCAAGTTCTTTTTTCACAGTTTTTAACCGCAACGCAAGAGGCTTGGTAAATTCTTCAGCAATTGGAGCCACTATTACTACTGTTAATAGGGAAACCATATTACTATCGTGTATTGAAATAGCAAGTGGGATTCCCAACAATATCTCTAAGATAACTGCAGCAATTATTGCAATACTTGCACCCCACAGGAAACACAAAACTATAGGTTTCCAACCCTCCCGATAGTATTTTTCTGTATTTCTAATCCACACCATATAAATTAGAGGCGGGAGAAATGACAGAAAGACTAAGAGAATCCATTCAATCATAAGAACACAAAAACAAGAGACCGTATATCTAGTTTTTTTAAAAAACCATGTTTTTACATTCTATAGTAATATTCTCCGTTTTGTTTTTGTTGCCGATCCATGTAGGAATCTGGTTTGTTTACTCTTGGTCGTTGTGTATCTTCATCTCTACGGAAGGTAATATCTACATTT
>Ga0114930_10002659_pt1 | contig 16019 bp, 12 predicted proteins | sample AnhtaG_FD_87300 | JGI IMG/M metagenome (GOLD analysis project Ga0114930, IMG submission 87300) | Deep subsurface microbial communities from Anholt, Denmark to uncover new lineages of life (NeLLi) - Anholt_01485 metaG | ecosystem: Environmental > Aquatic > Marine > Oceanic > Sediment | place... | reverse complement strand
GGCCTGCCGCTTGCACAGCACGACGTTACGGTGCCCGTCGCCGTTGAGCTGCTCAGCGAGGGTGATCATATACAGCTCGGCGCCCGCGAGCTTGGCGGGCGTTATCACATGCAGGATGCGTAGGCGCTTGGCGCTCATAATATCGAGTATGCATCCGGATCGTTCAGCGGAGACTCCGGCCAACAGCGAGTCCACTCACTTTGCGCTCGGCATCTGCGGCCGTACCGGGCACGACGCTCTACGGCCGGCAGGCGGGATCCTCGGCCGACGCGCCCTGAGCACTTTCCTTTGGTGGAGCGCTCTTCCAGCGTCGGTGTATCCACATCCACTGCTCCGGATACCGCCTGATGGCCCGCTCGATGACCTTCGTGATGCGCTGGGTATTGACCCAGGTGTCGTGCGCTCGGTCGCCCGTGCGCACCAACTTCATTGGCGGCTCGAAGATCGCCTTGAGCGTACCATCGGGTTGCCGCACGCTGAACACGGGCACAATGGCTGCCCCAGTCCTGAGAGCATACGCGGCCGGCCCCGGCGCCGTCCTCGCCGGGCGTCCGAAGAAGTCAACCAACAGGCCGCCCTGGCTGATGTTGTGGTCCGGCAGAATCCCCAGCACCTCATTGCGCCGCAGACAGCGGAGTGCATCGCGCACCGCACCCCGCCGGAGCACACGCACGCCGTGGTTTTCGCGCAGCCGGTTTACCAGCGCCGCCGTTGCCGCATCGTCGCTCTCTCGCGCAATAACGCTGATCGGGAAGCCTGCCTGGGCGATGCGCGCGCCGGTTAGCTCCCAGTTGCCGAGGTGGGCCGTCAGAAGAATGGCCCCCTTGTCCCGACGCAGCGCGTTCGCCAGATGCTCAGCGCCGTCAAGCTGTACCAACTGCTCGAGCTGCTCCTCGGAGAGCCAACGCAGCTTCAAGAACTCGAGGCACGTCTTGCTCAGACTGCGCACCGATGCGATGGCGATCTCACGCTTGCGCTCGGGCGACATGCTGTCGCCGAAGGCCTGATCGAGGTGCTCCGCCATGCACCGGCGGCGACCTATCATCAGCACGTATGCCGGCGAGCCGAGCACCTCGCCGAGGCGCTGGACCTGCCGCACGGTGAGAAAGCGCGTCAAGGCGAGCCCGCCGAAGGCAAGACAGCGTGCCGAGATCCGTTGGAGTCCCTTTCGCAGCCGACGCCTCAGAGTCGGTCGCGAAGGCACTCGTCCACCATCTCCAGCGCTTGCTCTTCGCCCCTGACGAACCGCATCTCGCAGCGCAGTATCCACAGTTTCTCCAGCTCCCACGTCGTTGGTGGCAGGCGCACCGCATCCTTCTCCGTTGTGACGATAATGTCCACCGCGTCGGCCAGATGCCTGATGTGCTGTACGTCTGCCGGGACATACCGGTGGTGATCGGGGAAACGCAGCGGGCGCACAGCCGCAGCGCCAAGACGCTCAAGGGTGAGCTCAAAGGCAAGCGGATTCCCTATGCTCGATAGCGCCCCGAGCCTCTGGCCTCGCAGCGTGGTCGGGTCCTTCGTCTCGGTGCGATCCGGGCGTCGAAGCAGCACCGGCTGGTGGCAGGTCTCGATGCGCGCCGCCTGCTTCGCCCCCGCACCCAGGGCGCTGAACACCTCCGACGCTCTGCCCCCCGCCACGTCAACGTGCGTCAGCCAAAGGGCATCGGCTCGCCGGAGATTGCTCGGGGGCTCGCGAAGGGTGCCGGCGGGAAAGAGGCGGTCTTTGCTCAGAGGCCACAGCGAATCCAACAGCACAATGTCCAGGTCGCGCGCGAGCCGATAATACTGAAAGCCATCGTCCAGTATTATGGCGCGAGCGTTGGTTTGTGCGAGCACCTGGGCGCCGACAAGCTCGCGACGCCTGCCTACTGCCACAACGGCTTCCGGCAGCATCTGCGCGATCATGCACGCCTCATCCCCGGCCCGCTCCACCCCATCCGCTCCGATGCGTCCGTCGGCGAATATCACCGCTTCGCGGCCGCGTCGCCGGTGCCCACGCAGCAATATGGCCGGCCTGACGCCCCGCTGCAGAAGGGCCTTGGCCAGGAGCATCACCGCGGAGCTCTTGCCCGTGCCGCCCGTGGTGATGTTGCCCACGCTGAGCACCGGGCACGGCAGCGTTCGGCGCGGCCATACGCCCCAATCGTACACTCCCCGGTTCAGCGCCACCCCCGTGCCGTACAGCGGCGCCAGTAGGCGTAAGCCCAATGCGAAGAGTCTGGCCGAGGGCCCAGTGCGATGGCCCGAGATCACCTCCTGCCACATCTGCGCTATGCTCATGCGGCCTTCCTCGCCAACACCTCCACGGCTGCCTGTGCGCACTTCTTGGCGGCGCCTCTGTTTTCCTCGATGACGGCGACGCCGCGCTCGGCGATGCGCTTGCGCTCCTCGGCCGATCCGATCAGCTCATCGAACTTGGCCGCCAACTCCTCAACAGTCCGAACTTCCCAGGCCAGCCCCTCGCGGCGGGCAATGGCGGCCAGGTCCCGCTGGTTGTGCATGTACGGTCCGAACACCACGGGCTTGCCCTGCGCGAGGGGCTGCAGGATGTTATGACCGCCCTTGGGGATGAGGCTCCCGCCGACGAATACCACATCGCCAATCGCGTACACTCTCGCCAGTTCGCCAATGGTGTCGAGGATGACGATGCTGTCCTCGGCCGCTGCCGCACCCTCGCTGCGCTGCTTGAGTGATTGGGTTCGGCGAAGCGCCTGCCACCCGTGATCGGTGATGATGCGCTCGATCTCGTCGGCACGCTCCGGATGTCGCGGGGCTATCACCAGCCGAGCATCCGGATACTTCACGCGGACGCGCCAGAACGCCTCCAGCACTGGCAGGTCCTCGCCCGGATTCGTACTCCCCGCCACGACCACGGGGCCCGTGTCCCCGAGGCCAAGCTCCTGGCGCATGTGTGCCGCCTGCGCCGGCGACACCTCCGGCCACGGCTCATCAAACTTCGTATTCCCCGCCACGGTGACCGCTTCCGACCGAGCGCCGAGCTCGACGATGCGCTCGGCGTCGAGCTTCGACTGGGCGCAGAATCGATCCACGCATCTCAGAATCCAGCGATACACGGGGCTGACGAGACGCGAGCGACGGTACGAGCGATCCGATATGCGCGTGTTGACCGATAGCGTCTTGATGCCCCGCACATGCGCAGCCCAGAGGAGATTGGGCCACAGCTCCGTGTCCACCATGACGAGGAGCGATGGCCGAACCCTGTCGAGGGCCGAGTGGACGATCCAGGGCAAGTCGAGAGGGTAGTATATGAGCGCATCAACGTCTACGCCGCGGGACTCGGCCATCTCCCGCCCGGTGGGCGTCGTGGTCGAGAGCACGATCTGCGCGAGCGGCTCCAGCAGCCGAAGCTGCTCGATGATGGGAATGGCGGCAGCCACCTCGCCGACGGATACAGCGTGCACCCAGATGGTGTGGTCCTGACGGCTGAGCCGAGCAAGCGCATCCTCCCGGATGAATCCCAGTCTCTCTCTCAGCCCCTGGCGCGACTTCCCCAACACCAGTAGCCGCCACAGGATATAGGCCACGACCACCGGGAAGAACACGGCGAGCAGCGCATTGTATGCGAAAGCGTGCGCGCCGGGCGACAGAGCCGCACGCCCGTGGAAGGGGGCAGTTGCTCGCTGGATGATGCGCGCGGCGACGTCAGTCATAACAGCCGCCTCACTGCAAAGACCACCGCAATGGCGACCAGGCTCGAGACGTTCACGTGCTCTTTGTTGAACAACACGAGGCTCCAGCGAAAGCCCGACGAGCTCCCCGATGCCACTCGCCAGCGCGGGAGGAACGCGGGAACCCGGGCGCGATACCGCAGATACGTCTCTCCGAACTTATCGGTGAGAAAGCTCTCCTCGAACGCTATTGTGGGACCGTAGATTGCCACGAACAGGACAGCAACGATAGGGAAGGCCTGCCATCGCCCGCTCATAGCGCAGCAGCCCATCCCGATGACGAAGTTGGCCACGTACAGCGGATGCCGCATATGGGCGAAGGGCCCGGTCACGGTAAGCTGCGCCGCCTTGATGAGGTAACCCGACGCCAGCACACGCATCGAGATGCCGAGCAGCCCCAGTGCTAACCCGGTGAGATACCAGACGGAGCTCTCACGTGCCAGGGCGATAAGCGGCACTGCCACAAGCAGGGAGAACAGTGTTCGTCGGCGCACCGCGAACGCCTGCCAGCGCTGCCACAGACCCGCTCCCTCGGCGACAACCGGCGGAGTGGGCATCTCGTCCTGGATTTGCCGCAAAGCCTCGGGATTCATGCCACCACAAGGGTCCCTGCGCCCCGCTACCGCTGCTGGCGCTGCCTCCCGGCGCGCCCCCGCGATGTGCGACGCACGAAGTCCACCAAGTACTGCACCTCGGGCGTCTGGGGCACATCGGCCACGACGCGCTTGAGAGCCTCGGATGTGTTCAACTCGCTGCGGAACAGTATCTTGCATGCCTTGCGCAACGCCTCCCGCGATTCCACCGGCACGCCCTGGCGCTGCAGGCCGATTCGGTTGATGCCGATGACCTGCGTGGCTTCGCCCGCGGCCATCATGAATGGCGGCACATCGCGTCTGATGGCCGAATGGCCGGCGATCATGGCCAGCTTGCCGATCTGCGTGTACTGATGCACGCCCACCTGCCCGCCGATGACCACGTCGTCCTCGATCTCACAGAATCCGGCCACGCCGACGTACGTGCTGATCATGGTCCGGCTGCCGACGGTGCAGTTGTGGCCGATGTGTGAAAGCGCCATGAACGTATTGTCGTCGCCCACCACGGACTCGGCTCCTTCCCCGGTCGCCCGGTGGATGGAGACGCTTTCGCGAATGATGTTGTTATCGCCGATGATGAGCTTGGATACTTCGCCCTGGAACTTCTTGTCCTGCGGCACGCCGCCGAGCACGGCCTGCGGGTGCACTTCGCAACGCTTGCCCAGAACGGTCCATTCGCGAACGATGGCGTGCGAATCAATCAGGCAGCCGTCGCCGATGACGCTGTTGGCCTCGATAATGGCGTACGGGCCAATCGACACGTCGCTGCCGATCTGTGCGGATGGATGGACGATTGCCAGCTCATGTATCGCCATCACTCGGTCATCTCCACGGGGACGGGCCTCTTGGCAGTCTCGACGCTTTGCGCGTCCACAAGCGCGAAGCTGTAGATCCCACGGGCCACCAGCTTGCCGTTCACGCGCGCTTCACCGATCACACGTCCCATGCTGCCTTTGATCTTCTCGATCCGAACCTCGGAGATGAGTTGATCACCAGGCACCACACGCCGCTTGAAGCGCACTGAATCGGCGCCGCCAAACATGGCCAGTTTGCCGGGCTGGTTTATGGTGACCAGCAGCAGCACCCCGCCGACTTGCGCCATCGCCTCCATGATGAGCACGCCCGGCATCACCGGCTCACCGGGAAAATGGCCATCGAAGAACGGCTCATTGCGGGTCACGTTCTTGACTCCGACAGCGCGCTTGCCCGGCTCCAGCTCAATAATGCGATCCACCATCAAGAACGGATAGCGGTGTGGCAGAATGCGCTCGATATCGACAATATCCATCTCCATTACCACTGGCTCCCTCCTGGGGAGTCGATCACTCGCCATCAGGCCGAGGACGGAACAAGACACGCGTCGCATCTAGCGGCTCCGGACGATAAGCGTCACCGGATACGACGAGGCCGCTTCCGGCATGGTCTCGATGGCCACGGTACGTGATGCATGCGGGGAAAGCGTCACCGTCCTCAGCACGCGCTCTTGGCCCGGCATCAGCAACGGCATCTCGACCACGTGTCCGTCGATGCTGAACGAGCCCCACGCTGTCCCACCGCCGGCGCGCACAGCGATCTCGGCTCGTGCGCTTTCATCCCGTGCGTTGTGCAGTCGGAGCTTGATCTGATACGAGACGCCGTAATTCCCCTTGAGTGTGGTTCCCCGCTGATCAGCGACGGCCTCCCTGCCGATGTCCAAGAAGAGCCACGCATCGCCCACCGTGTACGACGCCGTGATACGCTTCTCGGGCTGGAAGCGCTGGCCGGCCCCGGGGGCCAAGCCCCGGACGCGCGCGGGCACCGGAGCAAAGTATCCTGTGTGGGCGCTGCCGCTTTCAGCGCTCACGGTGATCCGTACCTCCCCGGTACCCAGGTTTGTCAATAGGGCGAGGCCGCTCGCCACGTCATTCGGCGCCAGCGTCTGTCGCGCCACCTCCGACTGATATCCCCCAGGAATCCGCACAACGTAGCCGTGGCCCAGGCGGAGGCGCTCGGCAAATCGCCGCGTCGCCGCATGTCCCACGAACAACTCGTCTCCATGTGGCCCGGCAGCCGCCTCAGTGATGTGCACGCACGCGGGCTGCTCAGATGCATTGTGAAGCGCAACGACGAGGCGACACGGCCGCGACATAGCGTTCTTGTGATGGTACAGCAACCGCACGGCCTGTGACGGCGGCAGTTCGCCGACCATAAGGTCACCGGGAGCGGAGATGAGCTCGGGATCGTTGCTCACCAGCAGCGCCGCGGCGGCCAGCCCGGGTGCGGCGGTGTTGACCACCCGCACTTGCATGGCCCGCTTTGCCGGTATGTAGCCATCGCCTGTAGCCTCCACCGGCGCGACGAATGTCCTGGCGCTTGCCCCGCGCAACGGCCGTCCCATCCGGAGCACCGCACCCGGCTCTGGCCGTACCGCGTTGAGCGCCGCGTTCGTCACGGCGCTGTGCAGCGCCGGATTGCCCGGTATCCCTCCCGTGACGACGGCTTCGGCCGACTCGGCAATAGCCGCCGCCCACTTGCGGACGTCTATGGTCACCACGCCTCCGGCGCCACCGCGCTCGACTGAGGCTACCGTTGACCCCACGCCGACACCGCGCACGTCCACACTCGCGCCATTTGCCGCCGGCGTCACTTCCACGATCTCATCGGCATAGAGGCCGCAGCTAATCTGCCCTTCGGCGGTTCCGCCAACGCCGATCGTCCTGACCTCGCCATATGGGACGAGCAGTTCGGACGGCTCGAGTATCAAGTACGCCTTCGAGAAAACCTCGCGGAGCTGCCGCGCCCACGCAGCGGCCAAGCTCCGGGCCGACATGCCGCTAAGCTGGGCGAGCGGGGGGTCGATGACCACCAGGTTCCGCCCACCGATAGTCACGGCGGTCCCGGTGCTGTTGGGCTCCACCGCGATATCGGCGGGCCGAATCCCCTCCATCGCGAACCTGCGGAGGCGTGCGGCCACGTCGGCGGCACGCTGCCGTAGGGGCTCCTCTTCGCCCCCCCGCAGACGCAGCAGCGTTTGCCCATCGGCAGCAATTTCCCCGAACCAAACTCCGCCGCCGGCCTCCTTCACCGACAGATCAATGGACAGAGAGCCGAACCCCGCCGCGGCAGTAAGATGGCAGAGAATCCCGATGAGAATAGGCCAGCGCATGTGTCCGAGGCGAGTGCCGAATTCCCAACCCCCTACGGCCAACAGACACAGGCAGCCGGCTCGGGCGCACGAATCGGCATCAGGATGACGTATCGGGCGCGCACGCGTCTACGCGGCTGCCTGACGATGGGACGACGAGCCTCCGGGGCGAGAGCCTGTCCCCGCTTCTCTCGGCCCACTTACGTATTCTCTATTCCCTCGCGGCGCTCCAACTCCTTCTCTAACTGTCGCACCCTCTTCACGAGTTCCGGCAAACGCTGCAGGGCGGCGTAGGCCCGCATTTGCTGATTGTGCGGCCGCGCCGGGTATCCAGAGTACACGGCGCCGGGTGGCACGTCGGAGATCACGCCTCCCTGCGCACCAATGCGCGCCCGCGCCCCGATAACGGTATTGTCGCGAATGCCCACCTGGCCGCCGAGCACCGCGCCATCTTCGAGGCGAACGCTCCCGCTCAGCCCCGTCTGGCCGCAGATCACCACGTGGCGGCCGACAATGCAGTTGTGCGCGATGTGCACGAGATTGTCGATCTTGGCGCCATCCTCGATCCTGGTCTCGCCAACTGTGCCGCGATCGATGGTGGTGTTGGCGCCGATCTCGACGTCATTACCGACGACCACGCGACCTATCTGGGGCACTTTGTGCAGGCCGTCTTCGGTTGGCACGAAACCAAAGCCATCAGCGCCCAAGACCGCGCCGCTATGTATGATGCAGTCCTCGCCGATGACCGTGCGTTCGTGCACGACGACCCGAGCGTTGACGACGGTGCGCGCCCCAATGCACACGTCGTCGCCGATGCACGCCTGCGGCCCGACGATTACGCCGCCGCCGAGTCGAACGTTGTTCCCCACGTAGGCGAGTGCGCCCACCGATGCTCCGTCGCCCATCTGCAGTGCGTCGCCAACCACCGCCGACGGGTGCGTGCCCGGGCTCGTCCGCGGCTCGGGGGCGAAGAGCGCAAGCAGCTTGGCGAAGGCCAACCGCGGCTGCGGCGTTCTGATGACCGGCTTGCTGCAGGCCGGCGCCTCCGAGGGCACGATCAAAGCTGCCGCGGCTGTGCGTTCCCCCTCCGCCACTCGCTCGAGTGTGTCCACGTAAGCTATGTCGCCCTCTTTCGCCCCGTCGAGCGCTCCCGCACCCGTGATGAGCGTGGTCCCGTCACCATCCAGCGTCCCGTCAACCGCCTCCGCGATCTTCCGCAGCGGAATCACCATTGTCGCGTCACGCCTTCCCGCGCCTCGGCCCCCGGCTCCGCCGTCTTCCAGTACGCGCGGAGCCACGTGCGGAAGCTGCCAGTCATATCAGTGGCCTCCTCGGGGACATCTGGGGGCAGCCTCAGCTCGATGCCATGTTCTACCCCTATGAGCCGGCATGCGTCAACTGTCTCGCGGCGCAGAATCGACGCGAGCTGCCCCCGAGGCAAACGCACATCAGTCGCGCCCCGCGAGGGCGACAGTCGCTCATGTGGGACCGGTGGACCACCTCGCGCTGCAGACGGCGCCTGCGCCTCGCGGAAGCGCTCGTGCTCCTGTTGCATGGCGCGGGCGTCTTCCGCGATCTCTGCTGCCGTGCGCTCGCCCTCCGACAATGCCGGGGGAGCGCTGCCAGGCGTCTTCATGTTAGAGTCCGTCTGCAGGGGCGATGTCTCAGCTTTTTCCCGGGACTTCCGGGCTGCGACCGTGGAATCACGACGGGTGACGAGCGGAGATGTAGCTGCTGAGAGCTGTCGAAGACGGGCCAATTCAGGATAGGCGGGGTGTTCCCTGACGAGCGACTCAAGGCGCACGGTGGCGACCACCGGTGTGGCCGGCAGCTCAGGCTCCGGCCGTTTCGCGCAACCGATCAATAGGCCTATGGCAACCGGCAGCGCGAGCAGCACCGATCCCACAGGCCTGCCCATTTGCGCAACGCGAGAAGCGGGACCCATACTCGCCGGAGGACTCCACCGTCAAGTTACTCTCGTGGCAGCTCAGGCACGTTCTGCTGCAAATCCTGAACGATCTCTTCGCTTATATCCAAACCACCGAACAAGGCGGCATCTGTGGTGAGCACCAGGTCGAGGCCGCGGCGCTCGGCAACGCGTTGGGCGGCTTTGCGCAGCTCGCTGCCTGCTATGCGGTCGTCCGCCTGCAACTGTCGCTGCATCCCCGCGAGCTCCTGGTCATATGCATCGCGGAGCTGCTCGATCTGATTGAGGCGCTCATTCCGCACGGCTTTCAGGAAGCCGAATCGCTCCTTCTCGGTGTCCGTGAGTGCCTCACCCTTCTGCACGAGCCCTTGGAACTCTTGCTCCCGCTCGCGGTTCTTGTCCTCCAAGTCTTGGAGACTCCGCTTCTCCTGCTCCGCAGCCGTGCGGAACTGCACTTTACGCCACAGACTGACGGCCTCCTCCGCCTCGTCCTCCGTTAGCAGCAGCAGCCCCTGGCAGTACTTCAGCTCCAAAGAGCGCAGGAGCTCCATTTGGCGCAGCTCCTGCTGCCGCCCCGCGAGTACCGGCCATCCTTCGCGCACGACATCGAAGTCAACAACACCAACCCTGAGGCCGGTCTCAGCACTGGGTTCACCGACATCTTCCGCTGGCGGCGCGTCGGCGGCCTCAAGGGTCTCGGCCGGCGTCTCCTGGGCCACCAGCAGCCTTTCGCGGACCGGAGCGAGGATGCCCGCCGTCTCGGAGTTGAGCTCGTGGTGCTGTTGCGCCTCATCCCCTCCAGAGGCGGAGGGCACAGTAGCCTGGGTCGCTCCGGAGGATGTCGCCCACATCGCCGGTACGGCAACAAGCAGGCAAATAGTGCCTCCCCATAGCAGAAGAATCCGAACGGTCATTCTCGCCGGCCTCCTCAGGCAGTTGCGCGTCGTGACGGCCATCACCCGTGGGGTCGCATTGCCGGGCTGGCCCACCACGCAGCCTTCAGTACGATAGACGCCAAGGCGGCACCGGCACTTCCTTCACCGACGCCGCGGCGACACAACGCATCGGGGGGATGCGCATCAGAAGATATGGCCAAAGCCGAAGTGGAACTCGCTACCCTCCTGGCCTTGTCCAAAATCGAAGCGCAGCGGCCCAAAGGGCGTCTGGACCCGGACGCCCGCACCCACAGAGGCGCGCATACTCAGCTCATCATCGGGCGCCTGCACGGTAAAGCCGGGCAAGCCCGTCTTGAAGCCGCCGCCCCAGGCGCTACCCGCGTCAACGAAGGCGACTGCCGTCAACGAGTCGGTGATGGGCTCCCTGAGCTCGACGTTAAACAGCAGCATCCTGCGGCCCCAGAAGCGATCTTCCCGATATCCCCGCAGTGAGTCGGAGCCGCCAACGATGAACGCCTCGAATATGGGAAGGTCGCCCGATGTGATCCCGGCCTTGACTCTGGCGGCAAGTACTCGTTCCTTGCCTTCGCTGATCTTCTTGTAGTAGCGTACGTCGCCCGAGAACTTCCTGAAGTCAGTGCCGCCACCGATGAACGACCCGGCCGACTCGGCGCTCGCGCCGATGCGGAAGCCGCCCGTCGGATTGTCGTACAGGTCCCGCCGGTCATAGATCGTCGTCAGGCTGACGCTGCGTAGTTCGCCGCCCTCGTGCAGGGGAGCCCCGATAACGATGGGACCGGGAGCACCCCCGGGGGGGATGCCGCCGCCCACCTGCCGCGCCGCGCCGCTGTCGCTCGCGGGACGAACGGCGCCGGGAAAGTCGTCGAAGCCGAGATCCCCCAACTGCCGTGAGGCGGAGAAGAACGCCTCAGAGATGTCCTCGGCCCGTATGCCAACCAGAACATTCAGATCAGGTGCGATGCGCCGACCCACGGATACACTCCCGCCGGCGCGACGCTCATCGAAGGTGGTGCCGTCTCGCCGCACGAGGAAGCCGCCGCCGCCGATAAGCCGGCGCCGCCGCTCTATGTCGAAGACGCTGACGGATAGGCTCGTGCGCTTCCGGTCCAGCCACGGGTCGGTGTAGCTCACCATAAAGCTGGTTCGGCCGCCGAACTCACCCAGCAGCGTCGCCTTCTTGGCTCCGCCAAAGAGATTATTCTCAGTGAAGTGCACCCGGCCAACGAGGCCGTCCACCGAGGTAAATCCGCCACCGAAGCCCACTGTGCCGGTTCGCTTTTCCTTCACAGTGATTATCAATATGACGTACTTGTCCGGGTCCACCGGATCGTTTCGCAGATCCCAGGCGATGTTATCAAAAATCTGCAGATTCAGGATGCGCCGCAGGTCGTGCGTCACATCGTTTTCGTTAAAGAGGTTGCCCTCCTTGATTCGCATCTCACGCGTCACAACGCTTCGCTTCGTCTTCCGCAGACCGTTGACTCGAATCTCCTTTATCCGTCGTTCGCTGATGTAGATCTCGAGCTGCTCGAACGCCAGGTTCGTGTTCACCACGGATGCGTCGTAGCCCCGCCTCTGATAGTAGCTCTTGATACGAACCATATCAGCGCGAATAGTGGCGGTATCGGCGATCATGCCGGGCTGCAGCACCATCTGCTCCAGCAGCTCTTCGTCGGTGACCACTGTATTGCCCACGAACCGGATCTGTCGGATGCGTTCCTTCTCCTGCACGGTGAATCTCACACGAGTGCCTGCCGGCGTCTCCTCCGTACGCACCGTCACGTCCGTGTACCAGGGCTGAGCGCGAATGTGCTGGCGAGCCGTCTCGATGGCGCGGGGATCGTACTCGTCCCCCACCTTCACGTTGGCATCCTCGATGTCAGCGGCCACTACGTCCCGCGAGATCGTCTTGGCGCCGACTATTTCGATTTCGGCGATGAGACGCCGCTCAGTCACGGCGAACGTGACAACCACGCCGTCGGGAGTATCCTGTTCCGCGGCCCTCACCTCGGTGAAGCGCCCGATGGCCAGGATGCTCTGCCGGTCGCGCTCAACGGCGCCCGCATCGTAGGCGTCGCCGGGCTTGATGCTGATCTTCTCCTTCACTTCGTCAACGGAGACGATCTTGGTGCCTTCGATGCGGACGTCGGCGATGCGCTTCTCCTGTCCAAGCGCCGCAGTGTTGCCCATGAGGGCGGCGACCACGCAGGCGGCACAGACCGTAAGGCGGGACAGCAGCATGCGCATGCCTGCGTTACGTGGCAACTGGTGCATTCTGAATACTGACCTCCCGAGCCGATACTTCGGGGGCTCACGCACGAGCAGAATCATCTCCGTACCGTGCAACGCCCTGAGCGACTCAGATGCTGGGAGCGTGCAGATAGCGCTTCAGCTTGTTTCGCAGGATACTCCGGGCACGGAACAACCGGGATTTCACGGCCTTCACCGAACAGTCCTCTATTTCGGCAATCTCTTTATATGACAGTCCCTGATAGTCACGGAGCACCACGACGGCTTTGAAATCGGGCTGCAGCGCACTGACGCACTTGCCGAGGAACTCGCCGAGCTCTCTGTTTTCGAAGACCTTGTGCGGCGTCGCGTTGTCATCCTCGATCTGCCGGTCGAGACCCTGGTCGCCGAACTCGACGGGAGTATCAAGCGAGACGACCTCCGAGGAACGCTGCCGTCCCATCTGTTTGAGCCGGTTCTTTGCGCGATTGACGGCGATCCGATACAGCCACGTGTAGACGCTGGCGTCGCCGCGGAAGCGACCGAAGGCCCGGTATGCGGCGATAAACGTCTCCTGAGTGAGATCCTCGGCCTCGTGGTGATCGTCCACGAGTCGATAGATCACATTGTAGATCTTGGCCTCATACTCAGCCACGAAGCAGCCGAACTCGGCGCGCACCGCCGCCTCCCCCCGGGCGGCCCGCTCCCTGGCGCCAAGTCGGGCAAGACGCTGACGCAGTGCGCCAATGTGTTGGCCCGCACCTACAAGCGTTAGACACGCGTCACTTGCTGAGGTTGCCTGTACCGAAATGGCTGGCGGGCTGCCTGGTCGGGATGCCGATCGATTTGACATACGCGCCAGCCTCCCTTCGTCACACCCGTCGGCGCGGCTCCCACGCCGGCGGACGCGCTAGAATGGCACCCGATACTCTACCCCGATGCGCTGGGTCCGACGCTCGTCGGTGGTAAAGGTGATGTCGTACTTATCATTGACGCGGTACGCTGCTGTGAACGTGTACGGCTCCTGCAGCCCCTCTTCCCGCCGAGCAGTCAGTTGTCGTTGGTATGTGATGTAGAGGTTGTCGATGATGTCCTTGCCGACCTGGAACGATGGCGCCCCGGCGAGCACCCCCTGGATGGTCACTCGATCGACCAGACCGGACTCCACGAGCAGATCCTCGATGGGCCGCAGTATCTGCTTGTCCAGGCGCCCGACTGCCCGCTCCGTGGCCCAGGTAAGCGCCACCTCACCGGTGTCCACGCCACCCTCGCGTGCCACCCGTCCGAATGGCCAGAAGGCGAGTAGCAGAAGCTCCCGGGTGCCCCGATCGCCAATACTCGCGGGCCGGCACGCCAATATCCAGTCCTCGCCTGCCTCCTCTTCGCCGCCGGGGGCCGCTCTCCCTTCAGGCGGCCGAAGCACATCCTCATAGTCGTGCAGCACCTCGGGGTGGGCGTGCACGTAATCCGGGCTGACGAGGACGAAGCTGAATGAACCGCCATTTATCTTCCGAACACCCTCGATATACGCGAGGATGCGTCCGGCAAGCCGGAGGCGGTCTTGCTCCTGCGCTCCCTGCGCGCGCCCCAACTCGAACCCGACTGCTGTTCGGCGGATGCTTATCTGGCCGCCTCCGGGCGGCGCGAACTGTACGTTGCGTGCTACTTCGGCGTCCAGTTTCAGCGAGGGGTCGTGCGGTGTTCCCTTCAGGACAAGTGCGTCGCGGGTCTCGCGCAGCGGCAGCGGAGCGTTGATCGCGAGGGGGATCCCTCCACCGCCTCCGCTTATGGACGAGAGGTACAGAGGCGGCGTCACGAAGTTGACGTGGCGGCCGATGTCTATCGCGAGGTCGAAGACGGGCTGTGGGAACCGCGCCGGAGCGCTCATGGGCCCGCCACTCTCGCCGCCGCCGCCCCCTCCGACGGGGAGGCTGACCCGCGCGTAATCAACCCGCCAGCGTCCTCGCACCCGGGCGCTATCGCCATTGCCGGAGCCGCGCAGCGTTATTGGCCGCTCCTGCACGATGCGCCCATTCAGGAAATACGGCGGATAGCGCGGGGTAATGTCATCGATCGCCAGCGTCAGATCGAGTTTGTTCTCCGCCAGTCGAGCCAGACTGAACTTGTCGGTCGCCACTTCGATACCCCCCCACAACCGCACTGTACCCCGTCCGATCTCCGCCGACACGTGACCTGCGTCAATTCCCTCGGACGGCACCCCGCCCAGGCGGACCTCGAGCGGACCGCCATGGATCTTCCGCTCTGCCGTGATCACGCCGGCGATGTTGCGCACGACGAGGCCGCGCACCTCGCCCAATCTCGCCGGCCCCGGGTGCGGCAGCGGGCCCCGCCGGGCGATCAAGCGCAGAGCAACGAGATTGTCTTGCCCCGGTGCGACGAGGTCGGTCACCTCGACGGCCCATCGCTGCGCCAAGGGCGACTCCTCATCAGCCGGCTGGACGCCCGGCTGCTCGAGCTCACCCGTGGCACTCGGCGCCGCCACCGGCACGCGTGGAATGTAGCGGCCCGCGAATTGGCCATTTACGTAAAGCTCTGCCCGGTTCCTCATGGACTCAAAGGCGAGAGCGAGGAGCTTGCCGGCAGCCGTCCGCGGCGCAGTGAATCGCGTGCGGTACCAAATGGCCTCGCCATTCTCCACCTCGGGCCGACCGTCGCCGGCCGGCACTTGCTCCCAATCCCCGTCGTCCAGCCCCCCGCCGAACCACTTCTGCTCCGTCCCGAGAGCCTCGGGATCGCGTCGATAATGCCAGCGGCGGGGAAGCGCAGTGAGAACTCGAGCGCCGGCCCACGGATCGCCAATGATAACCCACGGCCCCAGCAGCCGTACAGTAAGCTGCTGCGGCACCACTGCGATGCCGTCGCTCAGCAGCCGGCTCGTCTCCACGTGGCCGGCGGCAAGCACACGAACGCCGCGCAGGTCAACGGAGAAGCCATCGAGAGCAATGCGACTTGGCTTGCCGCCCGCGCCCACCTGGAAGGCGATGGCCCCACGCATGCCCTCGGCTATGGACGGCCCATCGGGCACCCCGATGCGCACCTCGTTCAGCCGAAAGCCGGCTGCTCTGATGACAGGTTGCTCAACCGTGCCTTCAATGACCAGGGAGCCATCGATGTCCCCGCCAAGCTCCAGCCTTTCGGCCAGCGCCCGGCTGTCCGATGTCGCAGGCACAGCGGAAGTCCGTGCCGGCTTATCGTCGCCCTCCTGTTCCGCCGCCAGACGTCCTGCTGCCGCCAGTGCCCCATCGATGAGCGGCGGGAAGATGCGCGGGTCTATGTGTTGGAGTGTGGCCTCCAGAGAGATCGGTTGCTCTGCCGGCACGTGTTGGGAGAGCCACTTCGATCGCTGGAGCGGACCTCGTGGGTCCTCGGTCACGGGAAGCGGCTCCCAGACGAACGGCAGGCGGCCGCTGAATTGCACCTCCTGCCCTCCGACGGCAAGCGCGAGACGGCGCACCTCCGCTCGGCCCGGCGCGACCTCGAAGCTTTTCATGCTTATGCGATCGAGCGTCAACTCGT
>Ga0114930_10002655_pt1 | contig 16037 bp, 16 predicted proteins | sample AnhtaG_FD_87300 | JGI IMG/M metagenome (GOLD analysis project Ga0114930, IMG submission 87300) | Deep subsurface microbial communities from Anholt, Denmark to uncover new lineages of life (NeLLi) - Anholt_01485 metaG | ecosystem: Environmental > Aquatic > Marine > Oceanic > Sediment | place... | reverse complement strand
CAAAGCCAATTCAAAGCCAATTTCCGAAAGGCCAAAATGAACGTAAATTTATATGTTATAAAGGATTATGAAAATGTACCACTTCGCAGACGCGGGGAAAACAAACCCAATCAAACCCAATTTACTAAATGCCCACAGGCTTGGGGGCTGAACATGATGGAAACTTTGCCCTTGACAATACCGATAATTATCTTGTATCATTTCGTCAACAATGAGGGTGCCACACAGATGTTCGTAAGCAAATTGTTACGGTAACGTATCAAAAACCACGATTTACGTTTTGTACAAGGAGATAAAGAAATGAAAAGATTAATCCTGATTTGCAGCGTGCTCACGGTCGTTATAGTGGGGACAGGAATACTGGTTGCAGCCGATGCGCCCCCTCGTCCCGCCAAAATCAGGGTCCTGCTGATTACCGGCGACGACGTGCCAGGACATCCCTGGCGTGAGATGTCCGAGACCACGCGGAAAGTGTTAGTGGCGTCGAAGAGGTTCGACGTCAGGGTGTGCGAAGACCCGCACATCCTCGAATCGGAAACCGCACTGAAGGCGTACGACGTGATTGTATTTATGATTTATAGCCAACGTGTCAAAATGATTCCCAAAGAGGCCCAAAAGAACCTCCTGAACTTCGTCAAGAATGGAAAGGGCTTCTTTGTCCAGCACCTGGCCACCGCCTCGTTCGCCGAGTGGGAGGAATTCGGCAGGCTCTGTGGCCGCAAATGGGTGATGGGCACCTCGGGCCACGGCCCGCGAGAAGTCTTCGAGGCCAAGGTGGTCGGCAAGGAACATCCCATCACCGCAGGTATGAGCAACTTCAAGACCGACGACGAGTTGTACGCAAAGCTGCAGGGGACCGGCAAGATAAATGTGCTGGTCGAGGCCTACTCCGATTGGAGCAAGAAGACCGAGCCACTGGTCTTCACGCTGAACTACGGCAAGGGTCGCACGGTCCACAACGCCTTCGGGCACGATGGTAAGGCCCTGATGAACCCGAGTGTGCAGAAGATAATCGCCCGCGGCGTGGAGTGGGCGGCCACTGGAAAGGTTAAGCAATAAAGGTAGTGCTGTGGCGGTGCCGCATAGATGCTCGTAAGCAAATTGTTACGGTAAAGTATCAAAGACCACGATTTACGTTTTGTACAAGGAGATAGAGAAATGAAAAGATTAATCCTGATTTGCACTGTGCTCCTGGGCGTTATAGCGGCGGCAGGAATATTGGTTGCAGCCAACGCAGATAAGAAAATCAAGGTGATGTTCCTCCGGGGCGGCGGGGTTCACGATTGGAGAAACTGCACGCCAATTCTGGCGAGCGTGCTTGAGAAAACAAACGACTTCGAAATAACGTTCGCCGAAAACCTCGATGACCTGAAAGAACGCATCAAGCAATTTGACATTATCATTCAGTACACCACCGGAATGCAACTGACTAAAGAGCAGGAAAAGGGACTATGCGACTTCATCCAGAACGGCGGCGGCTATGTCGGCATCCACGGCGCCAGTGACTCCTTCAAAAACGCCGACCGCTACTGGGAGATGCTCGGCGGACGCTTCGCCGGACACGGCGGCGGCAAGTACACCGTCTATATCTACGACCGCGACCATCCAATAACAAAGGGGATGCGGGATTTCGAGATTCAAGATGAGACCTACTCTCACAACTACCACCGTAACGCCCAGATGCGCTCTCTGACTCGAATGAATCGCGGCAACGAAAGACAGTCGATGAGCTGGGTGTCGTCTTACGGCAAAGGAAGGGTCTTCTACACGGGCAACGGCCATGGCCGCGAAGCGTGGACCAATCCGCACTTCCAGCGTCTCGTCGTTCGCGCGGCATACTGGGCTGCCGTTCGCAAGGTAAAGGACCCGCCCAAGATACGTTAAGCGGGCCAGGGACAAACATCGCCGTTTCTCAGGCCGGTCCAAACGAATGTGATGCCGGTCCCGTCTGAGAAATGCGCGCCGGCGATGACTCATTTTCGGGATGGTTGTGGTTTCTAAAAACCGTGTGGTGAGGTTTTTTTGTTATTATACTTTTTGTTGATTTGGGACTCATCGGGTTGAGGCTCTACAACACCATTTTTCACAATAGCAATTGCAGCGAAATTTATGTTGCTGAAATATGAGATTAGGGGTATAATAAATCATAGGATGATACCTTTTTCGCCAGTCAGTCTTATTCTTTGATAAAACGAGGACAGGCACGTGTCAGAACGGCAACAAAACACAGTTCGGAAGATTGGACCGAGCGGTTTCACATTAGTTGAGCTGCTTGTTGTGATATCCATCATATCCATGCTGATGTCGATTCTTCTTCCGGGGTTAAGCAGGGCCAGGGAGGCAGGCAAGCGTGTGGCCTGCCTCAGCAATCTCAGGCAGCTATCGTGGGTGTGGTATTTTTATGCCTGGGAAAATGACGACAGACTCTGCTCACCCGATACGTACTGGAATACCACTGCGGGGAGTAGCTACTGGGTTGCTGATGGGCCGCCTCTGCCGTCCAACAATGCAGGCGGTACTGAAACAGCCATCGAGAATGGAGTCCTGTGGTCTTATACGGGGCAGACCCCGGGCCTGTACAAGTGCAAGAGTGACGCCAGTGATTTTTTGCGCAGTTATTCCATATCCAACACTATGGGCGGGTATGCTTACGGTGGGGTAAGGCCCTTTTACACGTTAGATGTTTCAGGATCCTCCAGAAAGATAGTTTTTATTGACGCAGGCAGCAGAACAAGATGGATAGAAGGCAGTTTCCGGCCTATAGACGTAAGCTCAACAACGCCAAGGTGGCGCATCGAAAACGGTCACAATATAACAGCAAGGCACAGTGACGGCTGCAACATGTCTTTTGCAGACTATCACTGCGAGTACCGGAAATGGAAAGACCCACGGACGGTCGAGCTGGCGAATTGGGAAATAGGCCCGGCGGCCGCATCAGGTAATAACCGTGATTTAGAACGTATGGTTGAAGTGCTCAAGGGACATTAGTTTTAGAATTATTTTTGTGTAGAGCGAATACATCTCGTCGCAGGATTTTGGGAGGACATTGAGATGTCTTTTAAGCTTCCTGACTGGCTTCGTTATGAAATTCGAGAGCAATGGGAACGCCTGGGTGCAAAACTACTGGCTGCAAGGAGATGGATTAACCAGCAAGACCCCAAGATAATCATCGGCGTAACCGCCGCTTCCGTGTTTATACTCCTGGTGATTGCTATATGGATGTGGCCTGAAAAGCCCCTGGAAAAAGTTGAACTGAGTAACAAGGCGTGGTTCTATGACCTGAATACCGGCAAGCTTTTCGTCGGAAAAAGCGACCAAATCCCGCCTATCGAGGCACCTTCAGGGCCATTACGTATCGAGTCGCCTGTGGGGCCATTACGTAACGGAGGACCGGCAGGTGTCAAAGCGTACGTATTCAGCTATGCCGACGAGCCAAACGAATCCGAGCGCTTTATCGGCTTTTTGGAAACCACTGTGCCCAAAGCAATAATGGAAAGACTTGAGTCTATCAGGCCAAAAGCCGGTGGTGCCGAGCAATGGGGGTACGGAAAACTTGTTCGCAGGGTCGAGGACGAACACTGGGTTCCGGGCGATAGCGACGAAGGACAGGCTATTTTGAAAGAGGTTTATCTGCCAAATGAGACCGGAGCGAGTCCCAATTATTGTCCACCCGAATAAAAATCATTTACTGTCCCCCTATTTGAATTGTTGAGCCATTTCGGCCAGAATAAGCTCTTTTGCGTTTTCCAAAGGCGGAGATAGATAGAGGCCTGCAGCCATTGTATGGCCTCCTCCGCCGAACCTGGCGGCGATTTTGCGAACATCGATGGCGCCTCTGCTTCGCAAAGAGCATCTAATGCGGCCATCTTTCAATTCTACGAACAGAGCCGCCGCCTCAACCGTGCTTAGCCGCCGGCATTCGTCTATTAGATTTTCGGTATCACTATATGCAGCACCGGCTTGCTCAAAATCCCGCTGGAGCAGATGTTGCGTTGCATATCGGCCGTCAAGATGCAGTTCGAGCGTGTTGAGCGCTGCCGTCATCAGCTTGAACCGCTGATGCGAGTAATTCTGGTACAAATCGTGATAGATTTCCGTTGGACTGGCCCCGGCGTCAATCAGCTCGGCACAACTGCGATAAACCCTGCTGTCTGTATTGCTGAACTGGAACCAGCCGGTATCCGTCGCTACCGCGATAAAGAGCGCCTGAGCGATTTTTTTAGTGACAGGCCACTTGGCATATTTCAGGAAATCAAAAACAATCAGGCCCGTGGCCGCGGCGGTGGTATCAATCAGCTCAACGTCACCGAGGCCGTCGGCGGTTACGTGGTGGTCGATTACCAGAACGGGCTTATCGTTCTGTTTCAGGTACTGGTCAAACTGCGGCAATTGGCTGTAACTGTTGGTATCGATAATCATAATCAAATCCGGCTTGCAGAATTGCCCTTCTTTTAGCTGCTCGAAGCTAACGTCTTCGCCGAGGATTGGGAGTTTTTCGGCAAAGAGAAATTCATACCATTCCGGCACCGGCGAGAGCAATATCGGCTTTACCTTCTTACCGAGGGCGGCCAAGACATCGGACAATGCCGCAATCGAGCCGCAGGCATCGCCATCCGGCCGGGTATGGGTTGTTATCAAAATAGTGCTGGACTTATCAATTAACTCAACCGCTTTTTGAAAATCATTGCTATTTAACATCAGATCTCCTCAAATCATTAACACGATAGACAGAGCCCCAAGCGTCAGCGCGGGGTTCCTACCCCTCACTTACGTTCGGGGCTCCGTGCCGTTCTGACAAACCAAATTCCATCATTTGCCCCTGCTCATTTTTAACATATCCTATCGCGGAAACAAGTGCCTGTTTTGTCCAAAGATATTTTGTGCTGCCGTGTTGTGTCCAGTATCTCTCCATTGCCGACTCATTTCCCATACACTTCTTAATCGATCTTGTTCCGTAAGCTTTGAAATCTGTCATCATCTTCTCCGGCCTTGCCGCGCCGGTGACGACAATGTGGATGTGATTTGCCCTGACATGGACCGCATGCGCAACCCACCCACGATTTTCGCATACCTGCAAAATTGCACTCAAAACCACCTTTCTTTGTCTTTGACTCAACAAAAAAAGGGGTGTTTAAGGGCAGATCGGGCCTTTCTGTTCCTTGCTAAATCCCGACTTACAAACTCACTGCCATAACGATTATGCCTTTTATCTACACTACCTCTTTTGTCTCCATGCATCCAAGTCCCATAAGTCGTAAAAGTAATAAGATAAGCAATAGGATATCCCATTTCATTTTTTATAACTCTAACTTACCTTTCTCTGCATCCTCTGTGGCTAAAATTTCCTTTACCTTTTCGCAGTCTTCTGCTATTTGCTCACTAAGTTGCATTTCTGTTTCAAACTTCTGCTGACTGCGGATATGTTCTATGAAATCCATAGCGAGCGATTTGCCGTGCAAATCGCCGACGTCGTCAATCAGTATGTGAGCTTCTATCGCCAGAGGATTGTCGCTGCCAAGAGTCTCTGACCTGCCGATACTAAAGGCGGCAGGAACTTTTTCTTTCGCCCCACAGACCTCTTCCTCGCTGTCACCGATTTGGACGAAGCCCGCATAGACACCTTCGGCAGGGACAAGCTGCCGGGCTGGTTCCATATTTGCTGTCGGAAAGCCAAGTTTTTTTCCTTTGCCGCAGCCCGGCACCACCTGGCCAATCAGCCGATAAGGCCTGCCTAACGCAACGGCGGCATCGGCCGCCCTGCCGCCTTCGAGCACATCACGAATCATCGTGCTTGAAACTCTGACCGTTTGGCCGGTTGAGAGTCCAACCTCTTTGGCCCCAACGACGGAAACGTCAAAGCCCTTCTCGGTCCCTAACTCCTGCAGCGTACGGACACCACCGCCCCGGCCACATCCGAAGTTAAAGCTTTCACCCTCAACCACCACGCCGGGCTGAATATTTTTAACAATGAATTGCTCCACAAAATCCTGCGGCGAAAGACTTAGAAGCTCAACAGTGCTTTTTACGACGAAAAGACAATCCACCCCGAATTCAGCAAGAAGATGTTTTTTCAATGCCAATGACGTTAGAATGCCAGGCCTTTTTTGCGGACGTAAGACAGTAAGCGGATGCGGCTCAAAAGTCATCACCACCAATTCCGCCCGCCTTTTTGCTGCGGTTTGTCCGGCGGCGATTAAAATTTCCTGATGGCCGAGATGGACGCCATCGAAATTGCCGATAGTCAGCACGCAGCCCTTCTCTATTTTCTCAAGGCCGGATATTGTCTCTATAATCCTCATTTTGCGTCTGCCTGCCTTTTTATCTTAAGTTATGGCAAACTCTGCCGTTATTCTGCCGGCAGCCCGAAGCAATAATTTACCCACTTGAGCTAAAATCTGCAATGGCTTTTGCATATCTTGAAAGGAAAACTTTTGCAAGATGCGCGACTTTATGTATAATTGTGCACCCGAATCCAAGAAACTATACAGCCCCGGCTTGGTAATAAATTTTAGAAGTGGAGCTGACAATGCCATCAGGAAAAAAAATTAAAAATATAGCGGTAGAGCTCAAAAGCCATGCACCGTTTACCTTGTTCGGCGCCTTTACAGGTATCGTTTTGATGCTCCTGTTCAGGAATATCGAGCACCAGACAAGCGAAGCGCTATTCTACGTGTTTCACCCCGCTCATGTGCTATTAAGTGCGATGGTAACGGCCTCGATGTTTCAGCTTCACACGAAAAGGCGAAAATTCATTATGGTCCTCTTAATCGGATTTTTTGGCTCAATTGGAATTGCAACCTTGAGCGATTCGCTCATCCCTTACGTTGGCGAACTGCTATTGGGCATGCACATCCACGTACACGCTCACGAGCATACAAGTTTCGCTGAGCACGCACACATTGGTTTCATTGAAGGCTGGTATTTAGTAATACCGGCGGCTGTAGCGGGTGTGCTGATAGCATATCTCAGACCAAAGACAAAATTTCCCCACGCCGGCCACGTGCTGCTGAGTACCTGGGCTTCCTCGTTTCATATGCTCATGGCGATTGCGGGGCAGCTCTCAGCCTGGAAAGTGGTGGGCAGTTTCGGATTTTTGTTCTTAGCTGTCTGGCTGCCCTGCTGCGTTAGTGATATAGTATTCCCACTTCTGTTCGTCAGAGGCGAGCATGTGCCGCACTCGCACCACTGACAAAAGTTTTAGCTCACATCAAAAACACGAAACAACTGATGGACAAGCACTCGCCGGCAGGATAAAATATCCGCAATGAAACCGTACCCATTAAAATTTAGGCCGATTTACAAACAGCGTATATGGGGCGGCCGGAAACTGCGCAGCTTTTTCAATAAGGACATACCCGCCGGCGAAAAAATCGGTGAAAGCTGGGAATTGGCCGACTTGCCGGACGATAAATCCGTAATCGCAAACGGCGAACTGTCCGGACAAACTCTTAACTCGGTAATTGCCAAATTCCCAAAAGAAATAACCGGTGATGAGAATTTCTCCGGGCCTTTTCCGCTGCTAATTAAATTGCTCGACGCCGAGGACATCCTGAGCGTGCAGGTCCATCCTGATGAGCAGACCTGCCGGCGATTGGGCAAGGGAGAGCCAAAAACCGAATGCTGGTATATTATATCCGCTGCCGAGGGGGCGGTAATTTATAAAGGCCTGAAAAAAGGCGTAAGCAAAGAGCAATTTGCCGAAGCGATAAAGAAAGGCAGCATTGCAGAGCTGTTAACAAAAGTATCCGTCGAGGCCGGCCAGTGTCATTTCCTTCCCGCCGGCACCGCCCACAGTATCGGAGCAGGTCTGCTAATAGCTGAGATTCAAACACCCTCCGACACCACATATCGCGTTTTCGACTGGGACAGAGTTGACGACAGCGGAAAGGCCAGGCCGCTTCACATCGAAGAAGCGCTGGAGAGCATCCACTTCGACGCCTCCGGCGATAATCTTTCGGTTACAACGGCAGGTCAGCTGGTAGATTGCAAATATTTCAAGATAGATAAAGGCGCACAGGGAAAAGACTGTGAGCTGCTCCTTTCGCCGGGCAAAATGAAAACGCTGATTATTCTTACCGGCTCCGGAACAATTACCGGAACGGAAGGAAATCCCGTTGACCCCGTTAGAAATTCTACCGCGGCCGGTATAAGGCAAAAACAGAAAATTTCTAACGGGGTCGAATTCAAGGCGGGCGATTGCTTACTTGTCCCTGCTGCTTACGAAGGAGCTATACAGTTTGCCGACGATACGCAATACCTGACCGTAACCATTTAATCAATTCGAAATGTGAATATGCAAACGTTAACTTCCGACAATCTTAAGGCCAGTTACATTGCCGTCCTTTTAGCTGCGGCCGTGCTTTATGCAGTGAGCTGTGCGCCGGGGCCGCTCTGGCAGGACAGCGGAATGTATCAATATCGAATCTGGCACAACGATATCGAGGGCAGGCTCGGCCTGGCTCTTTCACATCCGCTCTATCACATTATCGGCATCGCCGTTAAATACATACCGCTCGGTGAATTTGCATACAGGCTCAATTTGATTTCAGCAGTTGCAGCAGCATTTACCATTGCAAACCTGTTTTTGCTGCTGCGATTATGGCTGAAGAAGAATTTGCCTGCGATAATTGCCGCTGTTACGCTGGCCCTTTCGCATACATTGTGGCGGCACGCCGTAATTGCAGAAGACTATACTCTGTATACGGCATTATTCCTGGCCGAACTGATAATGCTGTTTCAGTATATCAAAACCAGGCGCATTGGTTTTTTATATCTGTTAGCACTTTTCAACGGCCTGGCAATCGCAAACCATATGTGGGCTGCTATTGCCTTTGCCTGCTACGTGGTATTTCTGGCAGCTTTATTAGTTCAAAAACAAATTAGATTAAGGCACCTCGGCGTTATTGTTGGGCTGTGGGTCATCGGTGCAGCTCCCTGCGAATACCTCATTATAAAGAATATCGTTCAAACCGGCGATTTTACAGCTACTGTGGCTTCAGCGATTTTCGGCAATGAATGGCGAGGAGATGTCCTTAACATGCGTCTGTCGGCCGGGCTTATCAAAGAAAATCTTATTTTTCTGGCGTACAATTTCCCTACGCCCAACGTCATATTCTTCTTTGCAGGCCTCTACGGTCTGAAGAAGGTATCGCCGAGCCGCAGTTTTAAAAATATCCTTCTGGCATTGTTAGTTCTTTTCTTTATATTCGCTTTTCGATATACGGTGCCGGACAGATACGCATTTTTCATACCCTTTTATTGTCTGGTTTCCATCCTGATTGGTGTTGGTTTTAATTTGCTTATACCGGAGCCCAACCGCAATACTCTGCGCTGGATAGTCCTTGCCCTTGCCCTGCTGCCAATCCCAACTTATATCATCGCTCCTGTTGTAGCGCAAAGAATGCAGTTTAATCTTCCCACAAGAGCAGATGTCCCCTACCGCGACGACTACAGATGGTTTTTACGACCCTGGAAGACGGGTTACAGGGGAGCGGAAAAATTCGCCGATGAAGTATTCAAGAAGCTCGGCCCTGATGCCGTCGTTTATGCCGACAACACGATGGTTTATCCGCTGTTATATATGCAGCAAGTTAGAGGAAAAAGAGCAGATATCAAAATCATATCCGAAATTGTGAGCAGCCACCGAACACCTACATTGGCCGAGAAAACGATAGAGCAATGGTTGTCGGAAGGAGACGTTTATTCCGTCTCGCCGGTAAATGGACGTAAGCAGCAGCAAATTGTCTGGAAGATAGGTGATTGACGGGTTCCGGTGTCAATCCTCTTTGCGAATTGCTCCCCGCAGCCCCTCCATTTTCAGGTAACCTTTTTTCCACACAACGAAGCCCGAGACTACAAAAACAAAAACGTACACAATCGTAGCATAAGGCCATGTTTTTATTTGGGTCGTCAAGCCCATTACCAGGCCAATTATCGCATAAACGCCGGCGAGCACATAACAAATAGCGACGGTCCTTTTTAGAGGTATTCCTCTGTCGAGCATCTGGTCGTAAATATGGCCGCGGTCGGAAACAAACAAAGGCCTGTGATTAAGAAGTCTCCTCACCAGCGCAACAGCCGTATCGAGAATGGGCAAGCCAAAGACGACTACTGAAGCCAACCACCATCGCGGAGTCTGCTCGGCAAATAAAATCATCAGTGCAGCTACCATAAAGCCAAGCAGCATACTGCCGGCATCGCCCATAAATATCTTGGCCGGATACCGATTGAAAGGCAAAAAGCCACAGACGCCTCCTACAAGCCCAAGACAAATTATAATCCGCACAGGGTCACCGACTTCGCTGAATCCCCACGTCGCCAGATGTATCGACAGGAGCAGCATAGCAATGGTAATAATTACCGTCACCCCCGCGCAAAGTCCGTCCAGCCCGTCAAGCAGATTTAACGAGTTCGTTGCGCCAAGGACAAAAAATATCACAATAAAAATACCGAGAATCATCTCAAGATTATGGAGCACCGGCAAATTGAACCTGGCGGCAATAAGATGCAAATTCGGTGCGATACCTACCACCAGCAAAATAACAGCAGCGAGAATCTGGCCAAGGAATTTTGTGGTTGGCTTTATGTCGAATATATCATCAGCGAGTCCGACAAAACATGCTATTGCGCCGCCGGCCAGTATTCCGAGCAGCCATTTCGACGCCGGGCTGAAAATTTCTTCATTTCCCAAAAAATTGATACCCACCAATATGCCGACTGTCAAGCCAACGAGCATACCGATACCGCCGAGATAAGCTATGGGCTCTTTGTGGGTTTTGACGAGGTCGTCGGGCCTGTCAACGATTCCGAATTTTACGGCAATCTTTTTGCACAGCCAGGTAGCGCCCAACGAACCGGCAAAAGAACCCGCCAATATGGGCCAAAATCGAAATACCCATGTAACCGGTCTTTCCGGCCCAATTATATTATCAAATATCATCTCTCAGCTCTTCTCACATTAGTATCTTCCAGCCAGACTTCACCGTCGTAGCGAAGCATAACTAAATTGTCTTTGAAGCCGTCGAAACGGATATTTACTTTTGAAGCGAGCAGCTCCTGCAATATCCATTTCGGAAAGTTTGCACCTGCTTTTATTGACAGCGGGACGCCGCCTCCGAATCGCGGATTTATCTCGATGAATTTTACCTTGCCATCGCCGGTCAGGAACAATTGTAAAGTTATAACACCCGGCCCAGCGCTGAGTTTCTCAACCAATCTCGCAGCTTCGCTCATAATGGCCGGGTGTTTTACCGCCTGGCTCTTGCTCACCTCGCCGGCCCTTACCTCGATGCGTTTTCTCGGAACAACACAGCGAACCTTCAAAGAGAAATCAACATATACATCACAGGTATGTTCAGTACCCTTGATAAATTCCTGAACGATACAGTTTGGTATTCTTTTGGTAAAGAATAACAGTTCTTTGCGATTGTTCACGGCGGCATTCCCTCTGCTGGCATAGCCATCCCAGGGCTTCAGAAAGCAAGGCCAGTTAAGTTTCTTTTTCGAAAGTGCGGCCCGAACACTCATAGTAACGGGAGTATCAAAACCGTTGTTGGTTAAAAAACTATACGTTTTCCTCTTGTCCTGGCAAATATCGACCACTTCCGGAGTTGAGACAAGGACTCGACAGCCCATCGCAGCAAACTTCGGCTTGTTCTGGGCCAGAAGCTTCAGGTCCAAATCAACGGTTGGAACGAGCAATTTTACCCTGTTGGTTTTGACAATCTTCAGCAATTGCTTGATATAGCCGGCGTGTGTTATCGGCTTAACCAGGAAGCCCTTATCACACAATTGCAGGGCGGAACTCAGCTCGGTGGTATCCGTGCCAAGTAACGAAGTGTTTATTTTCAATTGTCTTGTCGCCCGGCGAAAACTGTTCAGCAAGGAGACCCGCCTGCCGATGCAGGTGAATAAAATACTAATCAATTTTCGATTCCTAATTCCCATTTTTCAATAACTAACCGTCAATCCTAAATCGAAACTCGAAAATAGTCAATTCTAAATGGCCAATTCTTTTGACCCGGTTAGAAATTTTTCCCTTTTGGTAACCCGTTGGAAGCTCTATAATGAGGTAATAATATGATACAAAAGGGAAAAATACTAACGGATTAGACTAAGGAAAATAAAGTTGCTCAAACCAAACGAAAATCCACCTATCGCCTGGCCTGAAGTAGAATCCATCCGCGATTTTACCGGCTTATGGTGGGTCGCTCACACCAAAAGCAGAAACGAAAAGGCCCTGGCACAGAATTTGATTCGCAAAGATATAAGCTACTTTCTTCCAATGAGCTGGAAGGTTCAGCGTCGAAAGCAAAGAACGATACGGTCGCTCCTGCCCTTGTTCAGCGGATATTTGTTCTTTTGCGGCAATGAAAACCAGCGAATCGAACTATTGCGAACAAATCGTGTAGCCAATATAATCGAAGTCAAAGACCAACAGAGATTACTTGACGAACTACTACAAATCGAGCAAGCTCTTCGAGCCGGTGTTCCCATCGCACCGCACAGCTACATCAAAGCAGGTCAGCATTGCCGCGTCATAGCAGGGCCTTTAGCTGATATGCAGGGCATCATCGTCAAAACGAAAAACGCTGTACGTTTGGTTTTACAGATAAATATGCTCGGCCAGGCGGCAAGCGTCGAGATAGACATCGATATGATAGAGATTGACCATTGATAATTGGTAGATGATAATTAACATAATCAATTATCAAATTGAACAATAGGAGACATCGAAATGAAAATTTGTGTGGTTGGGGTCGGTTACGTCGGACTGGTAACGGCGGCTTGCTTGGCGGAGACCGGCAACAATGTCGTATGTGTGGATAATAACGCCGACAAAATTGCAGGCCTGAAAGATGGAGCAATCCCCATTTATGAGCCGGGCCTGACCGAAATGGTCAAACACAATCAAAAGCTCGGCCGACTGCACTTTACAACTGATTTGAAATATGGAGTGGACAATTCGCTTATTATCTTTCTTGGCGTTGGCACACCTTCGGCACCGGATGGCTCGGCGGACATATCGGCTGTCCTTGCAGTCGCCGCCGATATCGCCGAGAACCTTAACGAGTATCGAATTATCGTAACAAAAAGCACTGTGCCGATAGGGACGCACAAAAAAATAATGGACATTATAAAATCCAGAACAGAAACGCCGTTTGATTATGTAAGTAATCCGGAATTCTTGAGAGAAAGCTCTGCCATTGACGATTTTATGCGTCCCGAAAGAATAATCATCGGCACAACCAATCCTGCGGTCAAGGAAATAATGAAACAGCTTTACGACCCATTTATGCGAAAGAGCAAGCGAATACTATTTATGGACATTGTCTCCGCTGAAATGGCCAAGTATGCAGCCAATGCGATGCTGGCAACAAGAGTCTCATTTATTAATGAAATCTCAGCTCTTTGCGAAAGAATCGGCGCAGACGTCGAACAGGTAAGACAAGGCGTCGGCAGTGACTCACGGATTGGGCCATCTTTTTTATTCCCCGGCGTAGGCTTTGGCGGCAGTTGCCTGCCAAAGGATGTTCGGGCGCTGATTCATACCGGCGACGAATACGGCGTCGAAATGAAGCTAATCAGGTCGGTTCAGCAGGTAAATATAAATCAGCAGGAGCGATTTGCAAAACGCATTAAGGATTATTTCGCCGGCCGGGAAGACAAAACCACGTTAGCGGTTTGGGGACTGGCTTTTAAGGCAAAAACCGATGATGTCAGAGAATCGCCCGCAATTTACTGCATAAAGAAATTCCTCGACTGGGGTATGAAGGTAAAAGCGTATGACCCGGAAGCCGGCCCCGCGGCAATGGCCGCCCTGAACGGCAAAATCGAAATCTTCCAGAACGGATACGATGGACTTGATAACGCTGATGCCCTAATCGTCTTCACCGATTGGCAGGAATTCAGAAATCCCGACCTCGAAGCTATTGCGGCAAAACTAAAAAAACCCGTCATCTTCGACGGCAAAAATCTCTACGACCCTAAAGTACTTAAAAAGGCAGGATTTGAATATTACAGTATCGGAAGAAAATGAAAGGAAAAGATTATGGGTATGGACATTATTATTCGAGGTTTAGGTATAGTTATCGTTGTTGTTGGGATTGTGTATTTGCTAAGGCCTGATGTTATGAAATGGTTGATAGAATTCCTCAAACAGGGAAAACGCATATACTTGGCAGGACTGATAAGACTTGCGCTGGCAGTAATATTTTTACTCGGTGCCCACGAATGCGATATTACCTGGGTGATAGTTGTTTTTGGGATTCTTTTCCTGATAGGCGCAGTGTTGATATTCATACTCGGCCCTGAAAAGCTTAGACGGATACTTGATTGGTATCAAAAACAATCGGTTTTACTTCTTCGAGTTCTTGCTGTAATCGCTTTGGCCATCGGAGCTATCATTATCTATTCCGCATAACGCAAAAACTCCCCGGCCAATAAAAAACAAATCCTGGCTTCCGCCAGGATTTATCCTTCTCGTTTAGCCCCCGGCTCCGCCGGGGTCCTCTCCGTCATTGCGAGCATCACCAAGCGATGCGCGGCAATCTTAATTCATAATTCGATATTCCTTGCTCCGCCGTAAGGCGTCCTGCGGAGATATTCGATATTCTTTACCGTCCTCGGTCTTCTGTCCTCCGCCCTCTGTCTTCTGCCCCATTCCTTGGAGGGTGGGCAATGCCCACCGCCTTCCTGTAAAATCGCAAATCGTCAATCGAAAATCGTAAATTACTGTGTCCTCTCCCCCGGCCCAAAGTGCCGTTATGATTATTTTAATTTATTTTTATTGTACTCTCGTTGGGCATCCTGGTATAGTAACTGTCAGTTGGGCATATTCTCACGTCTCTCAGGAATATACTCTTGGAAAAAATACGAGAGACAGATTTTAGGGCCAGTTACAAGGCCAAAGGAGCACTATAGTGAGTACAGGTACAGTAAAATGGTTTAACGGGAAAAAAGGCTTTGGATTTATCACCCCCGATGGTGGCGGCGACGATTTGTTCGTTCATCACTCGGAAATCAAGACGACCGGCTACGCCAATCTTGAGGAAGGCCAGAAGGTTGAGTTCGAGGTCGGAGAGGGCAAAAAAGGCCCGTGTGCGACCAACGTAACCCCTGCCTAATCCAAAGCAGCACGTTGGTAAAATCAAGGGGCTCCGCCTTGTGACGGGGCCCCTCTTATTTTCACACTTACCCCCCAATCTTTCAGCAGTACTGCTCGTTAGTAGCGACCTCCGCCACGGTCACCACCAAAACCGCCTTGTCCGCCGCCGCCACGTCCGCCGCCACCGCCACGTCCGCCGCCGCCACGTCCGCCGCCGCCACGTCCACCACGATCGACCTTCGGCCGGGCTTCGTTCACATTCAAAGCTCGTTCCATAAACTCCTTGCCGTTCATTTCTTCGATAGCTTTTTCTGCTTCATCTTTAGAGGGCATTTCAACGAATCCGAATCCTCTTGATTCGCCGCTGAACTTATCCACTATTAGACGAACCTCTGCGACCTCCCCGAATTCTGCAAAAGCCTGACGGACCTCATCCTCGGTTGCCTTATGAGGCAAATTTCCTACATAAATATTCATTGTATCTATTCCCTTTCTTTTAAGAAAACTCTTGCCGGTACTACCGCCGTTCAATAGTTACCTGCTGTTACATTATTCGCTCGGCTCGAAAGAGTCAAGCATTAATTTTAAATCCCCCTTGCCCCGTTAGAAATTGGGTTTGATTGGGTTTGTTTTTTCCGCGTCCGTGAAGGCGTACATTTTCATAATACTTTGTTGAATAGAAGTTTACGTTCATTTGGGCATTTAGCAAATTGGCTTTGTTTTGGCTTTGTTTTTTCATAGCCCTTATCCGCATTTTTCTTCATAATCCTTTGTTAAATAGAAGTTTGAGTTCATTCTGGCTTTTCGGAAATTGGGTTTGTTTTGGCTTTGTTTTTTCATAGCCCTTATCCGCATTTTTCTTCATAATCCTTTGTAACTACACACTTTGCATCAATTTTACCCTCTGGCAAATTGGGTTTGTTTGGGTTTG
>Ga0114930_10002653_pt1 | contig 16048 bp, 16 predicted proteins | sample AnhtaG_FD_87300 | JGI IMG/M metagenome (GOLD analysis project Ga0114930, IMG submission 87300) | Deep subsurface microbial communities from Anholt, Denmark to uncover new lineages of life (NeLLi) - Anholt_01485 metaG | ecosystem: Environmental > Aquatic > Marine > Oceanic > Sediment | place... | reverse complement strand
TTTCTTGTGGATATGCCAGATCTTTCAATGTACACAAAAAGTAAAGCTTATTTAACGAGACTACAACAAGATAGTTCTGCTTTGAGGTTTGACATTTGCGACGATTTAGACACCAAGGATGCTTTATATATTATCAAAAATCTAATTCCGTTTGCCCCACGGGGATACCCCCTTTGTCTTATAGGCGCTCATGAAGCAAGTACTTTATTAACCTCGGAATTCAATAAGTTAGAAGCTTCGTTCTTAGAATTACAATACGACCCCAAAACAAAAAAATATGCCTCAAAATGGAGACACAAAGTATTAGGGGTATAATGTTTATTTATTTTACATGAAAAAAAGATAAGGATTGCATATGGTAAAAATTATACAAATATCAGATTCTCATTTAGGTTATCGAACGAGAAGAGGTGTTATAAACAAATGGGCAATTCAAAACTACTCAAAACCTTACGAACAAGAAATCTATGATTTATTTTTAAAAGTCATGACGGAGATCTCCCTAACCAAGAATTTAGATTTTGTAGTTCATTGTGGTGATATGTTTCACCATCCTTCTAAATACAGTTCGTATCCCCCGCCAGAACCCGCGAGGAGAGCATTTAAAGAAGGTTTAGATGTCTTCTTTACTAACACAAATAATCAAATCCCTTTCATTTACATTGAAGGGAATCACGGAATCTTCAGAGGATATGAATATACTCCATTTGAATCACACATTCAAGTAGAAAGATATTCAAATCTTCATTATTATAAGCAAAGAGACTTATTGACGGCGATCAAAAATAATGAACCACTAAAGTTGGATTTTCCAGCAAAAAAGGTGCGCTTCTATTTATTTCCATATTTTGAATTTCACGATTACGAAGTCTATGAAATGGCTTATGATAATTGGATAGAAAATCAACACCCTATTGGAAACGAGGGAAATATTAATATTGCAGTTGCACATGGTTCTGCTGGTGATTACACATTACATCGGAAAATTAATTCTAATGATTTTGATTACGATTATGTTGCTTTAGGGCACGAGCATGGATTAAAAAAATTATCGAAAAATCATTATTACTCAGGAAGCTTGCTTCCAATGAATTTTAAAGAAATTAATGAAAACCAAGGTTATTTAATAGTAGACATAAGTAATGACACTAAATTGTTAAATATAGAGCGAATCTCTACAAGTAAACTGTTACAAAGACCGTTTGAACTCTTACAAATTATAGCTAATCCGGATCAATCCCCATCCGATTTAGAACGCCTAATCAACAATGAACTGAAGTTATTTATCTCAGATGAAGGTTTTAATCCAAAAACTGCGGCGAGATTAAAATTCAATTTTACTGGAGAAGTAACAATTGAAAGAAATTGGCAAATAAACGAAATGATGTCAAGAATACGGAGAGATTGCTTTTCTCAACCTGATAAATTCAATATCTTGCAGATAATTTGGAAGATTGTTGATATGTCTGAAACTTTTGAGGATGATATAAGTGCAGGTATAATTCAAGACTATATATTAGACCATCCGGATGAGGAATTTAAATCTTTTGTTTCAGAGAAGTTAACTGAAGATAAATCCCATTTCGATGTGGATAAACTTAGCCAATTAGGGATGAGAGCTCTTAAAAATGCATTAAAATACATGGAAAAGGAGAAGGAGGTATAAAATGCATATTACAAATCTCGTTTTTAAAAACTTCATGGGGTATAAGCAATTAACTATTCCAAAAAATAAGAAAGAATTTCCAAAAGGATTAATATTAATTAGTGGAAAGAACTCATACGGCAAATCTACTATTTTAGAAGGCGTTTTATTCGCTTTTTTCGGATCTAAAATATTTCGCGGAAGAAATGCAGCCTCATTTATCACATATGGAGAAGATAAAGCCGAACTAACTATTTACTTTTCTATTGATAATATAAAATATAATATATATCGTAAATGGGGTAGAACTGGTTCCACTACTACGAAATTGTTTGAATGGGTTAAAACATCTTATCGTGAAATTAAGACCTTTAATATTGAAAACTTCTTCGAAATTTCTACAGAGCAAGCTTTAAATACTGTATTCGTAAGACAAGGAGAGGTGGAAGAGTTAGCAAACAAAAAAGGTGCTGACCTAAGGGAAATGATAATTGATCTTTTTAGACTTAATATTATCGATGATGCGCTAGCTTTCCTTGATAGAGAATCCAAAAATGTTAAGTATAATAAAGAAAATTTGGAAAGGAAAAGAGTTCCAATAGACCGGATCGAAAAGGATATCACTGATGTAGAGCTCGAAAATGTAGAATTGGAAAAAAACCTTACTGATAGTATAAGAGAACAAAAAGAACACGAACAACAAATTTCTGATTTTCCATCAGATGACTTGATTTCTAAGTTAGGAGGTCTTTATGACCAGCAAAAAATACTTGAAGAAAATTCACTCACTTACAAAAACGATTTTCAACGAAAAATCAAAAATACTAAGTTAAATATCAAAGACTTTGAACCCTTATCTAAAATTAATGAAAATATATCGCTTTTAATTAATGAAGAAAATGAGATCAAATCACTAAAAGTAACTTTGGATAAAAGAAGAGAAGCAACTTATAAAGGTTTAGGGAAAACTAAAGGCAGAATTGATGATAATAAAAAAAAAATAAAGAAAATGGAAGATAGCTTACTTTTTACTACAAACGAGAATAATGCAGAAGTAGCACAATGCCCTACCTGCCAAAATGAGCTTACAAAAGAGCATTATAATGAAATGGTTGATGAATTTAGCAAGGAGATTAAGATAAGTCAAGAAAAAGTTAAATCCATTGCGGAAATTATTGAAAAACTAGATTTAGATATAAATGGAAAACAAACCAAACTTGATTACATTAAAAAACAGATTACTGTGATTCAGGGATTAAGGAATGATTACCAGAATTACCAAAAAAAAGTATTGGATTATGATAAGGCTAAAGAAAGAACCATACATTTTCTAGCAGAACATAAGTCTAAATTTGCCGATATCAATCCTGACAACATAAAATTGCTTTCAATTGAGAAGAAAAAACTCAGTACGGAGTTAACTGCCATTATTAAAGAATCAAAAGAAAATCAAAAGAAAATCGAAGGAAATCTCAATAGGATTGTAGACTTGCGAAGTGAGGTTAACCAAATGAAGAAATTGGAAAAAGATATCGGAGAATTCGAAATTGACATTGATCACATTAGTAAGGCAAAAGAATTAGTTAGGAGGTTTGTCACCGAATATATGGTTGTAAAGCGATTAGTAAAAAATATCGCATTAACAACAAACAAGTATATAAAAGATTTTACATCGGGTCAATATAGCGATTTACTTCTGGATCTAACGGGTACAAGAAAAACAGGACTATCGCTTAAAATTAAAAACAATTTTAATGGAGTTCATGAATCAATAGATGTCCTTTCAGGGGGCGACAAAACTGCGTTAGGGATGGCTCTCCGATTAGCCATATCAGAATTAATGAGTAAAATTCGACCTATAAAAGAATCTCCAAAGAAAAATCCAAAGATTGACATTTTACTTTTGGACGAACCTTTAGCCGCTCTTGACGCTACTCGAAGAGAGAGGATTCTTAAACATTTAATTAAATCCAAAACATTTTCTCAAATTTTTCTCATTACACACACAGAAATCCCCTCAGATATTAATACACATAAAATTTTTGTTTCTAAAGATCATACAACAGGTATAAGCACCGCTAAGTTTAAGAGAGAAAATAGTACGATTAGTTCGTTACTTAAACCTTAGTAGTTTAGATTTAAATAATAAAAAAAAGAAAGTTTGAAAATTTTTTGGGATTGCTTATAAATCTCTTGCCTTTACGGTTTTTCGACCGTTAGCTTTAGCGCGTGCGCAAGCCTTGTCAAGAATCCAAACTATCAGCCCATTTAACGTTTCTCCGTCAAGTACACCCGAGCTAGTGTTAAGATTATTGGATTTAATAAATTCCCGGACTTTAGATTTTACAAATAAGGTTTCTACCTTTGCCATTACTTTTCTTCCTCTTCTTATACTTTTATATAGTTTTAGTAGAGTAGTAAAAAATCAGAATACAAATTGATTTTTTATTATTTAATATTAGAGTTTTTTGAGTTTTTAAATGTTTTTATATGTTTTGACATTCCTTAATAATTCTACAAAATCTAATTTTGAATCGTGAGCTTTTCTATCTCTTCTGGCATAAATACAAGAAGAAATTTTTAATATGGGATAACTATTCCTATAATTAGCAACGATACTACATGGATTTTAAATGTAATTACTTCTGATATCCCATTTAAATGTTAACAAGTTGATAACATTTAATAGTTTTTAAATATTTTTTTATCTTAAGCTATAGATTAGTTCTTGTAGTATGATCAATCTAAGCGTAATTGCATCTATTGCTATTAATGAAACTTGAAAGCAGTAAAACAGCAATCCATAAAATAAAAAGATAAAGATTTTTATTCGAAATAACTAAAAAGTATAGGAAATCAACTGAAACAACAAGAAAGGTAAATAAGATGTCCGAAAAAGATAAAGAAAGAGAAGTTAATAGTGTATTCGTGGGAAGAAGACCTACCATGAATTACGTAATGGCTACAATGATGATCCTTAATAAAGGAGAAGACTGTACTGTTAAAGCCAGAGGGAGAGCAATTTCACATGCTGTCGATGTGTGTGAAATATTAAGAAATAGATTCTTAAAAGGAACGGAATACAAAGATATCAGGCTCTCAACAGAACAGCTCGAAGGAGAGAACGGTCAAACAAACAATGTGTCAAGCATTGAAATTGTACTTGCTCCACCAAAATAAACAAACGATATTCAAACTGTCCGAGTATAGCAATTAGGCAGTTAAAATCTTTTTTTTTTATATAAATATTCTTCTCATTCTAATAACTTTCTCTCATATTCAATACTAGGCTTTAGGTTTTATCTGGAAGAGATACTTCAACTAGTGTTCTCAAATTCAAAAAAAAAAAAAAAATAGATTTATAATTATATTCCTTTTACTCTTACCCCTAGAAACATTAGAAACCAAGCGAGAAAAACTAATGCCATTCCAAAAATACCCCACCATTGATCGGAAGTGAATGTTCCGAAAGCTAATGGTGGTAATATGCCAGCAAGCGAAAAGAAATGTTCAATTAAAATAAATAGTCCTCCGGCTAAACAGAGGAAACTAAACAGTACAGTAAATTTAGTTGGTGGAGTCCAAGCCATTTAATATCACTATGTTTTAAAATTAAATTTTGTAAATAAGATCAAGTATTGGGTAATATAAATACTTATTTTAAGGAATTTAATTTCCTTCTTCACTCTTGGATTGCCTATCGATATCTTTTAGACTTTCCTTATTCTTTTTATCTTGATCTTCATCGTCGCCTTTGAGGATGTCTCTAACAATGCTAATAATAAGTAACGCTGAAATTATCACTAATAAAGGAATTAACAAGCCAGATTCCGTCAAAAAGATTTTTACCCAGCCGATACTAGGTATCCATCCTACTACTACGCCTATTACACGAGATTCTGGAACAGGGGCTGCATCCTGCACGGAGTTAGCGTCACCTTTAGTTCTGAAGTACCAAGTATCACTTATGTTATACTTATCAATAACGCGATGGACGATAGGTTCTTGAGGTGCACCAATCCACAATCCTCGAGCATCAAATACAATCACATCTCCGTCTTGATCTATCGCAGTTCCATTTTTTATATCCTCTGCGTCGGTTCCCATCACGAATAATAAATCACCTTTGTGGATAGTAGGTTCCATTGAGCCGCTAATTACTACAACAATAGGGGACTCAGTATTAAAAGAAACTTGGAGAACAAAATAAACTAGAAAAGAGCCAAAAAACGCAATAACGATCATTACTACTGCTATAATAATTTTTTTATGAGGAATAGGCTTCTTTGCTTTTTTTTCTGCGTTCTTCATATAGTCTCCAGCTAATTTTTAATATATACTCTTTCTCTTGTCTAAATAAATAAATATGCTAATATAAATTTTGTTCTAACAAGCTACTATGATTCGTTTTATTGTATCGAAAGAATATAATCAATTTTTAATCAAAAGGGTGTCTAGTGATTTTTGAGATAGTATTTTATATTATAACATCTTAATAAAATAGTACCGATTTATTGATAACATATTTAATGAGAGTTTTATTGGGTGAGGCGCTCCTAAATGATTTTGGAAGATCCTGTTTTAAAAGATTACATTATCGGAGATATTATTAGAGAAGTTGAACAAAAAGGATTAGACATAGAAAAAATCTATGTAGAAAATTTTATAGATAATTTCATTAATGAATATGAGCGATTACCAAAAAAAAATGAGATTAAACCTATTGTTTCAAGTTATCTAAAAACGCTTGAAGTACAAGCAGTAATTACAGAAAATCACCAAGGGACTATCGAATCCAAAACAGATACTAATGTAATCATTCCAGTTGTAAAGAATTTTATTCAAAAAAAGAATTTGATTAAATCTATAAAAAATCAAGGTCTTTTCACCCACTCAGGAGAAATACTAACAATTCCAAAACCAAAGGGTCGTCGATTATGTCCTATTTGTGATGATGCTAATTATTATAAAATTCACGAATCAATTGATAAGAATGATGTAATAAGTCATTTTCCACGAGTATATGGTAAAATTTATACTTGCAGTGGCTGTGGATGTGTTTGGAAAGAGAAATGAATCCAAGAATTTAAAGGATTAATATAGTACTCATTCTTTTAGGTTTTAATTATTGAAAAATATTAATTAAGATTCCTAAGTTTTTAGACTATAATTTTTAAATAGTTCTAGATTTAAAATTATATTATAATAATATAAAGAATTTTAAGTATTAAGAATTAAGTGTGTTAATTATGGAAGCAGATTATGCGATTATTTATAATCCCATTGCTGGTGGTACGAAACAAGCAGCAACGGATATAGAATACACAAAAAAATGTTTAGACGATCTTAAACTGTCCTACAAATTATTTGAGACAGAATATGCTGGCCATGCCATAGAACTAGCAACTCAATTAGCTAAGGATGGATATCGAGTTGTTGGAGCTGGAGGAGACGGAACATGTAACGAAGTTCTCCACGGCGTAATTAGCTCAAAATCCGGTGCTTTATGTGGATTCATCCCTATGGGCTCAGGAAATGATATTCCTGCAGTAATTGGAATAACTCCTGATATAAAAAGGGCTTGTGGAATAATTGCTGAAGGATATACTGGCAAGTCGGATATAGGTTTTGCTAAGACTGATGAGGGCGTAGAACGGTACTTTTTAGGTGTGGGATCGCAAGGTTTTGATGCTGAGGTGGCCAGAAGGGCAAATGAGAATCAAGATAAAAATTATAATGCGATTGTCATCAAAACTTTGTTCGGGTGGAAGAGTAAAGAAGTTAAAGTTGTAATGGACAAGGATACTTTCGAAGGAAAGGCAAATTTAACTGCAGTAGGAAATGGTGGTGCATACGGTGGAGGAATGTATGTGTGTCAAAAGGCAAGTGTGGAAGACGGGTTATTTGATGTAAGTGTAGTAAATATAAGTAAATTTAAACTTCTCTTTCAATTTAAAAGAATGTATAGCGCCTCCTTATTACCTCATCCTGATGTTTTTGAGTATCAGAGCAAAAAAGTACGAATCGAAATGGCTAAATCTGAAGACGAGCCTTATCTTTGCCAAGTGGATGGTGAAATATTAGGTAGTTTGCCAGTTACTTATGAAACCATTAAAGATGGTTACGAATTCATTCGACCAAAAACCAATGAAGTCGCAGAAGCCTTTCTGGAGAAGTATGGTCACTATTTTTACGAGTATGATCATTGAATAGAATTTATTAACCTAAAGAGTATTATGCCTGACTGGGACGACGTCTTCGCTAAAAAAGGTAAATATTTTACTGAACCGCACCCCGATATGGAGAGGTTAGCTAAGTTATTTAGCGAAAAAGGGATACGGCGAATTTTAGACTTAGGTTGTGGAACTGGAAGGCATCTTTTATTTTTATTGAAAAGGGGATTCGAAGTTTATGGTCTTGATGGGTCTCCGAATGGTTTAGAAATAGCCAAAAATTGGATAACTGAAGAGAATCTATCTTCAGAACTAGTCTGTCAAAAAATTGAGCATAAATTTCCCTATAAAGATGGTTTTTTTGACGCAGTTATCTCAATTCAAGTAATCCACCATAACTTAATGAAAGATATTATTTTTACTGTTAAGGAGATAGAACGGATTTTAAAACCAGAAGGTTTCATATTTTTTACATTCCCTTTACTTCAAGGTTTCTACGTTCAAAAGCAAAAAATGAAAAAAGTTGAGACAAGAACTTATATTCCGTTAGAAGGTCAAGAAAAGGGTCTCCCCCACCATTTTTTTACGGTCGCAGAAATTAAAAGAATTTTTAGCGCTTTTGATCTATTGGAAATATATATTGATAAAACTAATCATCGTGCAATTATAGGTCAAAAAGTTGAGATGTAATATTGTTACTCTATATACTATTTTTTATTTTAGTTTTTTCTTTCTTTGATCGTGAACGTAAAACTAATACAACAACAGCTATACCTATTATTGGGACTATTATTACAATGAATAAGAATAATTCAGAGTCTAGTAGATTAGAATCACCGCTCCATGGAAAGTTGCCTTGAAAATCGTTGTTAACATCATAGAAATTATTATAAATAAATTGTTCTACAGTTCTTCCCGTTATCTCAAGGCTACTATTAGATATATGTGAAATATCGTCGTTTATTGTGTGATGATACGGCCATTCAATAGGAGCGTCCCAAAATTTAATAATCAAATCAGCTGAGGGAATTCCATAATTAACGAATGCTACGTGGTCATCAAAAATTGAGCCAACAATTGGATCGGAAGGAAATGCGCTTGTATATCCCAATTGCCTTCCAGTCTCGAACAGTTCATTTAAAAGTGAAGAGGTTGAGTATTGTTCACTAATAAACCGGAGATTAATTCCTCCAACCATATCCAATAAGATCATGGCATCAAATGTTTCCTTAGAAGAATTATAGAAATTTTCGATATCTTGTACAAACCTACCAGAGCCTTCGCACCAATCCCATCCGGATATTCCAGGACCGACGTCATAACCTTGATCCTCTGCATCGAAAAACAAAAACCAGATTTGAACAGAGAGATTTTGTCTCCTATTGTATAATACTTCGGCAAGTTCTATTAAAACTGCGCTTCCACTAGCTCCATCGTTCGCTCCAGGCACAGGTAAGTCAGGATTTGTCGAGTCTTTTGTAGCCTTAGCCCTAGAATCATAATGAGTGCCTAAAATCACGATATTTGAGAAGTTCTGGTTAATTTTAAACAAGACATTTTGACATTCCACTGAAAAAATCGTAAAATTATGAAGCGCAAAATTAATCGTAGGATCGATTAGTTGAAATTTATTTATAAAATATTGAGCACAATCTTCTCTCCCTTGAGTACCAGGTATTCTATAATGGGTTGAATTGATGTTCATTTGATCTTCTACGTAAGCGTATGCGGAATCTCCATCGAAATGTAATTCTATGTCAATATTTGTGAACTCGTTCTCATTCAAAAGAAGAAAAATTGGCATAATGATTGGAATAACTACTAACAACCCAATAATTGTAATTGTAATTATTTTGTAAGATTTTTTTATTGAAACCACCAATAATATTGTCTGAAATGATTAATTAGTATCTATTAAAGTTAAAATAAAAAATAAAAAAATTTTTGTTTAAGCAGGTTCGAAACCTAAATCCACCCTAGTTTCTCCTTTTAAATCTGTTTCAAGGAATTTGACTTTCACAGAAGTGCCAATTTTGATAGTATCTGGATGTTTTTCGTCAACCCCTATTAATTGTCCGGAAATCAGTGGTCCTTCTTCAAGTTTTATAACCGAAAAGCAATACGGATTCTTAATAGAATATCCTTTAGCGGCCATAAAAGATGTTCCTACGCCAATACAGGAATAAGCCGCTAATTTTCCGTTACCTGACATTTCAATCCATTCTAAGTTCGTAGAATTGCATTTAATACATAACTTTCTTGAGGGTACGTAAGTTTCACCACAATCCTTGCATTTCGAGCCCATTAGCTTTTTACTTTGTAAATATTCTAAATAACTTTCCATCGTAAACTCTTTTTCATTTTCTGACACGATATACACCTCTATTTCTGATAAATTGTCACCACGCAAGTCGCTCCACTACCGCCTAAATTATGTGTAAGCGCTTTCTCTACATCGAATTTTACTTGCCGATTTCTTTCAGCTATTCCTCTCATTTGTTTGAATACTTCAACTGCCTGAGCTGTACCAGTAGCACCTACGGGATGCCCTTTAGATTTAAGCCCTCCGGAAGTGTTCAATGGCAAACGACCATCCAATTTAGATTCACCATCGCGGACGGCATCAACTGCCTTACCCTTTTCATAAAAATCTAAGTCTTCCATTGCTACCAATTCAGCGATCGTGAAACAATCGTGTAATTCTGCTATCTGAATGTCTTTCGGAGCAAGGTTTGCCATTTTATAAGCTTGTCTTGCTGCTTCTTTGGTTGCTACAAAGCTCGTTAACGAATCTCGATCGTGTAAAGATAACGCAGCGCTTCCTTGACCCGTTCCAGTTATCCAAATTGGTGTGTCGGTGAATTGTTTGGCTACATCCTCCGCAGCTAAAAATACGCAAGCAGCTCCATCAGTTACTAAAGAACAATCAAATAGTCTAAGGGGACTTGCGATCATAGGATTAGAGGAACTTTTAAGGAAATCGAACTCGTCTTTCCAATCTGGAATATCTCTACCCTGTTTTTCCAATTTAGCTAACTTATTATTCATTAAATCTTTTATTGATATTTGCATCTGAGCGAATGGATTTTGTGTTCCATTATCATGGTTTTTAATTCCAATTCTCATTAAATCTTCAGCAGTAGTTCCATATTTGTGGAAATGTGCCGAAGCGACAGCGGCGTACAAACCAGGAAAGGTTGCACCGCTAGGGTATTCAAATAAGTTGTCTGATGCCGTAGCTAACGCATCTGTTACTAAAGTTGTAGATACTTCATTCATCGTTTCACACCCACCAACAGCGATTACATCGTGTATGCCTGAGGCTATTGCTATAACTCCTTGCCTTAGGGCGATGCCGCTACTAGCACATGCTCCTTCAAATCGAGATGCTGGTTTTGGAGACAATCCTACCAAATTTGCCATTTGGGGTGCGAGGTGCCCTTGATGATTAAATAGATCTGAAGAATAATTACCTATATAACATGCATCTACATTTTTAGGTTCAATTCCATTATCTACCGTTTTGACCGCATTTAGCCAAGCATCAACCCACAAGTCAGGATTTCTCTTAAGAGGGAATAATTTTCCAAATTGTGACATTCCCGCTCCAACGATCGCGACTCTTCTTGATAATTTTCCCATTTTTTCAGCCTTAATTTTTATTTAGTATTATATTGATTTGAATTCAAAGAATTGAATTTTTGAAAAATTATATTTGTTATTGTTTTTAGAAAAAGTTAATTTTTCAGTTAAGCCTTAGAATTAGTTGAGAGTGCTCTAAAAAGATCGTTAACATTTTTATCGATCACTACATATATTTACTTATGTCAAATCTAGAGCCAGTAAAGTTCGATAATTATAAGGTTGGAGATTCCGCCAAATTTACGAAAACTATAACTGAAGAAGATGTGAAAAAATTTGCCGAAGTTTCTGGTGATTACAATCCTATACATATGAATCCAGACTATGCAAAAACTCAAATGTTTGGTAAACAAGTTGCTCACGGAGTTATCAGCGTAGGTCTAATTTCAGCATCTTTAGGGGTACATTTATTTGGACCTGGAATCCTCTACGGGGAACAAACAGTAAGATTTGTGAAGCCCGTATTTTTTGGAGACGAGTTAACCGCAGTTGCGACTGTAAAAGAGAAATTTACCAAAAAAGACGGTAAGTTAAAGTTCATTCGATGTGATACTAAGGTTTATAATCAAAACGAAGAACTTGTGACCGATGGTGAAGCTGTCGTTTTACTCTTGAATTAATTATTTTTTATAATTAACTTAAGTACCATTTTAATCTATTTATAGAATAGTACATTATTAATTTATTAATAGCTACAGTGGATAACAGAAAATGAAAAATGAAGATAAAATTTATAGTAAAATAAAATGCGACCATTGTGGATATGTTTTTGTCGCTCCTTATCAAAATGATTGTACCTGTAGAAATTGTAATCTTTTTTCGTTAAAACTTTTTCGTTTTTTACACGGGAAGAACACTTCTTTTAGTAAAGAAGAATCTAAAGATGTTAAAAGCGTATCGAGTAAAAGTGATAAAGGAACAGAAGAGAAAAAGATTTTAACGATTCCTAAGAATGTAAATTTTTACGGAATTGTTTCAAAAGAGAGAATTCCAATATATTATAACGATAAAAAATATAAGTATTTTTTAGAGTTAACAAACAATTTAGATTCTATTTCTACGCGTACGTTATCTGGAACGCTTGATAAAATGTTGATAATTTTAGGAAACGAGGATAATGCAGAAGAAAAAAGGTTAGTCGCTCGTTTTTTTGAGAAGAATGGAGTCATACACATTCTCATAGGAAATTTTTCAGATAAAGATAGCAATTGGATATTTAATCAGGTTTCAATGTTTTTCAACGATATGGTACAAAAGGATAAAATCAATATTAAAAAATTGACCAAAATTGAAAAGCGTGAGATTTCATTTAAAATGAATATATTCTTAAATTATATAGAAGAAGCAGTCGAATTAAAAGTTAAATTCGAGAAACCTAATTTTAATTATATAGATAATTGGCTCAAACTGTATTATTTTGGATTATCATCTGAATCGGTGGGTGTTATTTCGCTTCTTTTAGATAAAGAGAATATTCTAAAATTTGGAGAACAAAAACAATTTGAGTCTGATTCTGAAAAAGATATTTCTCAATTAGTTAACAAAATTATTGATTTTGGCGAATCAGTCTTAACAGCAAAAATTGAAGCGATTTTAGCAAGTATTCTTGCAAACATGAAAGGTTATCCAAGATGGATATCAATAAAATCAGGCTTCCAAAAATATCGTTTTTTTTCGATTAAAAAACTCGAAAATCAGTTCTATTTATATTGTATTACTGAAGGAAATATTGAAAATCTGGAATCCTTGGAATCATTTCTTTATATGTATCTAAAAGATGGGTTATCGAATAAATTTGCCAGTTCACTAAAGAGTTTTAATAAGATGAAAAATAAAATTCGAGACATTATAGAAACTATTCCAGAAAGAAAGTTTTATTAAAATACATGTTTCTACAAACGCGGATAACATGAAATCGTTAGAGCGATTGCTTAAAGGAACACGACAGAATAAATTACAAGCAAAATATCATCCTTTTATTCTTCGCCAAGAAGAAGCGATTTTAATATCTCCGATATCTTGGATTTGTATCTCTGAGGTCCATTTATATGTTTTTAGCCACAACTTTCCAGGGAATGGCTGCCATCCTTTGGTTGGTGTAATGTTAAACTCAATAGTGTCTCCAGTACGAGCTAGATAATATTCCCCTGCAAAAATACCCTTTTTATCATCAATTATACAAGAAAATCTACCATTTATTTTCGAATTGCTACCAAGAGATAATATATTTGGAATTGCTGGAGAAAATTCGAAAGAAACAGTATGACCTTCTCCATCGTTTCCATAGATCTGTTTTATTTCGTAATAATCAAAGTTATTTAGAAGATAGTAAGTTATATCCTTATTTGATATATTTAGGGTTGGTGGATTTAATATCATAGGATTCATGTTACCCGTAAAATCATTATTCCAATTACAGATAATTGGTTCTAAAGAATAGCGAGCTAGATAAACATTCATTCCATTCATTCGAACAGGCATTTCTGCCGTGTCTCTTAAAAGACCATGAATTTTGACAAAAATTTCTGTGTTTTTTTTGATTACCATACCGAACTTATTGAGGAAAACGATGGGGAAGTACTCAGGTTTCTTACTGACAGCACCAATCGGGGATAGAATAGAAGCCAATTCTCTCTCATGAGTTTTTTCTTTGATTTTAATTTCAATTTCTTTTTCTAACTTATCCTTTAAAAAGAGGTAAGCATCCAAGCCCATCTCATCAAATTGGAATTTATATTCAATCTCTTCTAGCTGATTGAACGAGACATTTGTAAGTAAATCCATGATCATCTTTTCTCTATTTTTTACAACAACCTCATTAGTATAATAAATATCCATCATGTTATCCTTTCGATACATGATTACAAGCGGGTATTCTTTGTCTAATTTGTGGAAAATTTGGAGCTCTATACTGTAATAAATAGGATCCTCTTCAAAATTAACGAGAAGTAATCGATCCATCGGATCAAAATTCATACTAAAAGGTGATAAAATCATGTTCCTAGGTGGTCGTCCATAAATTTTGAGCGAATTTTCGCGTTTGTCAAGATATTTGTGGTGATCTATAAAAATATCTTTTAGCTTTACATTAGAGAACTTTAAAAGAAATGAAGAGATAAAATTCTTAATTCCCATATCTAAGCTCACTCTACCTCGTTAATGTTCTATACCAAAACGGGCTTTTATACCTTCTGAGGAATAGTAGTGTTTGATCATTCTCATCTCAGTAAGCAAATCTGCTCGTTCCTTGATTTTTGGATGCATTTTAGGGCCTCCAGTTATAATGAGTTCGACTTTTTCTGGTTTGTTGTCAATTAGCTGTAACACATCGTCGATTTTTACAATCCCATACTCAACAGCCACCCCAATTTCGTCAAGAATTACTATGTCATACTCGTCATTCATAATTATTTTTTCTGCAAACTCCATACCTTTCCTTCCTTCTTCGAAATCAATATCTCCTGGAGTTGCTATTAAGTCTGGCGTGCCAAACTGTTTCAATTCGAAGTTAGGTGTTTTTCCTATAGCCTTAACTTCTCCATATTGAGGATATCCTTTCATGAATTGGATCATATATACTTTAAATCCATGTCCCGTTGCTCGAAAACCTTGTCCTAAGGCTGCAGTCGTCTTACCTTTGCCCCGACCAAAATAAACTTGCACTAGTCCGTGTTCTAATCTTTTTCTAATGATGCATTACCTCTAAGCTTACTATATTATGATGTAATACTTGGTCAATTAAAAAATCTATCTGAGAAAAAATATTTATAAGAAGTTAATGTCAATTAATATTCTCCCTTAAAAACAATTTACTAATAATATTGATTTTAATTTGAATAACAATTATAATCTCTATATAATATTCTTAAAGAACCATTAATATCAAATAAAAAAATGGCGGTTTAAAATGACTAAGAATAAATTGATGTCTTTACAAGAAGCTATATCAACTTACGTTCAAGATGGAGACCTTATAGGTATTGGAGGGCTTTCCTTTTGGAGAAAACCAATAAGCGCTTGTAGAGAAATCATCAGACAAAAGAAGAGAAATTTGTCTTTATGTACATTTGTGGGGGGAATAGAAATTGATATGCTTGTTGCTGCAGGTTGTGCGTCTAAAGTGAGGGCCTGTTTCGTAGGTATGGAAATTTTTGGGATGGCCCCACATTACCGTAAAGCTGTTGAATCGGGTTTACTTAAAGTTTCTGAGGAGAGCGAAGCATCTATAGCTTTAGGATTGAAAAGCTCATATTTAAAAGTCCCTTTTATGCCTTTAAAGGGAATGATAGGAACGGATTTTCCTAAAGTTAGAAAAGATATAATACAATTTGAAGATCCTTTAGGTTCGGGAACTCAATTGATGGCTTTACCTAAAATAGATTTAGATGTTGCAATTTTACACGTCCCCTATGCGGATGAATATGGTAATGGAAATATAGCAGGAGCTGTTTGGATGGATGATGATATGGCCAAGACTGCAAAAAAAACAATTATAACCTGCGAGAGATTAGTTGAAATGGAAGATATTAGATATTTACAAGGGAAAGCACAAATACCTATGCAAACTAGTGACGCTGTTATTAAAATA
>Ga0114930_10002652_pt1 | contig 16050 bp, 18 predicted proteins | sample AnhtaG_FD_87300 | JGI IMG/M metagenome (GOLD analysis project Ga0114930, IMG submission 87300) | Deep subsurface microbial communities from Anholt, Denmark to uncover new lineages of life (NeLLi) - Anholt_01485 metaG | ecosystem: Environmental > Aquatic > Marine > Oceanic > Sediment | place... | reverse complement strand
CTTATACCTTTTTGTATATATCAAAGCTGGCGAGGTGAAGAACACCTCGCCGAGCAACTATAGACTGTGATATGATAAAATGTGAACTATTTAATGCTCTCCGTAATAACCGAATATACGCTAATAACTCTGTCCCGCTTAGCGGGATTGGTTTTTCGCTGACTACTTAAAACTGATAACTATCATCTACATCCGCCGCCATTCGGAAAGCGGCATATCCTGACCTAATTTTAATGCCCCGATTGCTCCGGCAAAGACAGGATCATCTACGGTATCCACCCGAACGGGGCCTAATTCTGAAAGTCCCTGTTCAATCGCCTGCGGCAGCCCCTTCATCCGGCTCACGCATCCAGCGAGCATAATATTTTCACGCAAATCTGCCTGAAATTCTGGGTCAAAACCGGCGATTAATTCTCTGAGGGTAGAAATAATATCGGGAAGGATGCTCTCACAGGCTTCTTTCATCTCCCTGGTAATGTCGCACCTGCTCAGTTTTCCATCAAGCAGCAGTTCTACCGAAATTTGCTCATTCATTTCACCGACATAGGCATATTTCTCCTTGAACTGCCGTGCCATCATTTTTGTGAGCTGCGCATCTGGATACCGCGTCTTAAGTAAATCAAACAGCAAATCATCGATGAGCGTGCCAGCTTTATACGATGTCCGTTGGTCAGATTCATCCGGTATCGTTCCATGCATCCGGCAGATATCCAGCGTCCCGGCGCCAATATCAACGACGAGGGAAAAACCATACATGCCAAGACCATACGCTACCAAAAATGGCTGCGAGACAACTAAAACCGAATCAACAGACCCTTCTGTGGCATTAATAATGGCTTGCTTGTCGTCGGCAGTGGCTTCTGCAGGCGCCCCTACAACAAGATAAACCTGCTGATTTTCCCGGGGTTCGACAAGCGAAATCATATATTTAATGAATTCAACCGGCGCCGCTTCTTTTCTTTCGGTGTCCTCGGATTTTTTGCCCTTATGCGAAGGCAAACTAATGATACCTTTCTCTAAGGGAAAAAACAAATCAACCGACATCCTGTTGCGCATACATTCATCCCCGAACAGTATCGTTTTCTGATGTAATTTAAATGAAATCAAGTCCTTGGGCCATCCGACGACACTTGCGGTATTAATCCTGAGACCGCTGTTCGTCGCAAGTGCACTCTGGGAGGTGCCCAGGTCTAAACCGATATAGAGTATGTCCTGTTCGGTGTTTTGTTGGGTTTTTGCTGCTTGATCTGCTGTAATATCAGTAGCCATTATATTCCTCCAAACTTATTTTAGTGGGAAAACCCGGGTATAAATAATATAACAAAATTTTTGCCTGTCAAATGTAGGGGCGTTTCTTGAAACGCCCTTAGTGAAGTATTGAAAAATATCAGGAGAATCATTAACGGGTTCGCATACGTAGGTTCACCCAAACACTGAAACTGATACCGGGTTTAAATTAAATGTAACGAGAAAGCGGTTTAAAAGCAAAACTTTTTTATATAGATTGGATAATTATTTCTGAAGCTTACACATTTTGTACGTGGATTGTCTTTTCATGACCTATTCCGTTCTGAAATCCGAATATGACAATCCCATCTGCGACCGCTTCACTCAACCACCGAACGGGATTGTGGATTTTACGTTGGAAATGATAAGGAGAAATGAAAAAGTAAAATTTACAAGTATCAGCTCATCAGGAGTTTGCTATATTGAAGCGGTGTAGCATTTCCTTCTTAAATATTTAAAAGTGATTCATCCGATGTTTTTTTAAATAAAAATATTTCCCTACCCCGATTACTCGCGGGAATACCTTCCCATGAGATGGCACTCTGCGAGGATGTGTCCCTGCATTGCACGGGTTACATCCGCTTTTGTTGCTCCGGCATCAAGATTGAGTTCTGTATCGAGGGCGTAGAGTTTGAAATAGTACCTGTGCGTACCGCCCGGGGGGCAGGGACCGCCGTACCCGATTTTACGGAAGTCATTTGTCCCCTGTTTTGTGCCGTCGGGAAGGCTCTTTGAAGGCGGCACCATCTCGGGCAGTTCACTGACGTTTGCGGGCATATTAAATATAACCCAGTGTACCCATGTTCCGACCGGCGCATCGGGGTCATCGCTGATAAGTGCAAAACTCTTGGTGCCTTCGGGAGCGCCAGTCCATGATAGGGGCGGAGAAATATCCGCATCATCGCATGTATACCGTTTCGGTATCATGCCGCCTTCGTCAAAAACCGAACTTTTAATTTCCATGATTGTCCTCTTTAATTTTGTATGATTTAAAAATCCGCCTCTGGCGGAAAAGTACGTTAATTTGGGTTGAACAGCCGTCCAATATATTTAATATTCATCGAAAAGTTTAGGAGAATTTACAATTAAATATATAACATTTTGTATGAATCTTTTAGTTTTTCCTTTAGCATTATTTGATTTATGGATAGTATTTTTTTATTAAAGGTAACTCTTATAAGCCAATTATCGTAGTCAAACTCATGACTTACATCAGCATATTCAAATTGTCTATGGCAATTAGCACAAACTAAAATTAAATTCTTGGGATTATTCCCCTCTATTGGTTTTATATGATGAATTTCAAAATAAGGTTTTAAATCTTTTTTTAGAAACCAAAAATCACACACTTGACAATGGCCTTTATAAATTTCTCCTAATAAAACTTTTAAATTATAAGGTGCTACCTCCTTAGCTTTCATTGTATGCTTTTTAACATACCTTCTTTCATTAATGGAAATAGTATTTATTAACCTATTAAATTCATTTAGAATAACTATTTTGTTATCAGATTCAGTCCATTTTGAAAGAATAATAATCTTTTCCGAAGCTTCATCCTCATTCTCAGCATTATCAAAATTGTTTTGTATATCTTTAGTTTTTTGTATAAATATTTTTTCAGAAATTATTCTGTAAATTAATTGATCTCTATCTATAATTTGAATGACAATTTCATCGCCACTTTTAATTTTATTTTTTTTATACCATTCTGCCATTCCTCCTATTCTGCATTCATGAGTAGAACTAGAATAAGATGAATAATTTTTGATTTGTAAATTTGAAGAATCATCTAAATATATTTTAATATTAGTATTATGGGGTGGAAACCATTCAGCCAAAGATATAGGAATCGAAATTAATCCTTTGTCTAACCTACTTTGGGTAATTTTTATAGTGGCATAACTGTAATTAATTTTACTTTTACTCTGAATAACTTGGGAATCGTTCAAATTCATAAAACCCCTAATTCTTCATACTCTGTTAAATTGATTAAAGGTTTTTTTAAAATAGCATACTCAAAAACCGAAGTCAATTCCGGTGCCTACTACCTTTTCACAATTTGGGCAAAGCACTGGTTGTTCCCGGTCCGTAACAAGGCTATGCCTTGCACTACATTCATTATACCCTTCTCCATTCCATGACCATTCTTCAGTCATTAAAGCAGTAAACCAAATTCTTTCTAATAATTCTTTACAGTGTTTACATCTCTTCATTTTCATTATCTTTTTGTCAGACATTTTTCATTCCCTAAATAATTAAACATTTTTTCACGCATAGAGCCAACTTCCATTCCTATTCTTCCGGCTCTTGAGCTTTCAATCTCTGCTAATTGAAACAAATATGGTAGTATCTTCTTAATTTTAATAACTAATTTTTCATCCTCGAATATTTCTATCAAACGGCTGAACAATTATTAATCTCCATTAGTTAATGAGAAGTAATTTACTAATTATTGAATAAAATTAAAATAATTGAAATTTAAGCTTAAAGCTAAAAGCTAATAGCTTAAAGCTTCTTTGCGTTCTTTCGCATAGCGACCCCGAGCACTCGGGGTGCGCTTGCCCCTTCGGGGTCTTTGCGGTAAAATTTCCCTACGCCGGGACACATTTATAGCCGTAACAGATAATGCCTGCTTCGCCTTCCTGGTGGATTTTGCGGAATTCAATGCGAACAGGCATATCTATTTTAACCTCTTCGGGCTCACAGTCGGCTATCATTGCGGTAATCCGCGCACCGTCATTTAGTTCAACTATCGCAACCGCATACGGTACAAGGTCGCGAAACTGAGGCGGCGCTACCCTGACAACTGTGTAGGTAACTATCTTCCCTTGGGTTTCAAGATTGATTTTTTCAAAGTCATCCGATTTATGCTCCGGGCATATAAGTCTCGGCGGGAAGAATATCTGACCCGACTTTTTGCATTTTACTCCTTCGTATCTGTACCGCTGGGGAATTTCTCTCCAGTATCGTGCCGGTGTAGTCATTATACAACCTCCAGAATATGACAAACTGCGCTTGCGCCGCTGCCGCCCATGTTCTGTGTCATGCCTACACGGGCGTTTTTCACCTGCCGGTCGCCGGCTTCTCCGCGGAGCTGTTCAACAATCTCGATAACCTGTGCAGTGCCTGTGGCGCCAACGGGATGCCCTTTTGCTTTCAAGCCCCCGCTGGTATTGACCGGAATTTCGCCGTCGATTGCGGTGCGACCTGACGCAGCCATGTATCCGCCTTTGCCTTTTTCAGCGAAGCCAAGCGCCTCGATGACACATATTTCGGCGATGGTAAAGCAGTCGTGGACTTCACATACATCTATGTCCTTGGGTGTTTTATCCGCCATTTTATAAGCAGTATTTGCTGCCTTTTCGACAGCTTCCAGCCAGCTGGGGTCTTTCCGTTGATGCAGCGCAAGGAAATCTGTCGCCTGCCCGACGCCTGTAATTTTCACCGGCTGCTTACCGGTAAATTTCGATGCAATCTCCAGCGGGCACAATACTACCGCAGCGGCGCCGTCCGTTATGGGTGAGCAGTCGAGAAGATGCAGCGGGTCGCATATCATCGTAGAATTCAATACCTGGTCAACCGTCACCTCGAACGGGAACTGGGCATTTGGATTCAATTTTCCATTGCGGTGATTTTTCACTGCTACTGCAGCCAACTGCTCGGACGTAGTGCCGTATTTTTGCATGTGCAGGTGCGCTATCATTGCGTACAGACCGGGGAAAGTTACACCGTTATAGACTTCGTATTCTTGGTCAGCCGCCGTTGCAAGAGCTAAGGTTGCTTCGCCGGTGTCAACGTCGAGCATCTTTTCAACCCCGCCGGCAAGCACAATGTCGCTCATTCCGGAGGCTATTTCGATAAATGCCTGGCGGACAGCGACGCCTCCCGAAGCACATGCCGATTCGACGCGCGTGGCGGGAATGGGTGTCACCCCAAGATAGTCCGCCATGAGGGCGCCTATATGTTCCTGACCAACGAACAAACCGCCGGACATATTGCCGACGTACATCGAATCGATGTGGTCAACTCCGGCATCTTCTATAGCTTTTAAAGCAGCTTCGACAAATATCTCCCTGAGCGACTTCTCCCACAGTTCGCCCCACTTATTTATACCGATACCAATTACAGCAACATCCCGCATACTATTTTCCTCCTGTTAATGACAATGCTCAGCCGCTGGTGTAGCCGGTCGGCTGCAGCAACTTGTTAGGTGACGCCACGGTTTCAGCGAACAAAGAACAACCAAAATGCTACCACGGTCACTCCTCCCATTGCACCATCAAATGACTTTTTATTTCCACTATTGCTTCTTTTAATTTTTTGTTGCCTTTCTTGCACTGTTAGGCAAAAAATCCTCCAATAATAGCCAGAATCGGCTTCAACTTTTTTTGAATCGGATCCACTTCGACGCCAAAGTTCTCTAATGCTGTTGCTCCAAGCAAGAACAGAGAGCCCCTTGGTGCGAAAATCACTGGACAAGGAATACCGCCTTCGAGACCTTCGATCTGAAAGTCACAAAAACCAAGCAGTCTCGTATCCTGCCTGCCGTCGGCATGAATCAGATTCCTTTTCGCAACCGGTTCGATACCTATCCTTTCAAGATAATCCTCAGGAACAAAGGAATAAAGAGCTCCTGTATCTACCCAGAATTCCTCTTCAAAGAACTGATTGGAATCCTTGATGTTGGAAACTTTCACCTTTTTCTTAAACATGCCCTTGTCGTTTTCTCCTATGTATCAATTTCTCTTAACTTATCTTGGTGTCAGGTCGCAGGGCACCTGATCTACCCATCTAACTATCTTAGCTGTCCGTGTCCAATTGCATGTTAGGGATCTTTTTTATGATCCTCTCTCTTTCGTTATCCGTAAAATCATTCCCATACATTCGCAAAAAGAGCTGTGCACGCAATCGCGATGCATCGATATGTTGTCTTTCCTTTAGTATTCCTGACATCACAAGTTTTCTCCCGGAATCATACATTCTACTTGCCATCTTCAAACGTTCCAGGGGAGATTTAGACAATAACATTTCTTTGTAGCGTTGTTCTATTTTAGCCAGGGTGTCATCCATTTTTCCTTGCCTTTTCTAAGAGAACGTCAATCCCCAGGACAATAGCCCATTTTTTCATATATTTCCAGTCAAGTTCCGAAACAGTAGATATCATCTGACGAACATCGCGAAGCTGAAGTTCCGATTGTGATTGCTTTCCCCAGACCAACTTCGATAAGATAAGGTCCTCGACAGAAACAACAAAGATAGTCATATCCTCGATGACCACTTCTTGCCTCCGTGCGAATTCCTCTCTGTGGTATTCCTCATTTTTTTTTATGATAAAGTCAGCCTTGACCACCCATTCGTTATGGATGATGTTGAACGTCGAGCGCGCATCGACCGCCTGCCTGACGCTATCCCGATCAATATAGCAATCCCCTGAAAAAAGACTGACGATTTTGTCAACATCGATAGGCTCAACCTCAACAACCAGATCAATATCTCGAGTCATTCGAGGCACAGAATATATCGCCATCGCCATGGAGCCTGTCATCATATAATGTATACCAACGGAATCAAGCCGCGATGCTATTAATTTGATAAATTCCAGTTGTTCATCCATTTTGTAATCACATTCCTAACGACTAAGCTCATCTTCCGCTATGGAGCGCAGTGAAATAGCTTTTAGGTGGAGCTATTTAGTCGTCTCTGAAAAAGTCATTTATGATGGATTTTATAAATTGTGGTGCTGTTAAAATCCCCCTCAATCCCCCTTTGGAAAAGGGGGAGTTTTATAATTCCCCCCTTTTGTAAAGTGGAGCATAATTCCCCTCTTTGGAAAAGGGGGAGTTTTATAATTCCCCATCTTGTAAAGTGAAGTATAATTCCCCCCTTTTGTAAAGGGGGGCAGGGGGGATTTTCCTATCACCCTCAATATTCGATTACGTAGTTCAAAAAGATTAATCACGCTTTACTCTCAATAATTACCGGCTCAATTATTTCTAAAAAGGGAATACAAATAAGCACTTTTCTTGCATTTCTGCGCCGACAAAATCATCCCGGCAAGCCGGGATATGCGCTTTATTATCAATATGTTAGCATATTTTTCAGGGACAACTATTTATTATGTGTGTCCTATTAGAATTTTGAAAAATACTCATCAATTTCTGGTCTTAACTCTATTCCTACCCTCTCAAAACAATCTAATAATTCTGAATAAGCTCCATTGCCCCCAAGAAAATCCCAAAATTCCTCTGCAACTTTTAGTTCATTATCTAAATCCAACATTCCTTTTAGTGTCCATCTTTCATACGGTTTCGGTTCATAAGGATTATAAGGAATAGCGATATAAGAATGAACATTCGCATTTGGATTTTTAGATAAAAAAATCGCTATCCATTTTAATAATGTTCTAATAATGTTCTTTTAAAATCTTTGAAATTACTGATATTAGGCTTAGCTGTTTTGAGGTCAAACAAAAAAATTTCTCCATCTTCACTTTCAATGAATAAATCAACCTTCACTGTTTTCAACTGATTCATTTCTCCTGTCTGACAAACTTTTCTGATAGCTTTAATCTCGGATTCTTTATTGGGATTTTCACCGGTTGTCAGTTTATTCATTATTTGCTGAATAGTATTTTGTGATTCTTGGCTAATAGTTGTTCCAAGCACGTATTGCGCATTAGCTTTCTGAAATCTGTTCTTCGCTAAAGCCACAGCAACGGGTTCAAAGATGGAAGTTCCGAAAGTTGTATTGAGTGATTGAATGAAAGAATACAAAGCCATTCTGTCTTTACCCAGTAAACGAAAGTGAAAGGGCATATTTTTAGATTCAGGTTTGTAATTTTTAAACTTGTTGAGAAGACATTCTGTAATAACTTTCTGAATGTAATCTCGCTGTTGTTGTGAGAATGACATAATTATATATTTTCTAAACCTTGTATTTTAGGTATTTGAGCAAAAAATCCATTTATATGGCTAATAATTTCGACTTCACCATTTCTATAGTCGTAATTATAATTCTTTACACACTTTGCGTGATAATGTCGTAGCTTTTGTTCACTTACTTTCCCGTTAAATTCAGTTCCATTCCATTTGCCATAGTAATTCGAAAATTTGCAATTACCATTATCAAAATTTGGACAATTATTACAAAGAAATCTTTTTGAGTTTTCATCTAATTTTTCATCCAATACTCCATTTGAATATGCCTCAATTACTGGGTCACAATACATAATTATTTCACCACATTTAGGACAGCGGTTATGCATATTGTTTTTTAAGTAAACAGAAAAAGTTGGTATAGATGTTCGAATTGAAAATTCCCTACTTTGCCCTTCTTTTTCATAGCCGACCTCGATTCCAAAAATTTCTTTATTCCCTTTTATAATTAAAAAATCAGGTGGAGAAATGGATTTTTATCGCCAAATATTCTTTGGAGTAGCAAAAGAGGAATGACTATCCCTTTTTTTAACCTTATTAATTCAGAAAATACTATCAACTCTTTCGGACAACCTAAAGTTTTTGGCAGGATTGAATCTATAAATAAATCTATACTTGTATTCCATTCATCAGTCCAAATTACGGCTTCGCTATCCTTTAAATCATTTGCCAATTGTTCGTCACCTTCTTTTTCATACAAAATTTCTAGATCTATTTCTTCTTCAAGTTTTTCAATATACAACCTTCTAATTTCAGGATTGACAGTAATAATATCAAAAATTAGTAATTTATTAACTGTGTATAGAATTAGCTTGAGAAAGTTTCTAAAATTTTCTTCAGATTTTGTTGCATAATAATAAGCTCTACCTATAAAAATATACTCAATTACATCACCTAAAATCATTTGACGGGCTAACCTCAGATTACCTCTTGGTTGCTTTCCTCCTGCGTAGAGTTCTCTGGATATTTCTTTATAAACAGAACGAAAATTATCAGCCCCTAGTAAGTCTTCAATTCTTCGGTATTCTTCGTTATTTTCTAAAAAAACTTGGTCAAGACATTTGAGGTGTTTAACAGAAACACCTAATCTTTCGAGTAATAATTTCATTTCTTTCTCTTAAAGTGAAATATTGTCTCTGAATAGGCGGATCTATCTTTCTCTACTCTATTAAGTACAGGTCTTTTAAATTTATTTACTATTTTCAACTCAGCTAACTCTGCAATCTTAGGATAAAGATAGTATTTATCATTAGCTACTAAAAATATGTCATAATCATTTTGAAGATATCTTTTACAATTTTTTAGAACTTCTGCTATGCCCTGGATGTAGGACTCTTTTGCTTCTTTTCCCTGACCTTTAGAAAGAGGACCAATTTCTAAGTCATCTTTTCGATTAAATCCAAATATTTCATAAGCGTAAGCATGCTGTTCATGATAATCTATCAGACCGACATAAGGCGGGCTTGAAAAAATTCCCCTTGTCTTCTGCCTTGATAATATTTCTGCAAACTCTGGTTTTCTCTTTTTAGTTTCTTCATAAATATCTATCGTTCTGCTATCACCTGTCAAACAGATTTGAAATGTCTCGGTTCTTAATTTGTAGAATTCTTGAAGTCGATTTATAGTATCAATAGTATACCTTTGCCACCAACCTTTAATAGAAAATATTGGTTTGCAGATTTTTCCGTGCTTTTTGCAATAATATGTAGAAGTAACAGGTTCTTTTAAAGTTGCTAAATCAGCATGTGTAGTCGCTCTACAAGAACGAGCGGTTCTGCTTAGAATGATTGCTAATACTTTCTTTAAATCGGTATTCTGTATACTTTTCAATTCTTTAAACAAAAAATCGATTTCTTCTCTCACAGGTGTCAAAAACCACTTGTCCAAAAAAGTATCATTTTTATCTTGTTTAATTTTGATTTGATATTTTTCTACTAAACTATAATATATGTCAAAAAATTCTTTTTCCTTTTCTATGGCGTACTCTTTTTCTTTGATTTCAGCTTTTCTTAATTTTATCTTATATTCTGGAGATGGAAAATATTTGGAATTAAATTTGGAAAGCTCTGATAGCAAATGTTCTTCAAAAACAATATTTTTTTGGGTCTTCTGAAAATCCTCTAGTTTTGATGTTAAACAACGTATTGATTCTGAGAGTAAAGTAAAATTATGTTTTACAATCTTTACATTGCTTATCATAGTATTGAATGTTGAAATATCTATTCCAATAGCATGCATACCCAATTCATTTGCCTGGACTAACGTTGTTCCACTTCCGCAAAAAGGATCTAGAACTATATCACCTTTATGGAAATAAATATCTTTTTTAAATTCATCGGTATGAGTATCAAGAAAATATTCTACTAATTGTGGTATAAATTTACCTTTATAAGGATGCAATCTATGAACATGTTTTGTTCTTTCAGATTCTTTGTATTCTACGAAAGACAAATGCCAATTAAGGTCTTCACCCAATATTTTTTTCCACTGTTTTTCTTTGGTGAAGGAATCATAATACTCTTTCAATTCTTCTATGTTTATCAAGGGATTTCCATTATTTACATATCTCTTAATTCGACCATATTGAATTAAATATGATATATTTGAAATTGTTACTCTGCGACTTAAATATTGAGAAGCCCATTCACTTGCTTCTTTTAAGTTAATTAGTTTTTCTTCTTTTCCGATCAATGTTAATTGGCTCATCTATTGTTATCTCCAATTTTAATGAATCTCTTCCTTTTGCACATAATATATATCTAACCTGAATTATTCATAAAACTTTTCTGGTAGCCGCACACTTTAGTGTGCGCTCATAGGCGAATTACACCATATAGTAACGCAGGCTAAAGCCTGCGGCTACCGCAAAAGCGTAATTGCTCAATAATCATTAAAAACAGCCGCACAACATTATTTATGAATTAATCAAGCTAAATGTAATCGCAGAGTTATCAAAGTATGCGCAAAGAGCGCGGAGAAATTATAGTTATAAATGAAAAATAAATAATTCAAATTTCAAAGCATAAAATGTATTAAAAAATGTTATTTCCTCCATTCATTTAGATTTTGCATTTTGCAATCTGCATTATTTTTGCGTACTTTGCGCCTTCTTTGCGTACTTTGCGGTTAAATTACTATCTTTTGATTTTTCCCCGGTATTTTGCATATTCTCCATAAGAGAGATAGTGTTTATTCTCATCCAGCATGGAACGCGTCTGCACAGACTTTTGCTGGACTCTGGTAATTTCTTCGGTAACCTTAAAAATAAATCCGTCGCTGCCGGCACCGGAACCGTACGAAACCATGAAAATGTAGTCGCTGGGTCTGGAAATGTCCAGAATCGCCGTTAAGCCCATCGGCGATGAGCCGGAATATGTATTTCCAAGCGTCGGTGCAAGTAAGCCAGCCGCCATCTGCTCTTTGGTGAATCCAAGCGAGCGTCCCACTCTCTGTGGGAATTTGCCGTTCGGCTGGTGAAAGACTGCAAACGAAAAATCCCCCGGTTTCATACCCGATTTGTTAAAAAGCCCATTTGCGCATTCGGTAATGTGCTTGAAATATGCCGGTTCGCCGGTAAACCGTCCCGCATGCTGGGGGTAGAACTGGTATTCGCGCCGCCAGAAATCGGGCGTGTCGGTCATGTAGGAATAAGTTTCGATGACTTCCGCAATCACGTTTTCTTTCCCGAATATAAATGCTGCTGCGCCTGCTGATGCGGAATACTCGAGGGCATCGCCCGGACATCCCTGAGATGTGTCCGCACCGATTGCCATACCGTACTTAATTGCACCCGACCGGACAAGCTCGATACAGATAAACATACCTTCCGTACCGGCTTTGCACGCAAATTCAAAATCGGCGCAGTGAATATCAGGCGTGGCGTTAATGGCTTCAGCAACGGTTGTGCCGCTCGGTTTTACCGCATAAGGGTGCGATTCCGACCCCACATATATTGACCCGATGTCTTTCGGGTTTATATTGCACCGCTTGAGGGCATTGCGGGATGCCTCTACCGACATAGTGATAACATCCTGATCCGGTCCCGGAACAGACTTCTCCTGCAACATCAACCCTCTCTTTATACTGGCGGGGTCAGAGCCCCAGACCTTTGCGATTTCTTCCATTTTGATGCGGTTACGGGGTATATACGAACCATACCCTACGATGCCGACCTTACCATTTTTTTCCATATATAACCTCCTGAACAGGCGGGAATAGTACGTTATCTCAGAGATTGAACTAAGTTACTACTCGGGTCATAAAATTGTTTGCATTTTACATAGTTTTACTTCGCTGTCTCCCGAGTACTCGGGATTCACCTTCGACTTCTTTTACCTTTTTGTGTATATCAAAGCAGGCGAGGTGAAGAACACCTCGCCGAGCAACTATAGTCGGTTATATGATGAAATGTAAACTATTTAATGCTCTCCGTAATAACTGTTAGCTGACAACTGAATACCGATAACTGAATTGCGATTGGTTTATTTGACGCGGAATACCGACGATCGATAATAAGGCATGAGGTGTAATACTATCAATAATCGGATTCAACCGGCGTTTAACCAAACAAGTTTAGGAAAGAATTTTGTAAATTTCAAGTAGAAACGAAAAAACAGTTCAAAAGTACTGCAGGTTCCTTGCGGGAATGTTAAAAAATCCAGCTTACGAAAACCTATTTTACTTTTTTAGATACAGGGATATAAATATTATAAGTTCCAAATATTTATTTGTTCTCAAATATTATAAAATTCTTTGGGCGCAAAATATGTAGGGACGCGGTTTCCGCGCCCCTATACAGCACAGAATGTTCGTGTATGAACTGACAAAAAACTACGTACACCCGCTTATTGATGTAAATCTGCTTTAATATATTATTCTTTCTTCTCCTCAGCCTCTTTTTTCATTCTTTCGGCATATTTTTCGGGAAAAATATATTTTTCGAACCATTTCACCTGTTCTTCTTCGAGATGTGCCCGGTGGGCTTCTTCTCTGATGCCGTGACCTTCGCGCGGAAAACGCAGGAATTTTACGTCTGTACCGAGCTTCCTCAGTGATACGAAAAACTGTTCAGCCTGTGAGATCGGCACGCGCCGGTCAGATTCACCGTGGGTAATTAAAAGCGGGGTCTTGACGTTTTCAACGTATTCAATCGGTGAGTATCTTTCATACGTTTCTTTCGTCTGGTACGGCATGCCGCCGAAACCGAATTTTAGCAGGTTGGGAATGTCGGTCTGACCGAAGAACGAGAACCAGTCCGATATGCCGGCATGCCCTATCGCTGCCTTGAACCGGTCTGTCTGTGTAACTACCCAGAAGGTCATGAATCCACCGTAGCTGCCGCCCATGACGACCATTTTATCACGGTCGACAACACCCATATCGACGACATGGTCAACACCTTTCATTATATCGATATAGTCTTTACCGCCCCAATCCATATAATTACCGTTGCTGAATTCGAATGTTCTGCCAGAGCTTCCGCGGGGATTGCTGTGCAGTACCGCATAACCGAGTGCCGCCCAAATCTGGGATGAAGAGTTGAAGGTTTTCGAATACCTGCTGTGTGGACCGCCGTGGATTTGAAGAATAAGCGGGTATTTTTTGCCCGGCTCGTAATCGAGCGGGTATGTAAAAATACCATCGATATCCCAATAATCAGCGCCCTTCCAGGTGAGCACTTCGGATTTAGCAATTTCAAATTCACCTAAGTGGTTGTTCGGGCTTAGAATATTTCGGATGTTGCTGCCGTCAATATCCGCCATAAAGACCTCATCAGTTTCATACAGGCTGCTGCCGGTGAAGACCCATTTGGTACCGTCTTCGGACATGCTGAATCTGCTGTAGACATATTCGTTATCGGGAAATACCACAGTTATCTCACCCCCCGATGGCGAAACTTTGTACAGATGCGATGACACTCCTTTAGATGCAGAGAAATAGATGTTTTTGCCGTCCGACGACCACTGCGGACCCGAGACGGAATAATTGAAATCTTTCGTCAGGTTTAACGCTTTACCGCCTTCAAATGGGATTACCCATATATCCATCTGGTCGGCGTTGCTGTTTTCATGTATACTTCCGGTATATGCTATCAATCCTCCGTCGGGTGAGAAGACCGGACCCCTGTCTGGACCGGGGTTATCGGTTAACTGCCGCTGTGCGCCGGAGTCTGACGGGACAATCCAGATGTTGGAGTCATTGCTTGTATTCGGATCGTTCGTACGGGTGCCTGTACGGTTGGAAGTAAAAGCAACCCACTTGCCGTACGGAGACCAGGCACCGCCGGAGTTATTAAAATTGCCTGCCGTTATCTGCTTATGTTCTTTTGTTTCGTTATTATACACCCATAGATGCGTAAAAGTCGTCGTCGGCAAATCGGAATAATAGCCGTCGTCTTTCTTTTCAACCTTTTCATCCCATTCCTTTTTATCAGGTCGTTCGGTGCGTTTGGTATAGAGCACCTTTTTTAAATCTTCCGACAATGTTCCGGAGTTGCGCGCATTTTCATCTTCAAAAAACAGCATTGCCTCGCCGCCCCTGAGCGAGATGACCCACCATTTTGTTCCGCCGCCTCGGTCAGATGAAAACATCAGACGGTCATTCGACAGCCAGCGGGGACCTGTTTCGCCTCGCTCCGAGTTGGTGAGATGCATCATCTTCCGGGTGGCAAGTTCGTAGATGAAAATGTGCGACGTCGTTAATTCGCCCTCCTCGTCACGGTCGCGTTTAGTGAATGCAATTTTAGTATTGTCGGGTGACAGCCGGTAACTGCCCCATGACGGCAGCTTGAACGTCTCCCTCGTAATCTTTTTCTTGCCCGTCTCCTGCCCGAAAGCGGTTGAAATGGCAAATGCTATGATAAGTATTACAAATAAGGTCTTCTTCATAAGACCCACCTCCTTACATTATATTGGTTACCACGAATTTGCGGCGCATGTTATGAGTTCAATGGTGTAAGCTATGAGCTGATTTTTGCAAGTTTTCGGTTAACATCAGAAAGTATTTATCTCTTAACGTATATCTTAAAACTCATAGCAGAATACCGACAACTGTTAACTGATGACTAAAAACTAAGTGCGAGGTCATACTTGAAATGTTAAAAATCAATAGCAGGTATGATTCATCGGAAATATAAAGAAATTTATTTGCGGAATCAATAAAGAAATATATTAGAAGAAGGGATATAAATTTCAATTAATTGAGAATTACTACAAACTTATCGTCGAGGAATAACAAAAAATGTTCAAGAAATATCATATATCGATTTAATAAAACATAGAATATATAGCAATTAAAAACTGAGTTTAAAAATTAAGAGACATTTTTATATTTTGATTCAAAAATATTTCTTTCTAATTTATAAAGCATGGTACCTCTGATACCATATCTATCTTCGTAATTCTCGTATCTTGCCCAAATTGATGAATACTTTTTTATATTATTTTTAATATTAAGTTCTACTTCAATTTTTTTTGGTTGTTCTTTCTCCCGTAAAAGCTTATTTATTAATTTAAATATTATATCTTCATGTGAAAATTGATATTGATTCTTTAATTTATCATTTTTTTGTAAATAATCATTTAAATATCCAAAAATACTTTCCCATTGTCTAGTGTTTTTGTTAAGTAATTCAGAAAGTTTCTGCTCATTTTCTTGGATAGTGCTTAAAAGATGGTTATCTAATTTTTTTTGCTTAATTTTTTTAATTATTAGTCGAGTAGTTCATCCATTACTGGATTTCACCCTCACAGAACCGGACGTGCGGATTTCCCGCATCCGGCTCTTCCAAGCAGGTAACCCGGATTGACCGGAAGCCAACCTTCAGAGT
>Ga0114930_10002650_pt1 | contig 16066 bp, 17 predicted proteins | sample AnhtaG_FD_87300 | JGI IMG/M metagenome (GOLD analysis project Ga0114930, IMG submission 87300) | Deep subsurface microbial communities from Anholt, Denmark to uncover new lineages of life (NeLLi) - Anholt_01485 metaG | ecosystem: Environmental > Aquatic > Marine > Oceanic > Sediment | place... | reverse complement strand
CGCTTTCCTGACTGATTTCACTGCATTCCTTCACTGCATCACTCAACTTGTAATAGCAACTAGCGCTAAACATCCGTACACAGGAGCAGGGAAATGCCTATCTCTCCCTGCCCCTGTGTATTGAATCGACTGGCCCATCTATGACCATCCAATTGAGACCATGACGAATAGTGGTCAAGATGTCTTGACTTACTTGATCATTAACGGCTTTAGCTGGGCAGAGTCTGGTGCATGAGCTATGACCGCTTCCCAAACCACCTCTAACGCCATCTCAACGAACCACTTGTAGTCAGCCTCGGAAAACTTGATGTGTTCCATAGGCCCATCGATTACCAGCTTCTTATAGTCAGTCTCTACGCGTCCTCCCCAAAGTGGGTGGTCGACTAAGATGCGCTCAATTTCCTCACCTACCCTAGAAAGCACAGCCTGCTGGTCTTTGTCCAGGCTATTCCATTTATCCAGGTTCATGGTAAAACCGCAGTCAACCAGATAGGGAGTATGCTGACCCCAGTAGTATTTGACATGCTCATTCCAGGCGAAGTCAATGATGCCTACGTTTGGCCAGAAAAGCCCATCAACCAGCCCCCTGGCTAAGGCTTCGTAGACCTCAGGAGCCGGTATGTTCACCGGGGTGCCACCCAGGGCTTTGACCATTGGGTCATAAATGGGTGCGGTGCGGATAGTTTTTCCGGTCAGGTCAGGCGTCGGAGTGTCAAACTTGCTATAGCCCTGGAACCACAAGGGGTAGCCGGTAAAAGACAGGTATTTAAGCCCGGCTTTCTGATGGAATTTATCCATTAGGTCAAAGGTTCCCCTCTCCCGGCTCTCCCACGGGGTGAACTGGTTTAGCATGACGGCCAGGGATTCTGGTACTACGCCGAGGTAGTAGGGAGGTGGTATGCAGGCGACATCAAAGGCGCCGGCTAATTGTGACTCGACCCCTTCATAGGTTCCGAAGACTTCCGGTCCACCAATTATCTTGAGGCTAAGGTTGATATCCTTCCCATAGTCATTGACCATATCCCTAAAGATTTCATTCTGGGGATAGGAGGCGAACTTTGTCACCGGCCAGGCACACCACATTTTCAGCTCTACCGTCTCATGTGTCACTGGAGCTGGGGCTGGTGCCGGAGCCGGAGCTGGGGCTGCACAACCGCCAAAAATCAACCCACTTACCAGTACAATCGCCAGTGGAATTAAAAATAGTTTTTTCATGGTTTGTTCCTCCTCTCTTTGAAATTGATTCATCGTCTGCTGAACTTCGATAAATTACCTCATCTATCACCCCCTGACTAAGATTTTCTAAATAAGTCTGTTTGTCCTTTTATTCTCACATTATTCACCTCCCTCTGTCCGATTTTGTTTAAATCCCACTATTTAAATTAAAAGGGGTACCAGCCATCGCCATATTTTGGTCGGTTCTGGTACACCTCTTCCAATCACTTCATCTTACTAACCTACTAGCTATTGTTCTTAAGGTCGTTTTACATGCTTGAATTTGAGTTTAGTCCTCTCTTGAGGCTTTGTCAATACCCCAAAATAGAGATGAACCCCTGTACGTGCGGAATGCAATTACAAAATTGGAACTGATGGTTAAGTTGCTGAAGGTGAGAGAAATACCTTAGAAGTTATTGTTTGTAATGGCTAAAAGTACCGTTGTGTCAGAGACTGCTACACAACAGATACAAATTAACCGCTCTGTGAATAGTCAAGATAGAGATTCTAAAGAAGTGGTAGTATATCCAACGCGCAAATCAATGTTTTGTTTGATTTTTAGTCGATGAGTCATATTTCGGAAGGTGCCAGATACTTCTATTAGGGTATTGGCTGCCTTTCAGTAAACAGGCTCAAAGTTGTTTCTGCATTTTTATGTGTTTGATGCCAGCTTCCCAAAAAGGTAAGCCCAGTTCTTGAAATCCGCATGACTTATAGAATGCAACAACTCTGGATTGGGCATGGAGAACCACTTGTTGTACGTGCTTATTCCTTAGTTCTCCATCCAGAAAGAAAACGATTCTCCTTCCGATTCCTTTACGGCGGAAAGGTTTTAAGATAGCCATTCTCTCGAGCTTTGCTTGGTTGGCAGTCAAAAATAAAACCCTAGCAGTGCCAATAACTCTCTCTCCATCCTTGACGACTATATGTAGCGCTTCCCGGTCATGGTCATCGAACACTTGGTTCTCCGAGATGCCCTGCTCCTCAGTAAACACTTGTCTCCTGACCTGAAAGGCGCCTTTCAACTCCCTATCGTTTGCCACCAGTTTATAGCTAATTTTGCCCATAGAAATGTCGTACAACAAGGAACCTACCTTCCCGGCAGTTATTGCACAGAGGGGCGAATATTGTTGATAACATGCACAAATGGATACCATACTCGATAATAAGGCTACTGGATTAACTCACTGTACTGATCCTTAGTGCTGGCGAAGCAGAATGCTATCATCATCGAATTCTTCTCCACTGGCCTGCTCAAAGGCCACTATGAGGTCGTTGACAGAGAGATTAACCTTCTGCTCCTGGTTCATATTGACCACAATTCTGCCCTCATGCATCATAATCAGTCGGTTACCGTAGCGAAGAGCCAGCTCCATATTATGGGTAACCATCATGGTGGTCATCTTCTCCCGTTTCACAACCATTTCGGTTAACTCAAGCACTATCTGGGCTGTCTTGGGATCTAGTGTAGCAACATGCTCATCAAGTAGTAGTATTGCTGGCCTGCTTATAGTGGCCATTACCAGAGCTAGAGCCTGTCTTTGTCCCCCTGAGAGCGTGCCCACCAGAGCATTCAACCTATTCTCCAGCCCTAATCCTAGCGGAGCCAAAGCTGAGCGAAACAGCTCTCTACGCTGTTTATTACTGGCAGCTCTTAATCCTCTCGGTTGCCCTCGTAGCAAGGCCATGGCTAGGTTCTCCTCTATGGTCATCTTCGCAGCAGTACCTGTATGAGGGTCTTGATAAACCCGGCCAACATACCGAGCGCGTTTATATTCGCTTAATCCACTGATGTCTTGGCCGTTAATGATAATCTTGCCGCCTTTCTCCGGCGGATATACGCCAGCAATGACATTAAGCAAGGTGGTTTTTCCAGCTCCATTACTGCCAATGATAGCAATGTAGTCCTCAGCATTAAAGCCCAGCTCAATGTTATCCAGTGCCATGGTCTCATCTATAGTGCCTCTAGAGAATATTTTGGTTATTCCCCTGAGCCAGAGCAAGTTCTCATTCTCACTCATCAGAATATCATCCTTTTACCACTTTGCCGCTGGTGGTAGCCACTCCCGCCGCGCCTTCTTCTGTAGGTATGGAATTGCCAGAGCGATAATCACCAGTAGTGCTGTAATCAACTTCAAATCACCCGGAGCCATGCCTAACCTAAGGGCAATAGTTATCATTAATCGATAGACAAAGGTACCGCCTATCACTGCCAGCAATAGCCTAGCTACTCCTTTAGGGCGAAATAGTGCTTCGCCAATTATCACCGAGGCTAAGCCCATTACAATCATTCCTATCCCCATACCAATATCAGCAAACCCCTGCCCTTGAGCCACCACAGCGCCAGCAAGGGCAACTAGCCCATTAGAAATAGAAACTCCAAGTATTGTGGTCATATCAGTGTCTGCCCCAAGACCACGCACCATCTGCTCATTGTCACCTGTTGCCCGCAACGCCAGACCAATCTCGGTACGCAGAAACCAGTTCAAAAGAAGAAAAACTGTAACCGCTAGTACTCCAGTAATGATGATTGACAGCGCGATACCAGTCTTCAGACCCAAAAGTTCGGAGACTTGGCCAAAGACGGTTACCTCACGAAGAAGGGAAACATTAGCTCCACCCATGACCCTCAGATTTATAGAGTAAAGGGCGACCATCATAAGGATACCAGCTAACAGAGCTGGTATCCTGAGCTTGGTATTGAGCAGCGATGTTGCCAAGCCAGCGCATAGACCTAACCCGGGGGCAGCCAAGGTTGCTAAGAATGGGTTCACACCGTTTACGATAAGTACGGCGGTAATCGCTGCCCCCAGAGTAAAGCTTCCATCTACAGTGAGGTCAGGAAAACCAAGCACACGGAAGGTGACGTATACACCTATAGCTACAAACCCAAATACCAGCCCCTCATAGACAGAAAAAGACAACACATGACCAATAGCATCCACCAATGACCCCTCCTAACCGAGTCTGGATGATTACCTTTTAGCTATGCGTCTGTCGATCATTATCGCTTCCGCAAATCCTTATTCAATTATTTTAGTCGCCTTATCCAGAAGCGCCTGGGGAATAGTTACTCCCATCCTCTGAGCTGCTCCTCGGTTGAAATAAAGCTCATCTAATGGAACCATTTGAACCGGAATGTCAGCCGGTTTCTCGCCACGCAGTATGCGGACAGCTATCTTACCACTCTCTTCGCCAACTACAGTATAGTTGAGACCGTAGCACCCTATTGCTCCTCTTTCAACCGTAGCCACATCAGCAGCAAAGACGGGTAAGCCATTTTCCTCGCCAACCTTTACTATACTCTCAAAAGCAGACACAGCTGTATTATCTGCCGGAACCCATATAGTGTCTACTCTTCCCACAAGTGACTGTGCCGCAGCCAGGATATCAGCCGTGCTAGCTGCCGTAGCCTCGACAACGGTCAGTCCGAACTTGCCTGCTATATCATTAAGCATTTGTATTTGGACCACTGAGTTCACTTCACCGGCATTATAAATTACGCCCAGTTTCTTAGTGTTAGGGGAAATAGCCATAATCAGCTCTACCTGAGGCTCAACCGGGGCCATATCACTGACTCCAGTCACATTGCCACCGGGCTTGTCCCAGCTAGCAACGAGCCCGGCTGCTTGTGGCTCAGTAACCGAATTAAAAACTACTGGTATGTCCGTTCCCTCAACTGCACCAACTACTGCCTGAGAGGTTGGCGTCGCTATAGACAATATCAAGTCCACCTTTTCCGCAACGAAATATTCGGCGATTGAGGCCGCAATAGACATGTCACCCTCGGCGTTCCTCAAAATATACTCAACATTTTCCCCCTCAACGAAGCCCTCTCCGGCTAGAACCTTTATGAAACCTTCACGAGCCGAATCCAAGGCAGGGTGAGTAACTATCTGAGTTATACCAATTTTATATTCCATTCCTCTCTGGCAAGCATTCATAAGTGGTAGCGCCAGAGCCAACAGCAGCACGAGACAAATACCAACCAATGTTTTTGAGCTTCTTTTATGTTTCACTAAAAACCTCCGTTCAAAATTTTGACCCGTCAGACTTTTAATTATGAATCAATTATTAACTACATCTTTTCCACCTCCTTAGTATAACAACTCACTGAACTGAACACCTGAATAGATGGCATCTTCAACCTTATCATACAGCAGCTCTGTTGGTGTTTTACGCACTCTCTTGGCTTCATCAACCAGCTTCCTTAAATTATCTCTACAGATTAATTCTATCCTGGGCTTTATCTTGGCCAAAGACGCCTCCTCTTCAAAAGTATATTCTGCCCAACCGGTTAGAACCCCGGCAATGTTATAAGCCCATTCAATGATGAAAAAAATACCTGCCTTAGCCAGCTTTCTAGCTATTTCTATTTCTCCTTCCTTGCTAGTAGCTCTGAGTTGGTTATTAGCCAGGCCCATTATGATATTGAACCTGAATTTGCCAATTATGTCTTCAGTTATTATACCGCCTACAGCACAGGGTGAAAAGATATCAGCCGTCACCGTGTATATATCCTCCGGCTCGACTGATTTGACGACGCTGGTATTCCATGCCCGTTGCAGTTTATCTACCTTTGACCTGTCTATATCAGTAACTATGAGATTAGCACCTTCCCTTAAAAGATACGCGGCAAGGGGATAACCACATGCGCCTAACCCCTGAATGGCTATCTGCCTACCGTCCAGGCTACTGCTACTATAAACGAAATCACATGCCTCCTTTATAGCTAAATACCCACCATAGGCGGTGACACCACCTGTGGGACCCAATGGACTCTTTACGCCACCGGTAATAGCCTTAGTAAATCTTTCTCGCATGATATCAGTCATTGCTGGCTCAAATCCCATATCAGGCCCAGTAAATGACCGGCTTCTATCGATTATGTAGGCAAGAAACCCCAAGACTTCAAAATCACTAAGACTAACCGGGGCACACTGGACAAGGATCTTAGAGCCACCATAAGGGATACCGGCTAAGGCATTTTTGTAGGCCATGGCTCTAGCTAGATTTAGACCGTCAGTTAGAACATCTATCTCAGGCTCGTCCGGCTCATGTCTTCGTATTCCACCAGCGCGTATAGCATGTCTCTTATTTCTTATTCCGAGGGCATTAACACCCTTACAGTACATCACCCTGATATTAAGTCTGCGGTTATGGTAAAACTCAATCCCGTGGTGTCTTCCCTCTCTCAAGAGATGCTCAATTCGCCTTAGATAATCTTCTAAACCCAGCTTGTTAAAAGCCCTGACTAATGCTTTTGTGCCTACTGCTCTGTAATCATCCGTCAGAATATCCTCTGGAGTGAAGTCAACCATGTATCTATCCCACTTTACATGCTCTTCCCACTCATTCGCTCCCCTCAATGTGAAATCGTCTTCCTTCCTATCATAGAAAACTTCCAAAGTAGTTAGTCCCTCTTCTGCTAATACACTGAACACGCTATCAGATAATTGCATATGCCACTTTCCCTTTATTATCTTTCTAAGAGTTTACAGCAATAATTTTGATTTACCTAAGGAGAACATCCAATTCTAATTCTATAGTGAGTGCTTACTCCTGATCTCTAGGACAATAATCATGCTTGAATCTTCTCTTTATAGATATACAAAACTGGCGTCGTGAGCAACATTCGCTCAACTCAGTTATGGACATTGTAACTAGCTGACCAGTGTTTTTCAAGACCAGCTGGGTGTAGGCTCAATTGCCACTTCCATATTCTCCCCAAACTCCTTGAGAAACTCCACTAGCTCTCCGTTGTTTGGTAATTTCTTCTGACTGACGATTTTCCCCTTATCATTCATGGTCGTGATGTAAGAGAAACTTTTGTGATAATCCAAACCTGTGTAAAGCATCGCTGTACCTCCTCAGCCCTATTATGCTCCAGAGGTCAGCGTTTTCATGACATCATATTGTGGGTCTTATGAAGGGGAAGCTTGCTGTTGAAGAGGACCCAGCGGCTGCTGTGACTTCTGACGGACAGTTGACTGACGTGGTAAAATGGGTGAAGCATGACAGAGCATTCTTATGAGCAGCTAGATGACCTATTCGCGCAGATTAGACTCCGCCTGGGGCTAGTGAGGCAAAGTGATCCAGCAACTGCTGACGAGCTAAAGGGATTAGTCACTCAGCTTGAAGATTGGGTCGAATCGCTAGTCATCGACTCCCTCAAACTAAGAAGTCTAGAACGCGGGCCAGAGAAGCCAACAAAATCGGAAACCAGACGTCGGAAAAGACCGGGCAGGAAATAGAAGTCCGCTGAATAAGACGGAGCTGGAACGTATCTTGGACGGCCACGCATTTAATGGGCTTGGATTTTGTAAACAGGTCACAATTCATTTTAGAGTGTGGAAAGTTGTGTTTGGTAGCCCGCATAGTAAGCGTTCCGAACTTTTCTTCGAGAAGAAGCAACTAATAAAAGCACTGCAGCAGCTTATCTGGTATTCGAGACGGACACCCATTGACAACGGGTAATCTGTAATCTACAATGCTCGGAAAGCTGAGAAAGGGTTCAGACGAAATGAAAACGCTTAGATGTATCGGCCTAGCTTTAGTAATCGTTGTTATGGCATCCATGGTGACGGCATTAACAAATACCGAAGAAGGCGATGTTATAACACCCAGCATATCTGCCTTACAGTACATAAGCCAAACACTCGAAAAATAAATGCCGGAATGGAGCCTTAATAGACGAATAATTACAAAGAAGGAGGTCAAGGACAATGGCTTTAATCATGGGGCATATCTTGTTAATTGTAGGCGTTTACGTCACTGCATGGGGCCTTAGTCTGCCACCTGAGAGCAGTAAAAAAAGGCGGCTCTACCGTTTCTCAGGCCTATTTTCTGGGGATTGTTTTGTATTGCAGCATCGGGTTGCAGGTATTACGGAGCACTGTTTTTAGGGAAATGACTGGTTCAGTTAAATCATAGCGAGCCCTGGTGCTTCACTCACAGCCCTGCTGGGAGTAATAATAGAATCCCAAAGTCTTGGAGATCAACGGTTTGGTACACCGCTTGTCAAATCCAGTGTTAATAACATATAGTATCCTGCATAAGGAGGTTTCGAAATGGCAAAACAACTATCTGAAGAACAAATCTATGAGGAGGCCAAAAAGAGGGTTAAGGCAAAGAGAGGCTTCTGGGGTCATTTTATCTTCTACGCGGTGGTGAATATCATATGCTTTTTAATATGGGCGCTGACTGACAGAGGGTATCCCTGGTTCCTCTGGGTCTTGGGTCCCTGGGGTATTGTTATCATATTGCCCCACTATTTGCGTGTTTTTGTCTTTGAAGGGGGAAAATCAGAGAGAAGAGCAATAGAACAAGAGGCAGAGAAGATAAAAAAAGAGCAGAGCTAGCAGTTAGCTAATCTATTGCTGAAAAGTTGTGTTTGGTAGCGCATACCGGATTCGAACCGGTGATCTCCTCCTTGAGAGGGAGGTGTCCTAAACCCCTAGACGAATGCGCCACCGCTTTCAGCTTAGACATTATATCAATAGACACTCCAAAGAGCAACTTGAAGTCCTGTTAAATCATTGCCATTGTGAACGGGATAGAGCCTTAATTAGTTTGTTATGGTATTCAGGAATGAGAATATCAGAAGCCGTTAATATAAAGGCAAGCGATTTCAACTGGGAAGAGGGAACTGTTATTGTGTTGGGCAAGGGTAACCGCTATCGCAAGTGCCTTGCTGGGAATGGGCTTATCAGGCAATGGTTTAGTAAGCATGATACCTTTGAGGTTACAAAAGGTGGTGCTCAGACTATGCTCAAGAGACTTAAGGCTGAGGCTGATGTCCAATGTAACGCTCATAGCTTTCGGAGAGGCTTCTGTATTCACCAACTTAAAAATGGTCTATCTACTCGTATAGTCCAAGCTCTTGGTGGCTGGGACACGATTAGTATGGTTGAGAACTACTCTAAATCGCTTGGCTTTGATGAAGCCCTTAACCTATATCGGCAGATAAACGGACTGAATAAACTAACAACGGACTGAAGTTCACTAATGGTCTAGTGAACTGACGGTCATTTTAGCTTTAGAAATGAATGCCGGGAATGGTGTATGGATGTCTCTTGGCTTGTAGAACTATCATCACCGTCTGTTCGCAAGCACCTGAAAAACAAACCCAGCGACTGCCAAGAAGATAAATAATCCTCCTAGACTTCTCTCGTCCAAAATAAAAAATACTGCGCCAAGTAAAAGGCAAATACCCCAAAAGCTCCTGGTAATAACCTTAAAATTAAAATTCATTTCACGATATTATATCATTGTATACGAGCGGACTGCCAAACCGATGCTCTTTTTAGCCTCAGAATAGTTCAATGGCATCGCTCTAATTGCTTCTGTCTGGGGCTTGGTGATTCATTTGGGGAAGGTAATATGTCGATTTCAATGCCGGTGGTAAAATTCAGAAATCAATTTGGCGGCGCTTGATAAAAGTGAGAGATGGTGCAGAGGTATGCTGGGTCAGTGGGATTTGAGGATAGCTTGAAATTTGAAGAGGAATATTACCAGAGTTTTACGGCGTGGTATATAATATTGCTATGAATGACAGCGGTTCCAACTCAACATTCCCCTGGGAAGGGGTAGTTGCGAAATATCTATTCTCCCACTCGAATGCAGCGTTGAGTGACTCTGACAGATTTGTTTCCATGTGGATTGCTTTAAATGCTTGGATGAAAGGTCAATTTGGGACGAAAAAGACTGATAGGCAACTAATTGACTACACAAAAGACTATAGACCAATAAATATAACATTCGAATACTTAAGGCGGTCTGACATGGATTTCGCCGAAGCTTTGGATTCTTTTTCAGACTGCGAGATTATGAACGAAAAGACATCAGAGACATTCAGATATGACGGCAAATTCGATTCTTTGTTCGATACACTTTATACTTTAAGAGGAAACACATTTCACGGGACGGACATGTCAGGTATGAACAGCACTCCTCATAGGTTGGCTTCAGACATATTGTATAGATTATTATACAAACATTGTTTCCCGAAAAGCATCTGAGCTTACCAAGACACTATTGACATTTGAGTGTTTTTGATAAATGAATATTCATTTCTCTGGCGTTTCCGACCTCCTATTAGTAGGGTGGATAGTTACTAGCAGTGCTCCTTTATCCACCTTACCAAATCTTCCTTCAAAAACACTCGCTTCTTGCCTATCTTGTGAGACGGTGGCTCATCTATTTTGGTTTAAGAGAGCCGATTATCTCATCGGGGTTAACCTTCAAGGCTTCAATAATCTTAATGAGATTAAGTATTGAGATATTCCGTTTTCCAGTCTCAATCTCTGTGTAATAAGAGCGACTATCCCTTTATCCAATAGTAGCTACGAATATGAATTAACGCCTGTATTATATGCCTCTTGTCTTCTCTTTGACTTCGATAAGAGTATTGACAATACATGCTTTCGGAATCATTTTCTCATGGCGATAAAAAACAACCAGAACAGTAGGGCACAGATTCCTCCTGCTACCAGGAAAACCCCGTTGAGTCCCAATAATAACAATACCGGAGCTGCGATGAGCAAGCCAGAGTCCAATTGGGAAATTGTGGTAAATCCGACTGTCCAGAGAGCCAGGGCAATAAGAACAATCATTTTGTATGACAGTCTTGATTTGATTCTTCCATACCTGAGAGGGGTTCCTGTTTGCTTCCCAGGAGTTTTATGGTGCTAAAGCTTTTAACTCGGCTATAACTTCCTCTGTTGTCAAAATTCGACCCCAGAGCATCTCTGTATGAGCCAGCCAAACCTCTTTATTAGGGGTAAATGTAGTCGTGGCATCCATAACCATAATACAATTGAAATCTCTATGGAAAGCGTCTATTAAGGTCGTGCCAACGCACACATCTGTGCAAATGCCAGTAAATATCAGTGACTCCACCTCCAAACCTCTTAGAACCGCCTCAAGGTCACTACCCCAGAAAGCATTATATTTCGTCTTTGTAATATAGATATCGGTAGGCTCGTTATCCAGTTCGGGATACAATTCCCACCAGTGGCTGTCTGGCGCCAGAGGAGGTTCGGGAGGCCGAAGATTCTTCCAGTACTTACCCATCATGCCTAGGTCGCTACCATCCTTGCGATTAGTTTCTTGTGTCCAGATAACGGGTACATTATGTCCTCTACAATAGCGCACTAGTTTGTTGATATAAGGAATAACTTTCGGCCCGTCTGGCGCTGCTAAAGGTGCCCCCGGCTCTGTGAACATATTCTGCACATCTATTATGAGAAGAGCCGTTTTTTCAGGTGCCATTAAGAGAGGTACAAGGTCTCTGTCTAGTCCAGGATTGAATTTAAACGGCGGGGGAGTATAATTAGCCGACTTGGCTCTTGCTGCCAACATCGTCTGCCTCCTTTCCCCAAAATCCCACATTCTATGATTTGCTCTTTCACCGGATTGAGTCCTTTCCACGTCAAACGAAACAGACAATAATCCTAATCCGTCCTATTGTTCAATGCCTCGTGAGCTGGATTGTCCACAAGCATACTAAATTCAGAGGCTACGCATTCCGGCGATAAAAGCTCTCCCGGTTACTTCTGGCACAACTTTGCCGGTCAGGGGACTGGAGACCGGCGAATTTTGACCAGCTCAGCCAGGATACTGACAGCCACCTCTTCCGGGGTTTCAGCATATATTTCCAAACCAATTGGGGTGTGGACAGTATCAAGCAACTTTTTAGGTATCCCTTTAGCCAGCAAATGGGAGAATATAGTTTTAATTTTGGTTTTGCTACCAATCATTCCAATATATTTTGCCGGTGTACCCAGAGCCAGCTCTAGCACTGCCTCATCAGTCTTATGACCTCGGGTAACAATCACTGTGTAGCTTGACTTATCTATCTTTAACTTAGGAAAGGCTTTATCAAAGTCTTCAGCCAGTACCAGGTCGGCATCAGGAAATCTCTCAGGAGTGGCAAATTCAGCTCGGTCATCAATCACCACTATTTTGAAGTCCAGTAGCTTCCCAATTTTAGCCAGCGTCAGGGAAACATGACCACCGCCAAAGATATACATAGTAGGCGATGGCAGAATTGGCTCGATAAAGACCTCCATCTCCCCACCACATATCATTCCTGACTCCTCCCCTTCTTTAGGGACCAAGCTGAAGTGGTGTCGCTGTGGTTGCCCCTTTTTTATTACCTCTGTGGCTTTCTTAATGAGCTGAGCCTCAACGCTACCGCCACCGATTGAGCCAATTATGCTGCCGTCAGCCCTGACCAGCATTTTTGCCCCCACTTCCCTAGGTGTGGACCCCTGAGCTGAGACTACAGTGGCCAGTGCTGCCTCTCCACCCTCGGCGGTAATCTTGGCAATTTCCTGATAGATATCTAGCATCTGCTTTCCCTTTACACATTATACTTCATCAGTGTTGCCTCCAACACCTCACCGGTGATAAATGTTATACGATTTCTTTCACCTGCCGTCTTTATTTTCAACAAGTTCTAATCCTTCTCAACTTTAATATTAAAAAGGCCTCTTTGTCTACTGCTAAATCCATATCTTCAAAAATATCACGGGGCATTTCTGCCTGTAGAGTATTTTCTCCCACCTTAACCTCGAGCTTCACCGTGGCACCGGAAGATTTAATATTGGTGATAGTACCCTTAAATCGGTTCACCGGTGGTCCGGGTGGCTGAGTATCAGAAACATAAATATCTCGGGGAAATAGAGCAATCCTTTGAACTGAATCCCCATCATGAGGCAGGATTATACTCAGTCCGCCACAATTGACCTCCATTAGTCCCTGCCCCAAGCTATGGCAAGAGTCACAGTCCAGAATATTTAGTGCCCCGATAAAATCACAGACCGCTTCATTCTTAGGATAAAAAAATACCTCTTGTGGCGTACCTACCTGTTCTAACATACCCATATTGAGAATGGCAATTCTATCAGCCATTTCTTCGGCTTCCACCTGGTTGTGGGTTATATGGAGGGTGGTAACCCCCAACTCCTTGTGAATCCGTCGTAACTCCAATCTTAGGTATTTAGAGGTTTGTAAGTCTAAGTTGCTTAAAGGCTCGTCCAGGAGCAGAATCTTGGGATAAGGAGCCAGGGCACGGGCAAGGGCTACCCGCTGTTTTTCTCCGCCACTTAAGGAACGTGTATCCCGATTTAGTAAATGGGAAATGCCCAATAGGTCGGCTAAAGCTGTCACCCGCTCCTGCACTTCAGTTTTCGAGTTTTTGGTTTGTCTCAATCCAAAGATGATATTCCCGAGCACATTCAGAAAGGGGAATAATACGTAATCTTGAGGCACGTATCCTACATGCCTTTCCTCTGGTGTCAGGCGAGTAACCTCATTTCCATCCACCCATATCTCTCCCTGTTTGACATAATGGAGTCCAGCAATGCATTCAAGGAGAATGGTCTTCCCTGCTCCTGTTGGCCCTAGAATAACAAAGTATTCTCTATCACCAACAGTTAGGCTTATATCCTTTAGGGAGAAACTGCCTACATGTAGCGAAAGGTTCTTAATTTCGATCATATTGGATACCTTCTACCAATAATCTTCCTGATAGTTAGTAAAGCAATTACAGCAATTATTATGAGCACAAAAATCACTGCTATCGCCCTTTCCACATCAGCCGAAGCCAAACTGAGAAATATAGCTACAGGCAGGGTCTCTGTTTTCATGGTGGTTGCTCCAGCCAGAGTAACCGTGGCACCAAATTCCCCTACAGCCCTAGCCCAGGTTAGAATACCAGCGGCGATTAACCCGTCTTTGGCCAGAGGTAAGGTAACTCTAAGAAATACCTCTAGTTTACTATAGCCTAGCGTCCTTCCCACCTGCTCATATCTGGGGTCGATATTATCAAAGGTAGACTTCAATAGCCGAATGGCTAAAGCACTAATAACGGTAAATTGGGCTAAGATTATACCCGGTACCGCAAAAACGATGTTCATTACATTGTCATTAATCCCGGCACCTATCGGAGTATTGAAAAAAACTAGCAGGCATGCACCTAGGGCTATAGGAGATATGACAATGGGCAAATCAAGCATGCTATCAACTATATCCTTTCCAGGGAATTCGGTTTGAGAGATGGCATAAGCCACTGGAATTGCTATCAGTATAGAGATAATAGTCGCTATAGTAGCGGTAGCCAAGCTTAACCTGATGGCGAAAAGTATTTCTGTTGAGAGCAGGGCAGAGACAAAGGTGTTCACGTCAGTATACGTGAGTGCAGATACTACAATACCGACGAAGAATAGAGTTAACAGGGTAAGGGCGCTCAAGGTGGCTATCCTAAACACCCTTTCCCCGGCAACACCTCTTAGGACTTTGAACATATGCCTATACCTCCAAGTGTATTTCTATTTGACCAGCGGCTTGTAGGTCTCAGGAAGTTTACACTCCCCTCCGATTTCAGCATCAGGAGCATATTTTCTGGCTTCACTTTCAGTAGCGATATACCCCCACTTACGGAAAGTCTCCTGACCCCGCTGTGAAACTAAGAATTCCAAGAATTTTTGGGCACTCTCCCTATCTTTGGTAAATGTAGATATCGCCCCGGGGATATAAGAGAGCCTCGGGATTTGCTCTGGCTTTAGATAAAGCACATCTATGGAATCAGGGTGCCATTTGGAGAAAACTCGCCAGCCGATGATAGCATCTACCGATTTTAAGGCCACCAGGCTGGCAGTCTTGGAACAACTCTCAGCATGGGTAACGATGTTCCCTCCTACATTCTCCCGAAGGCTGTTATAGTCTAGTATTTCAACAGCATACAGGCCAACACAGACCGCTGCTGGATTGCCTATCCCGACTTTGATTCCCGGCCTGGCCAGGTCAGAAAGTGCCTTTATATTCTTGGGGTTGCCATGCTGCACCAGAATGGCTGGGACTAGGTAGGAAATTATTTTTACCGACTCAGGTGCGACTACACCATCATGCTCCGCCATCACCATATAATCAGGCGAACCCGGGATATACAAATCCCCGCTCTTAGATAATTTCATCTGTGAAAGCATGGTTCCCGAGCCACTAAAATTAAGATAGACTTTTATTCCTGTCTTTTCCTCAAAGGCTTTGGCCGCTTCTTCCATGGCTGGCTTACTGGCAGAACCGACGAAAGCAGTTATCGTCTTCTGTTGCCCTTTGGCACATCCACTAAGAAGGGTGAAAATTAACAATCCTGCCAAGACCAAAGTAAGTAATTTCTTCACTAATCGTTTCTGCCTTCTTAAAGTAGTAACCATTACCTTTAATTTAGCTGATGTCTATTTGTTTAAGGATTCCGGCATCTTCTGCCTCAACCGGCATTAATTCTCATCTGTGACGCTGACTTACCCACTGGCAATCTCTCGGAACTGTTATATTATCATCGATACAGCGACCTTTAAAAAAATTATGCCACTTGCTTCAGAGCTTTTTGAAATCTGGCATTCAGCTCTTTATACTCAGCGATAACCTTTCGCCCCTCCTCGGTTAATACCGTAGAACCTCCACTAGCTCCACCAGTTCTTTTCTGTACCAGAGGGGCTGGTGCCAGACGGTTCATGGCTTCTATCCAAAGCCAGGCATTACGATAACCTAACCCCATAGACCTGGCCGCGGCTGCTATTGAGCCGAATTTATCAATGCGCTCCAGTAGCACCACTCTCCCTCCCCCTACATATAGTTCACCATCCTTCTCTAGCCATACCCTGCCTCTTATAACATACCCCGGCTTCGGATGGCGGGAAAAGCGTAATGGTTTCTTGATTTTAAAGCTTGGTATCTCGGTTTTAGTCATTTGTCCTTGGTACCGGTAAAGTAGAGGTTATTGTTATATTATAGGCGATATAACGTTTTGTCAAGTAGAATTTTTAGTTTTTAATCTTGGGGAACT